>ENA-OQAX01000439-OQAX01000439.1-human-gut-metagenome-genome-assembly--contig:-NODE-439-length-9928-cov-2.267422_pt1 | contig 9928 bp, 15 predicted proteins | sample MGYA00242741_ERZ504539 | MGnify/ENA primary metagenome ERZ504539 (study PRJEB26092, sample SAMD00036277) | human gut metagenome | host: Homo sapiens | study: EMG produced TPA metagenomics assembly of the... | reverse complement strand
CGCATCTACGTCCTGTGTATAGTCAATATCACTGTAATGGAATCCGAACATATGATAGAAATCTTCCCAGTAGCCGTCAATGTCGCAATACTGATTTACTGTATCTGTAGTGACTGCTTTCCAGCATTTCTTTACTTCTTCCTGAATCTCAGGGAGCAGTTCGTAATCATCCATACGGATAAATCCGTTTTCATCTGTCCGGAAACCTTCCGGGGTATAGAGTTTCTGTGTAAAAAGCCTTGCAATCTGCTGAATACAGTTTTCATGATTTCCGGCCCTTTTCATAACTTTATAAAGAATAGCAAAATACAGCGGTACAACCGGAATAGCTGCACTTGCCTGAGTTACCAGACCTTTGTTTACAGAAATTACTGCGCGGACATCCGGATGTGCCTGATTAATCTCTGACATTGTTTTTCTGTAAGTGCTGTTTGGCAGTTCCAATGGTTCCATGATAGTAGATTGGATAAGTCAGTTCCGGTCCGATGTAGGAATATGCTACGGTTACTGCATTCTCAGTCAGTACATCTGCTGCTTTCAGCGCATCAATCCAGTCTGCCCAGTCTTCGCCGCCCATAACTTTGACTGTGCTTAAAACCTCTTCTTCAGTAGCCGGTTCTACTGTTTTCTCTGTAATCTCATTGTTTCGCAGATCAAGACTCTTTTCTGTGAAAGCCTCACCTGTAGTCTTCAGGCAAGAGGACCAGATTTTTTCCTTCAGAATCTGTACGTCTTGGCGCTGCCAGACTGTAAACTACCAGATCCACCTTTCCCAGATCTTTTTTTTTGATCAGCTCAATTGCTTTATCTTTTATTTCTTTTGAAAAAGCATCTCCGTTGACAGTCTTGGCATAGGCACCTTTTTCTGCTGCCAGGCGATGAAATTTCCGCAGTGTTATACCATCCGGGTGTAGCTGTCCTTCTGCCATTTGCCTGACGTTCAAACATGATTCCAAGAGTATCAGCACCACAGTTTTCCAGTGCACAGATACGGGATGCGAGGCCGTAGCCTGTAGAACATCCGATGATCAGTGCTTTTTTTGTTCCGTTTACCATTCCCTGTTTACAGGCGTAATCTGCCTGGTTGCGCACACTCTCTGCACATCCCTGCGGATGTGCGGTTGTACAGATATATTCTCTTACTTTTGGCTCGATGATCATAACTTTTCTCCCTAAATTTATTTCTTTGCCTGATATTTTTTAGTCAAGCGGATAAAATCATCCGCTTCGTTACTTGTTCATAATCGAATAACTGCTCCGCAGTATATACGCTTGAATTGTATGTATTGCAAATATTTTGAATCTCAAAATATTATAGCAAAGAAAAAGCAGAACGTAAAGTAAAAATCTCAGATTCTTCCCTATGTTCTACTTTTTTTACATTCTGGCTCTGATTTCATCTATAAACTTTGTGAAATATGCTCCGCCAGAACATTACATTACTTTTACCCACTATTTCGCAGTAGTACTTCCAAATCCACCATTGCGGATTTCTGTAGCATCATCATCTACCGTGATTCCGTACTCTACAAAGATTCCCTGCATGAATCCTGTATCTGCCGGGATTGTAAGAGTTTTGTTTTCATTGGAATCATTTGTGATCTTTGAAAAAATGTGGCCTCGTTATCTGAATAGAAATAATCACTGTCAATAATACCAACTGTGTTGTTAAGCTGAAGACGTATTTAAATCCCAGTCCGCTTCTCGGATAACATTTCAGCACCCATTCCGGCTGCATTTCCACCCGGATTCCTGTCGGGATCTTACTGTTTCGCCTGGTTTCAGAGTAAATTCTGCCGGTGCGAAAAAGTCATAGCCGGCACTTCCTGCTGTCGCTCTCTTCGGCAGACGGATAGCCTCGTATACTTTCTCTGCTTCTTCCTGAGACTGTGCGAAGGTATCGATCCAGTCTGCTGTGAGCGTTCTTTGCTTACTTTATGAAATTTCGCGATTCGTTTCATCTGTTTTCCTCCTGTCTGGTCATGCAAAGCTAACACACCTGCTTCGCAGTACACTCATAGCTGAATATTTGGTTACTGTTCACACACCACTATCCCGAGACATACAAGCCAAAATTCCATTGCCGCAGGCAATCTGGAATGAAATTTTGGCTACGTTACTGTGAACGGAGTGAACAGTAACAATATTTTGTGATCATCACTGACTGATTCAGTAAAAAAGCAGTTCAGGTACACCTGACGCATACTTGAACTGCCTGTATATTTCTTATTTATGCAATACGACTTTTCCTTCATGAAGAGTTTTGGGAACATCGATCACTCTCTGATTGCTGGAACCTTTCCATTTCAGGGAAAGTTCTTTCTTGTCCACCTCAAATTCACCGTCTACGCAGACATCCAGATAACGCACAATCTCTTCTTTGCAGATCTCCTCCCAGAGGAAACCTGTATAAAGCCAGATTGTTTTACCAGGATATCTCTTTCTGATCTCCTTCGCAAAGGCTGTTACCTCAGTGATATTTGCCGGGTGCAGTGGATCTCCACCTGAAAAGGTAATTCCGCTCACATAATCCTTATCCAGTTCCGCAAAAATCTCCTTGCGTTCTGCCTCACCGAAAGGCAGTCCGCCATTTGGATCCCAGGTGACAGGATTCTGGCACTCCGGACAGCAGTGATTGCATCCTGCCACCCAGAGCACTACACGAAGTCCGTCGCCATTAAGCATATCGTCCTTGGTAATATTGTGATATCTCATAATTTTTTACGCTTCTTCCGGTACATCCTTCATGCTGAAACTGATTCTTCCCATCTTGTCTTTGCCAAGGCAGATAACCTTAACTTTATCACCAAGTGTGAGAACATCCTCAACACGATTGATTCTTTCTTTACAGATCTTGGAAATGTGTACCATTCCCTCTTTACCCGGTGCAAATTCAACGAATGCACCAAACTCTTTGATGCTGACAACTTTACCTGTAAAGATCTGTCCTGCTTCAAAATCAGTTGCAATGATCTTAACCATGTTAGCTGCCTCATCCATGCTCTTCTGATCAACTCCACAAATAGATACCGCACCTTCGTCTGTGATATCGATCTTAACACCTGTACGCTCGATGATCGTATTGATAGTCTTTCCTCTCTGACCTACAACATCACCGATCTTCTGAGGATCGATCTGGATCTGGATGATCTTCGGAGCATATTCGCCTACAGTTGTACGGGGAGCTGCGATGCATTTCTCCATAACTTCTGTCAGGATATATTCTCTAGCTTCTTTTGTACGTCTGATTGCTTCTTCTACGATCGGTCTTGTCAGTCCATGGATCTTGATATTCCATCTGGATTGCTGTGATACCGTCATGAGTTCCGGCTACCTTGAAGTCCATATCTCCGAAGAAGTCTTCAAGTCCCTGGATATCTGTCAGAACGATGTAATCATCATCTGTATCGCCTGTTACCAGACCACAGGAAATACCTGCTACCGGTTTTTTGATCGGTACACCGGCTGCCATCAGAGACATTGTGGATGCACAGATACTTGCCTGAGAAGTAGAACCATTGGATTCAAATGTCTCAGATACAGTACGGATCGCATATGGGAATTCCTCTTCGCTTGGAAGTACAGGAACTAATGCTCTCTCAGCAAGTGCACCATGTCCGATCTCACGACGTCCCGGTCCTCTGGATGGTTTTGTCTCACCTACAGAATAGGACGGGAAATTGTAGTGATGCATATATCTCTTTGAAGTTTCAAATTCGTCAAGTCCGATCAAGCTTCTGTGCTTCTGCAAGAGGAGCCAGAGTTGTGATGGTACAGATCTGTGTCTGTCCACGTGTGAACATAGCAGAACCATGTACTCTCGGGATAATATCTGTCTCTGCTGCCAGAGGACGAATCTGAGTAATGGCACGACCATCAGGACGTTTGTGGTCTTTTAAGATCATCTTGCGGACAGTCTTCTTCTGATACTGATATACAGCCTCACCCAGAACTGCAAGCCACTCTTCCTTGTCGGCAAAAGCTTCTTTCAGTTTCTCTGTTACCTGACGGATATTTTCTTCTCTTGTCTGTTTATCGTCAGAGAATACGGCAACTTCCATTTCTGCCGGAGGTACGACCTCTTTGATCGCTGCGAAAAGTTCTTCCGGAACTGCACATGATTCGTAGCTGTGTTTCGGTTTTCCGCATTCTTCTACGATCTTATCGATAAATTTAATGATCTCCTGGTTTACTTCATGAGCTTTATAGATAGCTTCGATCATCTTGTCTTCCGGAACTTCTTTTGCGCCGGCTTCGATCATGATTACTTTCTCTCTTGTGGAAGCTACTGTAAGCTGAAGGTCAGATACATCTTTCTGTGCCATGGTAGGGTTGATGATATATTCACCATTGATCAGACCAACCTGTGTGGTAGCACACGGACCATCAAACGGAATATCGGAAATGCAGGTTGCAATAGAGGAACCAAGCATAGCCGGAATCTCCGGATTACACTCAGGATCAACAGACATAACCATGTTTACCAGTGTTACGTCGTTTCTGTAGCCTCGGAAACAGAGGACGCATTGGTCTGTCGATCACGCGGGAAGTAAGGATTGCATGCTCGCTTGCTTTTCCCTCTCTCTTGTTAAATCCTCCTGGGATTTTGCCTACTGCATACATTTTCTCTTCATATTCAACGCTTAACGGGAAGAAATCAATTCCTTCTCTTGGCTCTTTGGATGCTGTTGCTGTAGATAAAACTGTAGTATCACCATAGTGCATTAATGCTGCACCGTTTGCCTGTTTTGCAACGCGGTTGATATCTAACTGTCAAGGTTCTCCGGCTAATTCCATGGAATAACTTTTGTACATATGTTCATTCTCCTTTTTTCATAATTCTGTTGTCATTTTCTGTTACCGTTCACTGCATGTCCGGTAACTACTTTATTCTTTTCAATTTGTCTGTTCCGTCTGCTGACAATCTTGTCCATCAACGTTCAGACTTTTTATGAAATTGTCACATTAAAACAGGAGTCGAAACAACTGAAAAAACTACTTTTCAGGCAAATATATCTGCCTGTTTTGTTACTTTCATATACAAAATAATCTTTTCAGTAGTCTCGGAAATAACTCCTGTCATGTTTCGCAGCTTCTGAATATGCAGATGCAGTCGAAACAACAAGCCACCGCAATCCTGAAAAACACCATATTTTACAGAACTGCCATATACATAAAAAGGGAGGCGGATGGAATCCGCCCCCTTCCGCATACTAAAAGGCTATTATTTTCTTAAGCCTAATTTTTCAATCAGTGCACGGTATCTTTCGATGTCTGTTTTCTTCAGGTAAGCTAACAGTCCACGTCTCTGACCTACCATTTTCAGAAGACCACGTCTGGAGTGATGATCTTTATGGTTGCTCTGTAAATGCTCTGTAAGTTCCTGGATTCTTGCTGTAAGAACTGCTACCTGTACTTCCGGTGATCCTGTATCGCCTTCAGTTCTTGCATATTCTTTCATGATCGCTGCTTTCTTTTCTTTTGAAATCATTGTGATTTCCTCCTGTATTCTATAATTATTATTGATTGACCGCCACACATTAAGAGATGGTCGGAGCGTCCGGTCCCTGAACATGGGCTAAATTCACCTTGGTTAGTATAGCACATTGATTCTGGCGTGTAAACCTCTTTTTTACAAAGTTTCAAAATATTCCTGTCCCTTCACAGCATCCCTCTCCAGCTGTGCCTTCAGTGCCTCCAGCGAAGAAAACTTCTGTTCAGGTCTGAGGAATTTTTTTGAAATCTACCTTGCAGTATTCCCCATACAGATCTTCATTGCAGTCAAACAGATATGTTTCCACACCAATAAACTTCTCGCCGCCAACAGTAGGCTTATGACCTACATTGGTAATCCCCTGATAACTTCTGTCTCTGAAATGGGATACTGTGATATAAACCCCGTTTGGAGGCATCAGTTTCTCTACCGGAGGGATCAGGTTGGTGGTCGGAAGCAGATATTTATGTCCCATTCCACGTCCATGTTCAACGATTCCTTCTACTGAGAAATCTGTTCCCATAAGGAAACGGAATTTTTCCATATTTCCTCTGTTCAGTTCTTCCCTGACAAAGGTACTACTAATCTTACGGCGTCCGTCCATTTTTTTTGGCAGGACTTCCGTATGAAATCCATATTTCTTTCCGAACTCTTTGAGCATGGCAGGAGTTCCTTTCCGCTCATAGCCAAAACGGAAATCCTCTCCAACTGCCACATAGGAAACCTGCAGATCTCCTATCAGTATTTTCTTTTTATAAAATTCTCTGCTTTTCATGTGCCGTATTTTTCTCTGTGAGCGGACATTCCAACAGTATATCCACTCCCATTTTCTTCCAATATACGACATCTCTCTTCCTTTGTGAGGATTGTTCTTGAGGCAGTTCCAAGCGCAAGTACAACCGCCTGTGCACCTTCCTGTTTCTGCTCAATAATTTTCTCAACCAGTTTCTGATGTCCGCGGTGTATGCCGTCAAACTTCCCAAGTGTTACCGCGCTGTGTGAAATTCTGGGAAAATCATTCTCAATCCTTAAATATTCCATCATGTCTCCTAAAACATTTTTACAGGGAAATACCTGTTTCTTTTCTCGTCCCACTGGTAAACTCCGGCAAAACTGCCTTCACTGCTGCACATACGGATCCATCCGTTTTTCTCCTGTGCATCGACCAGTGCCTGTACAAGAGGATTTCCATTAGCCAGAAGTCTGTCCCCTTCTTTTGTACAGCATACCCTTGGATACTCTGCAAGAATCTCCTCAATACCGAGGATTTTACTCTCTATAGTTCCTTCCTGCACTGCCTCTTCTGTCTGCGCCAGGGTAATGGCATCATCCAGTGTAAATCTGCCCACCTTTGTCCGCAAAAGACTTTCCATGGCAGCTCCACAGCCCAGTTTTTCCCCTATATCATGGCACAGAGTACGGATATAGGTTCCCTTGCTGCAGGTCACACGAAAACGCACCAGCGGAAAACTGATATCCAGAATTTCTATCTCATAAAAATGTACAGGTCTTGGTTTACGCTCCACAGTCTTGCCCTCTCTGGCAAGTTCATAGAGTTTCTTTCCATTGACCTTCAGTGCTGAATACATTGGCGGCACCTGCATATAGTCTCCCACAAAAGAACTGACCACTGTGCAAAGCTCTTCTTCTGTAACGGAAAGCTCTGTAGTCTGTGAGAGAACAGTTCCGCTCATATCCTGGGTATCCGTAACAACACCCAGACGCATCACTGCCTCATAAGTTTTCTCTTTATCTGTGATCATATCCACCAGACGGGTTGCTTTTCCCAGAGCCACCGGGAGCACTCCTTCTGCATCCGGATCAAGAGTTCCGGTATGTCCGATTTTCTTCATATGAAGGATTCCCCGAAGCTTTGCCACCACATCATGGGAAGTGAATCCTTTTTCCTTACGGATTACAATTACTCCATCCATCAGACTTCCTGCTCCTGAAACTGTTTGCAGATCTGTTCTGTCACATTGTTGATCACATCATACACAGAACCCTGAAGATCACATCCGGCTGCTCTCATATGACCGCCGCCGCCAAAATATACTGCAATCTTGCTTACATCCACATTTCCGTTGGAACGCAGGGAAACTTTGAAAGACTGAGTTTCCACTTCATAGATAAACATGGCAACTTCCACTCCCGCTGTAAGGCGAAGCTGACTGACGATACCGTCCAGATCCTTGCCATCCACACCATAGAACTCCATGTCTCTTTTTTTAAGATATCCGATAATACATTTTCCATCCAGAAGCAGGATACTCTCTGCAAGAACACGCCCCATTACCTGATTCTGCACATAAGTTTTCTGATAGAAAGATTCGTCAATGATCTTACTGAAATTGAATCCTGTCTTCATCAGTTCCCCGGCAATACGCATGGTCTCCGGTGAAGTTGAAGAGTACTGAAATACCCCTGTGTCATGAACCATTCCCGTATAGATTGGCACTGCAATGGTACGGACCACTTTCTCAGGATCAAAAAGCCCATAGAGAACCTCACAGGCAGAGCTTACCTCTCCCCTGATATGATTCACCTGTGCAAATCCGGAGTTACTGATATGATGATCAATACATGCTGTTCTTTTTGCAGTGTCAAAGTATGGACCTGCAATGGCAAGTCTGTCTCTTGCACTTACATCACAGGTAACAAAAAGGTCATACTCTTTGTCACCATCAGCTCTGTTTTAATCTCATCCATACAGTCAATATGTCCGAAAACAGGTTTGGGATTATCCAGGTACACATCTGCCTGAATTTCCGGATAATAGGTTTTTTACATATAAATATAACGCCATACAGGAACCAACGCAGTCACCATCCGGACGGATATGTCCGCCGATTCCCATTGTTTTCACACCTTCCAGTATTTCCGCAATATTTTCCATGTTCTCATCCTCTTTTTAATTCTCATCCTGCTCCTCATCCTGTCTGTGGGAGTTGCTGTCTTTTCTTGGTAACATCATCAATAAGCTTTGACATATTTACACCATACTCAATAGATTCGTCCAGAATAAAACGGATCTCCGGTGTATTTCTCAGGTTTAAATTACGCGCCAGCTGGCGTCTGATGTAGCCTTCTGCACTGTTCAGACCTTTGATCGTCGCTTCCTTTGCTTCTTTTTCACCCAGCACACTGATATATGCTCTGCAGGTTTTCAGGTCAGGAGCCACTTCTACAGCCATGACAGAAGTCATCGGATGAATACGCGGGTCCTTGATCTCGTTGCGGATAATGGTGCTGAGTTCCTTCTGGACTTCCCCATTGATCCGGGTATTCTTAATACTGTTTTTTCTCATTTTAAGTTTTACTCCTATATATCCGGCAATTCTGTCAAATACTGTGAGCAATCCGGATCATCGACTATCCTGATCACATTATTTTCTGAATTACCACAATCAAGTCAAGGTGCGCACCACACTGTACCTGACACTATGAATCGCGCACCCTACCTTTATAAACCATTACTATCTCGGTACTTCTACCATGATATAAGCTTCTACTTTATCTTCCTCTTTCACATCGTTAAATCCGTCAAATACAAGGCCACATTCGTATCCTGCCTTAACTTCCTTAACATCGTCTTTGAATCTCTTCAGGGATGCAAGCTCACCTTCAAATATCTGCTCGCCTTCTCTGGAAATACGAACCTTGCAGTTTCTCTGGAAGATACCATCCAGAATATAGCTTCCTGCAATCGTACCAATACCGGATGCCTTGAACAGCTGACGCACTTCCGCATGACCGATAACTTTCTCCTCAAATATAGGATCAAGCATACCCTTCATGGCAGCTTCTACATCTTCGATTGCCTGATAAATAACTCTATACAGACGAAGATCTACACCTTCCTGCTCAGCAAGCTGTTTTGCGGTTGCATCCGGACGGACATTAAAGCCGATAATGATCGCATTTGATGTAGCCGCAAGACTTACGTCAGACTCATTGATCGCACCAACACCGCCATGGATCACCTTTACAACCACTTCTTCGTTGGAAAGTTTGGTCAGACTCTGTTTTACAGCTTCCACAGATCCCTGTACATCTGCTTTGACAATGAGCGGAAGTTCCTTCAGATCGCTTGCCTGAATCTGATCAAAGAGATTATCCAGAGATAATTTGCCCTTAGTCTCCTCAAGAAGACGGTTCTTGTTCTCAGATACAAATGCACCTGCAAAGTTCTTGGCTTCCTTATCACTGTCAAATGCAAGAAGAATTTCACCTGCATTCGGCACATCACCAAGTCCCAGGATTCTACAGGAGTAGAAGGACCTGCTTCTTTAATCCTGCGTCCCTTATCATCCATCATGGCACGAACCTTACCATGCATGCTCCTGCTGCAATAAAGTCTCCCACATGAAGAGTACCTTTCTGGACAAGGATCGTGGCAACCGGACCTTTACCTTTATCAAGCTGAGCCTCGAT
>ENA-OQAX01000438-OQAX01000438.1-human-gut-metagenome-genome-assembly--contig:-NODE-438-length-9929-cov-1.953989_pt1 | contig 9929 bp, 17 predicted proteins | sample MGYA00242741_ERZ504539 | MGnify/ENA primary metagenome ERZ504539 (study PRJEB26092, sample SAMD00036277) | human gut metagenome | host: Homo sapiens | study: EMG produced TPA metagenomics assembly of the... | reverse complement strand
GCAAATCCAGAAACAAACTGAAATCAGCAGCCATGACTTACAATGTCTACAGATACGCCGGTTACGGCAGGATCAGAAGCTGTATTTTTTTCTGTTCTTATGCTGTACATGGAATATGGAAATATTGCTACTGTTCACTTCGTTCACAGTAACGTAGCCAAAATTCATTCCAGATTGCCTGCGGCAATGGAATTTTTGCTTGTATGTCTCGGGGATTTTTGGCATATTCATGCCAAAACACCTCGCGGGATAGTGGTGTGTGAAACAAATAAACAAAAATATTCTCTATTGCCAGTGTGGAGTACGCATATTACTTTACAAATCTGTCAATTGCTACCTCAAGTTCTTTAATTGCCTCTTTATCACCATGTTCCACTGCATCTACGATACAGTGTTCGATATGATCCTGCAGAATGATCTTACCTGTATTATTGATAGCAGATTTCACTGCTGAAAGCTGTATCAGAACTTCCGCACAGTCTCTTCCGTCCTCTATCATACGTTTGATAGATTCCATATGTCCGATTGCTCTGGACATACGATTCAGCACTGCCTTTGTATGCGCATGACTGTGATGATGCCCATGCTCCCCATGAGAATGTTCAACTACCGTCCCATCCTCCAGTACATGCGTATGTGTCTTTTGTTCCTCGGCCATAACATTCCCCTTTCTCTTTCAGAATATCCGATTCTTTACCGCTTATCTGTCTTTATATCCTCACACACTGTCTGTGGCTTTCCTGCTTACAGCACTTTTGTACAGCGTAAATGATATTATACCACATTTGTCAAATTTCTGTAAAGGAGCAACGCTGTTTTTATTTGTGAAGTCGTAATATCAAAAATAATGGTTCCATCCTCCAGGACAGTTTTCTCATAGGAAACTTCTTTTCCTTTGAATTTATTTCTGATATATTCTTCCGGATCCTCAAGTTCCAGCTCTTCCACAAAAACATCACGCATCTGATTCCGCGGACATTTATTAAAAATTTCCCATATCAGTTCATATTCTTTCATATTCCATCTCCAGTCCGTAAGACGGATATTCACAATCCGTTTCACTATTTAGCCCTCTTCGGCTGATTTACGGCAATCTACACAGATTGTCCTGCGGTTTTTCCCAACCAGTCTGAGACTATTATAATTATTTTTAGATTTTTTGTCAAAAATAATTGCATGAAGACGAATTATAGCGTATCATAGTCTATAATTATCAAAACAGCAATGTTACTGTTCATTTTGCAGCCTGATGTTTTTTTGAATTCTGCATATTCACAGTAACTGTAACTATTCAGTACTTTCGGGAAGCAGTGTACCGGATAGTTACCGACAGCTACAAACTAATTACATATATAAAGGAGAGAAATCTATGAAGCTTTTAAAAGACCGAATTCTTAAGGATGGAGTTGTAAAACCGGGAAATATTTTAAAAGTAGACAGTTTCTTAAATCATCAGATGGATATTACCCTCATCAATGAAATCGGCAAAGAATTCAAAACGCCGCTTCTCCGACTGTCCAATCACTAAAATCCTTACAATTGAAGCATCCGGTATCGGTATCGCCTGTATTGCTGCACAGTACTTTGATGTACCTGTAGTTTTTGCCAAGAAAGCACAGAGCGTGAATCTGGATGGCGAAATGTATACAACTAAAGTAGAATCTTTCACTCATAAGAAAGTATATGATGTGATCCTTTCCAGGAAGTTTCTCGGACCTGAAGATCATGTACTTCTGATTGATGATTTCCTTGCTAACGGATGTGCACTTCTCGGCCTGATCGATATTGTTAAGAAATCAGGGGCAACTCTTGAAGGAGCCGGTATTGTTATTGAGAAAGGATTCCAGCATGGCGGTCAGGAGATCCGCGATATGGGAATCCGTCTTGAATCTCTTGCCATTGTTGATTCCATGACAGATGATTCCTTAACCTTCAGAGATTAACTATAAAAGGATGGGAAAATCCATCCTTTTTTTGTTCTATGAATTCTTTATTTTTTCTGATCTGATGTTTTCTCCACTTTTGAGTTATCTTCGGAATCATAGATCAGATTTTCTCTCGTTTCACCCTCTGATTTATCTTCTGTTTCGGGAGTTGGTGTCACTTCTTTTGAATCTTCCTCTGAGGCTGTCTTTAATGTCACTTTCGGCACAGGTGTTGCCTCTGGCGCAGGTGTCACCTCCGGTGTCGGTGTGGGATCAGGAGCGATCTCATCTTCCGTATAAGTTCCGTTATCCACAAGAATCTGATAATTATCCTTGTCGATCATCTGTGCTCCACATGTAAAAGTTCCCACAATCTTTACTCCGTTATCATACTGTGAATAATCTTTTACGTCAACTTTCTCTCCTGTCAGATAGTCAATGGCCATCTGTGCTCCGCCCTTAGCCAGTTCCTTACGGTCCATAAACATGGTAAATGACATTTTACCTGCTGCAATATCCTTTACTGCCTGTGCCTCACTGCCATATCCTGTGATCATCGGCCATTCATCACTTCCCGGTTCCAGACCACTGTCACTTAAAATTTCCTCTGCAGCATAAGCAAATCCGTCATATGCAGTACAGATAATATCCGGAGCCTTCTCCTCTGCATAAAACTCACTTATAATCGAATCAAGTTTTGTCTTTGCAGATGTCTCGCTCCATCTCATGATTCCTGTATCATCAAATGACGTATTTCCGGATTTACATACAAGTGTTCCATCATCCAGATATTCCTGAAGCCCTTCCTGGATTCCATTACACAGAAACAGTGCAGCATTGTCATCCGGAGATCCCATGAGAAATTCTATTGTATAAGACTTCTTATCCTCTCTGGCTTTATCCAGATCCATTTTTTTTGATAATTTCTTTGGCAATATCCTTTCCTATTGCTCTGGTATCATAAGTTGCATAATAATTGATATCCGCAGTATCCCGGATCAGACTGTCATAGGAAATAACCGGTATTTCCTGCTCTTTGGCAGTTTTCAGGATATCTGTCAGACCATAGGAATCTACCGGATCAATGATCAGGGCAGAAACCTTCTCATCAATAAATTCCTGAATCTGGGAAATCTGAAGCGCAGGATCGCCGCCGGCATTCTTCACATCTGCCTCATATCCTCCATCTTCAATCTGCGAAGTCATCTCTTCGCTGTCAATTTTTGCATCCTCATCGTCATCAGAAAGAAGCACACCTATCTTTCCGGCAGAAGCTTCCGTTACCTCAGCATCTTCCTCTGATTCATCATCTGAATCTTTTCCTGAAGAATCTCCGTCTTCTTCCTCCTTCACTGATGTCTCTTTATTGTCTTCGTCTGATTTTGCACTGTCTCCTGCCTTGCTGCTGTCATCGGCATCAGAAGCATTTTTATTTTCTGCCTCTACTTTTTCACCTTCCTCAGTTACTTCGCCTACGCCCTCTTCTTCTACCTGGGCGCTTTCATTTGCTGCTTCTTTTGCCTCATTCTTCCCGCAGGCAGACAGGAACATGGAGGATACCATTATTCCAAGCAGAATAGCTGTTGCTCTTCTTTTCATAATACGATCCTTTCTGATATCATATTTATTTATCAATTCCCTTATAATCTTTTGCAATGTTCTTCAGATAATCCCGATAGGCAACGGCTGCTTTCTTTGGTTTCAGAATATGTACATTTCTTCCCATAGAAGTCAACCATCCAAAAAATGCCTTATCAACCACAACCTCAACAGTTACAATAAAATTATCCTCCCCCTTTATTTTGCAGAAAATCTCCGAACCAAAGGTACGCTGGATTTTTTTCTTTGTAGAATTCTGACATACAAGCCTGATTTCTTTTAAATTCTCTCCTGTTTGGGAGGGTGTCGGAGCACTGATCTTTGCAGGTGCTTCAGATTCTTTTCCAATCTGTTCCTGCACATTTTCAGATTTCTCTCCTGTTTCGCCATCCGGCTGATGTATTATCGTATTATCCGCTTCTGTTTTATCTGAAGCGGATTTTTTCCTCATAATATCCGCCTTCCCGTCCTCTTCTGTAATGTATATCCATTCCAAAATCACGCAGGGTTTCCATATCATCATAAATACTCTTTCGCTCAGCTCGAATCCCCTGTTCTTCCAGTTTTGCCAGAATCTCCTGCATGGTGACAGGCTTTTGGCTGGTTGTCTCAGACAGCATTTTCTGCAGATACAGTATTTTTCCTTTTTGATTACATGATTTCGCCATAATTATCCTCTTACAAATCTGTGGTATATATAGTCATTTGCTTCTTTTTCCTGACTGTCATCTAACGGTGTAAGTTCTGTTTCTTTTCCGTACTTTCTTTCCAGCGCATGTTGAATAAGCCAGTCTGCAAGCTGCGGATTCTTCGGAAGTAACGGTCCATGCAGATAAGTCCCTATCACATTCTTATATACTACGCCTTCATAGCCTGACTTACCGTCATTTCCTGCACCGTAAAGTACTTTTCCCAGTGGTTTGTTATTATTAATGCAGGTTCTTCCTCCATGATTCTCAAATCCAACGATCGGCATATCAAACAGCTCACTTTGCAGAACGATATTCTGGATCAGACGGCCTTCGCCCTGCTCTGTATACAAGTCTACCAGGTCCAGTCCTTTCATGTTTCCCTGATCTGTTTTGTAATACTTCCCAAGTAACTGATAGCCACCGCAGATTGCAATGACAACGCCGTTATCTTCCACATAAGCCTTAAAATCCGGTTGGATTTTCTGTAGCTTCTCACATACGATCATCTGTTCTCTGTCCGAACCGCCACCCAGAAGTACGATATCAAGCTTCGAGAAATCTATTTTATCATCCAGCTCAAACGTATGGTCTCAGCCTCAATCCCACGCCACTGGCATCTCTTCATCAGACACTGGATATTACCTCTGTCACCGTAAAGATTCAGAAGATCCGGATATAAATGTCCTATTGTAATTTTCATTATTTCTCGCCCTCCAGTCTCTTCAGAATATTTCTGGTACTGAATAATGCTGTATAGTTTACCAGCACATACAGATTCCCCACTCCGTCCTCTACTCTGTCGCGGATTGCTTTCTCAACATCGCCCTCGAGGACAGACGGGATATCCACATATTTCAGCCGCAGACGCATATCCTGACAGCGGATACCGCTTACAGTAATAGATTTCACTGAATCATTTCCGAGAAGATCAAAGTCAACATCCCAGAGCCAGGAAATATCTGTTCCATCCTGAGCATTATCATTGATCGCAATAATAATGTCCTTCGGTGCCTGATCCTGCATCACTGCGGAAATATTCTGATTAAATCCCGCCGGATTCTTGGCAAGATTTAAGGTTACTCCTGTTCCCTTAATGCGAAACTGCTCCATACGTCCGTTTTCCGGATTAAATCTGCGGAGCATATCCCCGAAATGCTCTCCCGCAAATCCCGCAGTCCTCACTCCCGCATAAGCTGCCAGTATATTATACACATTATAAAAATCCCTTATAATTTGCTACAATGTGTTTTCCTTCTACACAAAAGCTGAGCTGGTCGCCTACCTTTACATCCTCCGCATCAAATCCGGCTTCGGTCTTGCAAATCCGCATTTTTGGACAATAATAATCTCCCAGCTGGCTGTAATGATAGAAACGATATTCCAGTTTTTCACCGCATCGCTTACAGAAACGTCCTTCCCTGATTTCATTTGCCGCAGATTTGATCACCGGTTTACTGATACCATAAGTTACATATGGATTCCCGGAATCCATGGCAAGATATGCGGATAATGCATCATCACCGTTTACAATAATCTGCATCTTCGGAACCTTGCGCATCATTCTTCCAGAATGTTCATAGTGATATCAATCTCTCCGTATCTGTCAAGCTGGTCGCGGAAAAGATTTGTCAGAAGCATATAGTCCGGTTTGATTCTCGGAAAAATATGTCTGGTGGATGCTTCATCGGCCTCAATGCATGCATAGTCCGCATCAATTTTACCATTCCATTTCGAAGCCAGCACAAATGCGGCAACAACTCCATTGAGCATATTGGAACCTGTATGGTTACAGACTACTTTCTGTCCTTCCGCTTCCAGTGCCGCACAGAGCATATTGTTGGTAGTTGTCTTTCCATTTGTACCGCAGGTTGCAAAATAGCCTTTCGTACCTGTGAGGAAAGCTGTTCCAGAATGTCCGGACAGATCTTAATCGCCACTTTTCCTGCCCAGGTCACACCCTGTCTTCCCATTTTCTTACATACGTATCCTACAAATTTTTGCTGCACAGACAGCAATCATTACTCTTATTTTCATTGTGTATGATAATTTCCTTTATAAATATAATCTTTGTTATTGCCGCTTATTTGTTTCAACTCACAGTCGGTAATTTCACAGAGTCTGACGTGTCAACAACATACTGACTGTGGTTTGCCTCATGTCAGTGGGAGATACCGATTTCTCTCCGCCCGCCACTGCCGTTCATTTTCTTATTTGCAATTCATCTACCACCTATAGAGGAGGGAGAATTCTTGCTATATCCTGTTAAAATTCTTTTTGCTCCTGATATCTTTACCCTTATTCATTCCGGAACAGCTATAGCTATAATAATCCTCTATGATCATTTCATAATGCCGGCAGAACAACTCAGTTAAACATAGTATCCTCAAATAGTCTGAGCATACACCTGCCGCACCCTCTTGCATATAATATTGTGCTTCCTTCAGGTCATTCACAGTATAAATATATAACCTGATCCCTTTTTTGTCAAAAATCTCCTGCACATCCTCTGACCAGTATTTATAATAGACTGTAGCTGCCTGAATATTTTTTTCTTTACAGAATGCTGCAATCTCAGTCAGTTCTTCTGTAGAATATTCCTGCCATAAGGAATAAATATATCCAGGAAAATCATACAGCAGTGCTGTTCCGGCAAACATTGCCTGATTATAGATTTCCGGTATGATCTGTCCCATCACATCCGGAACACCTGCCGCTTCTGCAAGTTCGATATAATCAGCATAGTCCTCCACCGTCTTCTGATAATTACGGAGAGAATACTGTTTGGAATCCAGCATCACAAAAGCGTCCGGATAATCACTCAGCAGAACCAGCAGATCTTCAAATGTTATAGGCGTATATTTTCCATAAATGGGCCGGGATAAGAATTCCTCTGAGGACAGAACTTTCTTTTCATCGCCTTCCCATTGTCCAAGAGACTGATACCAGCTATGGCGGCACACCCATACATTGTCAGATGTCTTCACAAGATCAACTTCAAACAACCTGCACCCCATCTGATAGCCTGCCAGAAAACTCTCTTTTGAATTCAGATAGGTTTTATCACCAATCCCTCCCAGTGCATGTGCGATCGTTTTATAATTTTCCCACTTAAATTCAGGTGTGGTGGCAGATATGGAATAAGCATCATTTCCCCACAGAAACAGTGTAACAGCCAGTAATTCCACCAACAACAAAAACATCCTGATGAAATAACCAATCCTGATCGTTTCTTTTTCGTATTCTGCCTCAATTTTTCAATCTCCTGCCGGTCATTTGTATTCCTCGCTTATCTTTTGCTCTCGTATTTTGTAACAGTCCAATGTCTTTATTTAACACTTCTTCATCAATATGGTTTTTTATATACTCTACGATTTTACGCTATCTGGCTCAAATAATCAAGGGTAATAAACGGTTATGTTACAAGGAAGTGATTTCCTATAGCATAACAAAAAAAAACTGCATATATACGGCATGAACACCATACATATGCAGTCTTATCATCGTCTGGACAAATATAAAATCGAAAATCTGGCTGGATTATACTAATTCGATCAGTACTTCCATTGCAGCATCGCCTTTACGCGGTCCGATCTTAACGATTCTTGTGTAACCACCGTTACGGTCAGCGTATTTTGGAGCGATCTCATCGAACATCTTAGCAACCATATCTACGTCTTTAGTGTTTTTCTTTCTTCCGGCACCCTTTGCAGGTACTTCTTTAACCGGGTAGAAAACTTTCATCATCTGACGACGAGCGTGAAGTCTGGAAGGAGCATCTTTCTTAATCTCTTTCTGTACTTCATCGTATACAGTTTTCTTCTTTCCGTCAACAACTTCTTTTACTCTCTTGCCTTCAGCATCTTTACGAGCAACTTTAGCAGTTACAGTAACAGTTTCGAAGTTATCTTTTTCACGAACAGCCATAGCTACAAGGCCTTCTGCGATTTTACGGATTTCTTTTGCTTTAGCTTCTGTAGTAACAATTTTTCCATGATATAAAAGGCTTGTTACCTGGCTTCTCAGTAATGCTTTTCTCTGGTCAGAAGTTCTGCTTAATTTTCTATATTTTGCCATTTAATTTTCCTCCATCTGTGGGACAGCCGGGCACGCTTGTTCGGTCTTACTGTCCGACTGCTTAGGCATCCCCACCGTATAATATCTCTTTGTTAACTGGTTATTGTTCCCTTAGAGAACCAATAACCTGATCATTCTTACTCTTCTGCAGGCTGAAGCTGTAAGCCCAGCTCTTTTCAGTTTTCGCAAGAACTTCTTCTAATGATTTACGTCCAAGGTTACGAACCTTCATCATATCATCAGAAGTCTTGTTTACATAATTCTTCAACTGTATTAATTCCGGCTCTCTTCAAGCAGTTATAGGAACGAACAGATAACTCAAGTTCATCAATGCTCATTTCAAGAACTTTCTCTTTCTCATTGTCTTCTTTCTCGATCATAACCTCAGCGGTCTTTGCATTCTCGGAAAGGTCAATGAAAAGGCTTAAATGCTCGCTTAATACCTTTGCTGCAAGGCTTACTGCCTCATCAGGATCCAGCGTGCCATTTGTGTATACATCAAGTGTCAGTTTATCAAAGTCTGTAACCTGACCCACACGTGTATTCTGCACAACCATATTGACTCTCTCAACCGGGCTGTAGATTGCATCAACTGCAATTACACCGATTGGCATGTCATCTGATTTGCCCTTATCCGCACTCACATATCCGCGGCCTTTTTGTAATGGTAAGTTCCATTGCAAGTCTGCAATCCTTACCACCGTTTAAGGTAGCGATTACCTGATCCGGATTCATGATCTCGATATCCTGATCTGCCTGAATATCAGCAGCTGTCACAACACCTTTGCCCTCACACTCAATGTATGCGGTCTTCGGCTCATTGTCAGCACTGTTATTCTTAATTGCAAGACTCTTAAGATTCATGATGATCTCTGTCACGTCTTCTTTTACTCCAGGGATGGAGCTGAATTCATGAAGAACACCATCGATCTTAACCTGACTTACTGCAGCTCCCGGCAGGGGAGGACAGCATAATTCTTCTAAAGAGAATTGCCAAGTGTAGTACCGTAACCTCTTTCAAGAGGTTCTACAACGAATCTACCATATTTCTTATCATCTGAAATATCAGTTATTTCAATATTGGGTTTATTAAAATCAAACACTAAGTCCACCTCCTGTGGGTTACGGTTTATTATTTAGAATACAACTCGACGATTAACATCTCATCTACAGGAACATCGATTGCTTCACGTTTTGGAAGTTCTTTTACTGTTCCTTTCAGACCTTCCAGATCAGCTTCTAACCATTCTGGAACAAGCGTCCGCCTGTAACCTCAACGATCTCTTTGTATCTTGGTGAGTTTTTCTTAGCTTCTTTGATTTCTACAACATCTCCTGCCTTTACAAGGTATGAAGGGATGTTGATCTGTTTCCGTTTACAAGCACGTGCTTGTGGTCAACGATCTGTCTTGCTTCACGTCTTGTTCTGGCAAGTCCAAGACGGAATACAACGTTGTCAAGTCTTGACTCTAAGAGTACCATCAGGTTTTCACCTGTCATACCATTCATCTTAGATGCTTTCTTGAAGTAGTTCAGGAAAGGTTTCTCTAATACACCATAGATGAATTTTGCTTTCTGTTTTCTCACGTAACTGGAGACCATACTCGCTCATTTTTCTATTCGCTCTTTTTAACTGTCTG
>ENA-OQAX01000437-OQAX01000437.1-human-gut-metagenome-genome-assembly--contig:-NODE-437-length-9933-cov-1.242199_pt1 | contig 9933 bp, 13 predicted proteins | sample MGYA00242741_ERZ504539 | MGnify/ENA primary metagenome ERZ504539 (study PRJEB26092, sample SAMD00036277) | human gut metagenome | host: Homo sapiens | study: EMG produced TPA metagenomics assembly of the... | reverse complement strand
TTGATAGCGTTTGCTCCTATCGTTGCTTTCTTGCTGGGGGTTGGCGGCGTATCTATTCCGTGGGACACTTTAATGTTATCTGTTGGCTTGTTTGTTGTGATACCACTTGCTGCTGGGGTCATTACCCGCATAATGATTATACGCCGTAAAGGGATAGAATACTTCAATAATGTATTTATTAAGAAGTTTGATAATTATACGGTGGGTGGGCTGTTATTGACACTTATCATCCTATTTTCATTTCAGGGGAGAAACGATACTGAACAATCCTCTGCATATCGTATTGATTGCAGTTCCGCTCGTGCTGCAAACGGTTCTGATATTCTTCGTTGCCTACGGTTGGGCGAAATGGTGGAAATTACCCCATGATATTGCTGCGCCTGCCGGAATGATTGGAGCAAGTAATTTCTTTGAATTAGCGGTTGCTGTGGCTATTTCTCTATTCGGTTTACAATCCGGGGCTGCATTGGCTACGGTGGTAGGTGTGCTGGTTGAAGTTCCGGTTATGTTGATGTTGGTAAGGATTGCAAATAATACACGGAAATGGTTTCCGATTACAAAATAATTGTAGATAAAAAGGAGAATGTGTCCATTCTGACACATTCTCCTAATGGAATGTTTTTGTTTTACTATCACTTAGTTTACCGTTGACAACAGCAAGTATGTGTATGGCAAGACCTGTGATTTAAGTGATGATGATGTCTACAGTTTCTATGGCTTAAAGTACATCCGACTAGTGACATCAATAAAACTAAAGTAAATGCTATTCCTAGAATTCTCATATTATTGTTGATTTTGAGTTTATTTTATAATTTAAAATCTGAGTTTAACACCCGCATTCATTACAAATCCATCCAAAGGAGCATAAATATCCCGAAAACAGGATTAGATATACTTCCGGTATATATAGTATCAAAGCGGGTTTGCCGTCTGTCGGTGAAGTTTTCAAAGTTAGCATACAATGAAAACATCTCCCATATTTTTTCAATCATGAAGCCGCACACCACATATTGTTTTCCTTTTGTCCGTCTCCTAGTTTTGGGGCTGAAATAATAAGCCTCTAATCCTATTTCCATTTATCTTCTACTTCATACATTAGAATACTGTTCAACCTATGTTTCGGAGTTAATATATTCTCTTGTTTCACCCCATTTTTCTTTTGGTTCGGGGTATCGGTGTATGTATAGCCTAAGTATAAGTGGAAATCTTTTGTATCCGATTTTTTACATTCGTTTCTCCTCCTTTGCTATCTGTATTGCCGGATATGTTGTTAAGTCGATATAGCCCATCTTTTGTAGATTGCAATAATAAAGGATTATCGAGATAAGTGTAGAAGAATAATTGGTTTATGCTGAAAGTTACATTTCCATCGAAGATTGATGTGACATAATTAAAGTCTAAATTCAAACCATAACTTCTTTCGAGCTTGTTATTGTCTTTATCAATTGGCAATACATTCTGATATTGTAGCCTTTCGCTATCCTCTGTAAATATGGTTAGGTGATTTATAGCCAAATCCTCCTCCAAGTCGAGATGAAAACTTATCCGTAATTTTGAAATGTGCAGAAACTCGTGGTAGAATTGCTGCGCCATAATCCGGAATATAGTCTGCTCTTAATCCGGTTTCCAGATTCAACCATTTTTGTTGCCTCCCAATTGTTTTGTACGAATGCTCCCATGGTTGTCTGGTTGTAGTCTCTTAACTGAAAATCAGTAAGTTTCTTTTCATCAAATTTGTCTGTCCATAAGTTGAGACCAGCCACCCATTCTGTTTTTGATTCGTGCGTGTGTAAGTCAATTCACTAAAGGTAGATACCTGAGTAACCTTCAAAAGTATAAGTGGGTACACCGATATTTCTATTGAAGTATGTTACACTGTTTTTGAAATCAATTCTGTCTTTTTCGCCGAATTTGTGTTCGAATGTCAGTTGTGTGGAATGTCTTTGAGTCTTGTTTTTCTCGAAATAGGAATGTGTGTCATTTCCATTTCCTTTAATATACTCAATATCCCCGCCCAAACGGTCTTCAAACATAGCATTTAGCCCTACACTCATTTGCGTGTTCTCTGAAAAATAGAGAAATAATTTGGGGTTGAAGACATATCTGTCAAACTGCGGAATGGCTGTGAATCCGGTGTTAGAGGGGTCGTAAGCCCAATTTCTGTTGTAGGAAGCAAAAATGGTTGTACCGACCTTTTTGAATCGTTGCCCATAGAAAGCGCTGACGTCCAAACCTTTTCCGGATGTCCCGTTAAGATGCAGACCTAAATCTCTTTTCTCTTCGGGAGTTTTTGAGATAAGATTAATCAAGCCTGCTATTGCTCCACCGCCATATAAAGTTGAAGTTGAGCCTTTGATGATTTCCACTTGTTTTAAGTCAAGAGGTGGCGTTTGCAATAATCCCAGTCCGCTCGCTGCACCAGCAAAAACGGGGAATCCATCTTTTTAATATTTGTGTATATCTGCCATCCAATCCTTGTATGCGGATTGATGCATTTCCGGATGTGGCAGAAGTTTGCTGGGTGATAATACCTGTGCTTTCGTTTAGTAACATACGAATGTCGCCCGGTTTCATGCTCCCTTTTTCTCCTAGTTCTTCGCTTGAAATAAATTCAACACGGGTCGGGATGTTTTGAATAGTGCGTGTACCTCTGGTTGAAGAAATGGTAACTTCTTCCAGCATTTCATCATCTTGTTCCAAGAAGATTTCGACCGGAGCTGAAGAAGATAAAGGGAATGTGTATGATTTGGTTTCCGATTCATAGCCTAAGTAGCTGAATGTGATATGTTGCTTTCCGTCAGGTATGTTCGAAATGGTGATTATTCCGTTTTCATCTGAGCTTGCTCCATTGGCGGTTTTATTAAGAACGGCATTCACGCCAACCAGTATCTCTTTAGTATCTCCGTCTTTAACGATTGCTTTAAATATGTTTTGCGCACAAATGCTTTGTGCCAGCAATGTAATTATTGCCAGTGCTATTAATTTAATTTTCATTTTTCTTGTTTTGTCAATTTTAGTGCCACACACTTAATCTGTATTATAATAAGTGCACGACGTACTGGTGATGAAACAGCGGTTTCATCATCATGAATTTTAAATAAAATAAATGGTGAGGTCATATTAAATTATGACATACAGAAAATCTGCTAAAATTCATCAGCTTAGGCGGCTGCCAAAATTGAGGAAGAGAAATGAGGAATCATTTTCTCTTTGTAAAACGAAAAGGTTATTATTTAATAGAATTAATTCGGCGGTTGGTGAATGAAACAATTTGGGTATTGGACAACCTGTGCATGTGTTGCAATGTAGAAATGGTGAACAATTGCAGTCTGTACATGAGGAACCATCATTATCAGCACATGGTTCTTCTGTTTGTTCATTAGCACATTGAAACAGACATTTGTCTTCAAGAAAGCATGGAACTGTTGATAATAACAGCACCCATAAAGCTATATGTAGGACAAATGTTTCATTAATATCTATGCTTTTGTTTCTGATTTTTGAGCTGCAAAAATTTAGTTATTTTATATTTTTATAAACAAAACATTCTGCAATTTTTATTATATCTATTAAGAAGTTTGACAATTTTATGGTGAGGTGACCGCTACTGACACTCATTATCTTGTTTTCATTCCAAAGAATAACATCACCAGTGTAATAGTCCAAATAAGATAGACTGATTACCATTGGCAAGTTGCTTAAACCGGATTCTTACAGGCTCCTTCAATTTTGCCTCTTGTTTCTTCTTCGCCATACTTATGTTTTTATTTTGTTACCGATGGCAAATATAGATATTTTTTGTTTGTACTCAACGCTATTCGAGTAACAAACTGGTAACAAAATAAAACGCATTTATTGGAATTAATAGGAAAATCGGAAAAACAAAGGAAAAGATGAATATAAACAGCAAATAACTAAATATCAATATCTTATATTCATTATTTTATCTCATTCTTTCTCTTTTTCCATAGCTGCCATGAGTTGATAATGTTTTGCCACACCACATAACTACCCGGACCGACAGACGATAAAGGATTAAGATACGTAACCGCCATCCAAATAGCTAGTACTGTATTTTTTGCCCCAATGCCTGTCCTGCACTTATACGGTCATTATATGCACTACCAATTCTTTTACCAAAATAAAATTGTAAACAACAAGTTACTAAACCGGCAAAAGCAATCAACATCTCTACCGTTACATCAGCAGTACTGTTAACCAAAGAGCGAGTAGTCTGCCCCATTACAATGGTCAATGCTACCGCCCATAAATAAAAAGCCGAAGTATGATATTTCAGTAAAAAACTTGTGGAGCCGGGGAATATAATAACGGAATAATAAAGCGATAAAAAACGGTGCAAGCAACAATGGAAAAACCTTACTTAAAAATCTTAAGAAAAAGCAATACCAAAAGTAACATCTGTATGTGGTTCAACCAATGGAAATATCAAAGGAACTGCTATTGCAGCCAAAATATTTGAAAGCAATGTATAAGTAGTCAAACTGGAAGCACTTCCACCTAGTTTTCCCGTAATTACTGCCGCTGCCGTAGCAGTAGGACAAATAAGACAAACCATAGCCGCCTCGAATATCTCCTTATAAGATTCATCCATCGGACAAAATATTAACAACAACGCAATAATACCGCAAGAAATGGCTTGAATAGCCAACAACCAGCCATGCCATACTCTAGGAACCAACTCTTTTGGTTCAATTTTACAGAATGTAAGCAACAATTGGGCAAAAATCAAGGAAGGAGTTAGAAAAGAAATCAACCCATTCATAAATGGCTTTGTCGGCTCCAGAAAAGTGAAGTTGGCAAAACAAAATAGCCGATAACCCCTGCAAGCATAGCTAAAGGTAACGTCCAATTCTTCATAAACTTAAGCAAATCCATCTTTCAATACTTATTTTGGGATACAAAATAAAAGAATTTAGTCCAAATACTCGTCTATTTTTCGGGTTTTGTGGCAAGTTTCGAATAAAAAAACGCAAAACTTAAAAGACAAAAAGCCGAGTTTTCACTAAAAAATCGCTACATTTGCAACTTGATTGATATGAAAACCGATAGACTTAAAATAATATTCCTGTTGTGTAGCCTGTGGCTGGTCCTCCCCTGTTTCTGCCTGGCGGCAAAGGGAAAGGATTTTATAGTCGTCATTGATCCCGGTCATGGCGGACATGATCCTGGCGCCATCGGCAGACGTGGAAAAGAAAAAAAATATCAATCTGAACGTAGCTTTAAAAAGTAGGACAACTGATCCAAAATAACTGTAATGACGTAAAGGTAATATACACCCGAAAGACAGATGTCTTTATCCCTTTAGACCGTCGTGCACAAATAGCTAATAATGCTAAGGCCGACTTATTCATCTCTATACATACCAATTCTGTAGCCCGTAGCAGAACTGTACGGGGAGCAGAAACTTATACGTTAGGACTTCACCGTACTGAAGAAAATTTGGAAGTTGCTAAAAAGGAGAACTCGGTTATTTTGATAGAGGATAATTATGAACAACGTTATGCCGGATTCAATCCAAATTCTTCTGAAAGCTATATTATTTTTGAATTTGTACAAGACAAATATGGAGAAGAGTGTAAAATTAGCCACTCTTATCCAAAAACAATTCAAGAATACAGCCAAACGAATAGACAAAGGAGTACATCAAGCCGGATTCCTAGTTCTACGTGCCACTTCCATGCCTAGTGTTTTGGTTGAATTAGGCTATATCTCAACACCGGATGAAGAACAATATCTTTTATCCGATGCAGGCACTACGGCGTATCTAACAGCATTTATAAAGCATTCCTCAATTACAAGCGCGAACATGACGCCCCCATCGGCCGCAGCAGAGTACAAGAACAAGAATTACCGGAACCAGAAAACAAACCGAAAGAATCAAGAATAGAAATACAAACTGCGGAACCGGACACTGCAACGGAACCGGACAAGGTTACCAAAAAGCCTGTACCTGCCACACAAAAAAAGATCACAGCGACCAAGCCCGAACATCTGCCAAGCCTGTATTTAAAATACAAATATTGGTATCAAACAAAATATTGCCCAAAGGAAGCAAACAACTGAAAGGTGTATCACCTGTTAGCTATTACCGCGAAAAAGGACTTTATAAATATACTTACGGAGAAAATACGGATTATAATAAAATACTACGCATGAAACGTAATATTACTCCTAAATTTAAGGACGCTTTCATTATCGCTTTCAAAAACGGAGAGAAAATGAATGTGAACGAAGCCATCAAAGAATTTAAAAAGAATAGATAATATAAAAGGTATAATTGAAATGACGAAAGAGGTAAAAATAGGATTAATAGGCATCGCTGCATTGGCTATGCTGATCTTTGGTATCAACTACCTGAAAGGAATAAATATGTTCCAATCTGCCAATTACTATTATGTAGAATATACAAATATAAACGGATTAGCCGGATCAAGCCCCGTCTTTGCCAATGGTTATAAAGTAGGTACAGTAAGAAATATCAATTACAACTATGCAAAACCGGGACATGTCACAGTAGAAGTGGAAGTGGACAAGGAAATGCGTATCCCCAAAGGAAGTACAGGAGAACTGGTTACAGAAATGCTGGGAACGGTAAAGATGAACTTACTCCTTAACTTTAATTCTACAGAATACTATCAACCGGGGGGATACACTGCCTGGCAAAACGAATGCGGGACTCATGGGAGCCGCTGAAGAAAAGCTAGTTCCTCAAATAGAGCAGATGCTGCCCAAAAATGGATTCTATCCTACATTCATTAAATAAATATTAGCTGATCCTGCATTGGGTGCAACCTTACACAACGCAGAAAAACTGACAGCCAATCTGGATGTGACAACACGTCAATTAAACATATTAATGCAAAGGGATCTTCCGCAACTTACTGGAAAACTAAACACGATTGCTGATAATTTCATTACTATCAGCGACAACTTGAAAGGTATTGATTATGCATCAACATTCAATAAAATAGACTCCACTTTATATAATGTACAAATGCTGACAGAAAAACTCAATCGCAAGGACAACAGTATCGGATTGCTATTCAATGATCCTACTTTCTACCAAAATTTGAGTGCGACGACAGCAAACGCTGCAACCTTATTGGAGGATTTGAAAGCGCATCCTAAACGTTATGTACATTTCTCTTTTGTTTGGCAAGAAAGATAAGTAACAGATTTGCTAATTTAAAAATATTCTAAATAAGTCTACTCAACCATTTTTCCACTTATTTTCAGTAAATGACTGCAAATAGGGAAGAAATACCATGTAGACTTATTTCATTTAAAATAAATAAAAGCCTATTTTGACTGATAGTCAGCTAAGAATCAGTCAATTATCAAACAACAAGAATCTTTCAAAAGCCTTTAGATAGAGGTTTTATAAGTAACTGAAACTAAAGATATTACTCTTTAAAAATAAAAAGCAAGAAAAAAGCGATTTGTTTTTCAGAAATTCATTTCGAAATTTGCATTGTAGAAAGTTTCGCTTTTTAATAATAAATGTTTCATATGATTGAAAACGATCACGTCGTTATGGGGTCGTTGCCTGAACCTTATCAGAGACACGTACCAGAAACGACCTTAAACGTGGTTTGAGCCTATCGTACCGCTTAAATATGAGGACAAGGCACTGACAATTGGCGTCCCCAGCCCATTCTTCTATGAATTTCTAGAAGAAAGTTGTGGACTTGCTGCGCGCTGCCCTATATAAAGAAATTGGGGAGGGAACGCAGCTTATGTATTGTATCTTGACCGATAAGACCAACCATATAACTGTTAACATGGAGGGAAGCAAACGCTCTTCAGCACTACCCACACAAACAGTTATACGAGATGGTAACAAGGCACCTAATCCAATGCAGGCACCGGCTCCGCAGGATTTAGACCCACATTTGAATCCAAATTACAATTTTGAGAATTTCATAAAAGGAAATAGTAATGAGTTCTCACGTACAGTAGGAGAAACTGTAGCTAAAAATCCGGCAAAAACATTCAACCCTTTGTTTTTGTATGGACCATCCGGTGTGGGCAAAACTCACTTGACTAATGCTATTGGTACCCGCATCAAGGAATTATATCCTGAAAAAAGAGTATTGTACGTATCAGCACATCTGTTTCAGGTGCAATACACTGACTCTGTTCGTACCAATCATTTCAATGATTTCATTAGTTTTTATCAAACCATAGACGTTTTGATTATTGATGATATTCAAGAATTCGCCGGAGTAACCAAACCCAGAACACATTCTTCCACATCTTTAACCATCTGCACCAGAACGGTAAGCAACTTATTCTGACTTCTGACCGTGCGCCGGTAATGCTACAAGGTATGGAAGAACGCCTTCTGACCCGCTTTAAATGGGGCTTAGTGGCCGAATTGGAAAAGCCGGACGTAGAATTGAGAAAGAATATCTTACGTAATAAAATGTCGTGACGGTTTGAATATACCGGAAACAGTAATTAATTATATTGCTGAAAACGTAAATGAAAGTGTACGTGAATTAGAGGGCATCATTAATTCACTTTTTGGCACAATCCATTATTTTTCAAGCGTGATGTTGATTTGGATTTGGCTGAAAGAATTGTACGAAAAGCTGTACGCTGTTGTGAGAGCAAGCCTGTCACAGTAGAAGATATCATACAGAAAGTATGCAGCCATTACGAGATAGAAGAATCTGCCATCCATACTAAAACAAGAAAAAGAGAAGTGGTACAAGTACGTCAGGTAGCTATGTATCTGGCCAAAAAACATACAGACTCCTCTTCTTCCAAAATTGGTCAATTAATAGGTAATAAAGATCATGCAACCGTATTGCACGCTTGCAAAATAGTAAAAGACCAAGTAGAGGTTGACAAAGCATTTAAAGCGGATATTGAGGAAATTGAAGCTTCTCTCAAAAGGAAATAGAATAAAAACCACAGAGGTGCGCAAAGGGCATTTTCTTTATTTCCCTCTGCGCACCTCTGTTTAAGATTGATAGTTCCCGGCAATTCACTTCTCAAAACCCTGTTTCTTCAAGGTTTCTTTCAAAGTTACAGACATACATTCATTATCCGACTTCTTGTATCTGACCTCAGTAAATACCTGAGCCAGTGTTTCCTTATGATTTTCTTTAATAAACTGATGATTTTCCGGAAGTGACTCTTTATATCTATAAATACGATCAATATCCTCTTTGGTATAATCATGATACAATTCTTCATGCAAAATACCCTCTATAGGAAGACGATCGACTTGTGGAGGGCATTCATCCGGATATCCTACTGTAATAGTAGCCACCGGCATAACCAATTCCGGCAACTGAAGGATATCAATAATTTGATCAGGATTATAAATCGTTGTTCCCAAAAAACAAATACCTAATCCATTTTCCTCAGCCAATGTACAAAGTTCTGAGTCACAAGCAATGCATCCGTAGCAGCATTCAAAAAAGAAATGGGATTGTCATAACCCGGTACCGCCTTACGCTCTCTGCACCATTTACTAAAACGGTTAAAATCCGCACAAAAAAGTCAGTACAACCGGAGCACCTGTTACCATCGGTTGATTAAAATGGGCAGGTGCCAATCTCTCTTTCATCTGCTTGTCACGAGTCACAATCACACTATATAATTGCATATTACCCATTGTAGAAGCACGGAACGCCTTTTTCAAGCAAATCATTTAACAAAGAAGCAGAAATATCTTCCTGCTTATATTTACGGATCGTCCGTCTATTATTTATCGATTCCATATATATTTTTTCTTGCAAAGATAAAAAAAAGAAAAGAGTAATAATGCATTTTTTGCAAAAATATTATATGCTAAGAATCTGGCCTTTTCAACTAGTCAATCACTCATCCCCTCCATCAAAAATTTTCAAAACAGAAAAACTTCTACAAATAAGCAAGCATATATATCTTTTGATAATC
>ENA-OQAX01000435-OQAX01000435.1-human-gut-metagenome-genome-assembly--contig:-NODE-435-length-9965-cov-5.745578_pt1 | contig 9965 bp, 10 predicted proteins | sample MGYA00242741_ERZ504539 | MGnify/ENA primary metagenome ERZ504539 (study PRJEB26092, sample SAMD00036277) | human gut metagenome | host: Homo sapiens | study: EMG produced TPA metagenomics assembly of the... | reverse complement strand
TCGGTTCGCTGTTTCCGCCACTGGCGGCGCTCACCTTTGCAGCATCCAGTATTATCTGCGCTTTTGGCTTGGCATCTGCCGCACCTCGCTCGCCGTATCGGCACTTAGAATTATGCGGTATTGCCCTGACCATCATTCTGTGATTTTTGTCTTGCCCTTGGGGCAAAAGGGCTTTATACTGGTATACAAGTGGTAGTCTGCCCCAGTGTAAGGGCAGGCAGAAAGAACGGTTTTGCCCTGAACACGGATGGGGGGCTGCAAGATGTATAAACTGATTATTATTGATGATGAAGAGAAGATTGCCAGCGGAATGGCCCAGCTGTTCCCCTGGCAGAACATTGGGTTCGAGGTGGTGCAGGTGTTCACCAGCGCACGCAAAGCCCTGCAATATATTGCCGAAAACCCGGTGGATGTGGTGCTGACCGATATTGAAATGCCGGATATGAACGGCCTGGAGCTGAGCCAGCGGCTGATGGAATACCCCAACATCCAGAAAATATTTTTCAGCAGCTACAGCAATTACGAATACTTCCGCGCGGCGCTGCAAAACGGTGTGGCGGATTACCTGATGAAACCGGTGGCCTACAGCGCCCTGCTGGAATGCTTTGAAAAGGTCAAAGCCCGGCTGGATGCCCGCAGCGCCGTGCAGGAAACCGCCCCCAAGGCCTATTACGACCAGATCGTGTACGATGTGCAGCAATACTTAAAAGATAATTACCGCACTGCCACGCTGGAAGAAGCCGCGGCCAAGGTTTCCTTGAGTCCGGCTTATCTTTCCCGCGTGTTCAAGGAAAAAAGCGGAACCAGCTTTTCGGAGCTGCTGCTCAAGACGCGGATGGAAAAAGCATGTGAGATGCTGGCGGATATCCACTATAAAAGCTACGATATTGCCTATTATGTCGGGTACGATAACCCCAAAAACTTCTCCCGTGCATTCAAAGCGTATTATGGGCAGAGCCCATCGGAATACCGCAAATCCCGCCTGGATGGTGCCGCGCTATGAAGGGAATGAAGCGGAAGTTCTTTTTGAAGCGCATGTGGAACTTTGTGGTGGTCATGCTGATCCCGGCGCTGCTGCTGGTGGCCGTTACCACCTACATGACCCTTGTGACCCAGATGCACCGTATGACGCAGGACAATGAGCGCGGTATTGAGGCTGTGCGCTCCAACATCTCGCTGGTGCTGGATTCGGTCCTGGCGCAGAACAGCTACATGACCGGCATGACCCGCACCAACATGGTGCTGAACAAAGCTCTGAAAAGGGAAAGCCTTTCTTACACCGATGCCATCTACCTGCGCAGCCTGGTATCCTCACTGAACAGCATGACCAACGCGTATGATTACGTGGATTCGGTTCTGATCTATATGGATGGGTACGACCGTGCGCTGACGTCCAGCGGGCTGGTCAACCTTTCGGCGGATGATTACAGCGGCTGGTACAGCGTGTATTCCTCTATGTCGGATACCGAGCGCACCTGCATTGCTCCGGTGGTGGTGAACGCAGGCAAAGCCAGCGAGAGAAGGCAGCTGGTAGTGTGCGCCCGGATGATGACGATGGAAGGCTGTGTGGCCGTTACCCTGAACATCAGCCACTTGCAGGAAATAATTGCCGTGCTGCGCCCGTCCGATAACCAGCACCTGTACCTGGTTGACGGCAGCGGCCGCTGCTGGCAAAGGCAGGGGACGCAGGCGCGACGGAAGAGCTGCAAAACCTGATGGGCAAAACGCTGAGCGGGGCAGGGAACACGGCGGAACAGGAGCACGAGTTCTGGATCAAGCTGGATGACCGGGACTGCCTGTTGAACTGGCAAAGCTACCAGAACCCGGATTTCTATATCGTATCTACCATTGACCGGGCCATGATCCTGGAAAACCTGGGCGAACGGTTGATGCCGCTGCTGCTGATGGCGGTTGTGGCGCTGTACGCCATTGTGTTTTTGGCATACGTCAACACCAAGCGCAGCTTTGACGAGATCAACCTGATGCTGCAGATGTTTGAGGATGCCGAGGCGGGCCGCACCATCCAGCGCCCCCAGCGCAAGGTAAATGATGAATATGACGTTATCATGAACAACATCCTGATGATGTTTTTGAACAACACCTACCTGAACATCCAGCTGAAAGAAAAGCAGTACCGCCAGCAGAACGCCGAGCTGACCGCCCTGCAGTTGCAGATCAACCCCCCACTTTTTGTACAATACCCTGCAAACGCTGGATATGGAAGCCCGCAAGCTGAACGATGATGGGCGCATCAGCGCGGTGGTGGGGTATGTATCGGATATCCTAAAGTATTCGCTGACCAACCCGCAAAAGAGCGTCAGCCTGCGGGAAGAGCTGGACTACCTTAAAAAATATGTGGAAGTGCAGCACTACCGCTTTGGGGATCGCTTTATTATTTATTATGAAGTGGACGACGATGTGATGGACGCCGAGGTATTCCGCCTGATGCTGCAGCCCGTGGTAGAAAACAGCCTGCTGCACGCCCTGCGCGCAACGAGCGCGGTTACATGAAGGTGCGCGCCCGCCGCATTGGCGATAAGGTGAACCTGCGTGTGATCGATAACGGCGACGGCATGACAAGGGAAGAGCTGGAAGCGCTGCGCAAACGCATTGCGGACCGCAACAGCCGCAGTATTGGCTGACCAACCTGGACCGCCGCCTGCGCCTGCGCTACCCGGAGGAAACGGGGCTGCGCATCTGTTCCATAAAAAACCTTGGTACCAGCGTGTCGTTTTGCATCCCGTACAAAAAATATACCCCGGATGCCCGCAAACGGGTAAAACAGAATAATAAAATGCCGGGCAGGTATCTTAAATTGCGCCAAAACGCAAGAGATGATACCTTCCCGGCGTTTTTGTGTCAAATGATGAATCCTTTTAGCAAGCGTGAGTCCTTTTATAAATCTGCCAAACAAATTATAATAAAACCATGATAAGGCTCGACGAAAAGGGCCGATTTAGAAGGAGGAAAACAATATGAAAAAGCAACTTATGGCCGGTATGATGGCCGCCAGCATGGCATTGTCTCTGGCCGCATGCGGCGGCAGTGCTGCCAGCAGCGCAGCCCCGGCAGCCGACAGCACCAGCGGCGCTGCCTCTACCAGCACCGCAGCTTCCACTTCCAGCGATGAACAGGTGACTTTGCGCTTTGCCTGGTGGGGCGGCGATGAACGCGCCAACGCCACCATGGAAGTCATCAACAAGTTCATGGAAGAAAACCCCAACATCAAGATCGAAGCCGAGTATGGCTCTTCTGACGGTTACCATGATAAGCTGGCAACCCAGCTGGCATCCGGCACCGCCGCCGACATCGTGCAGATTGACCCCGAAACGATGCCCACTTTTGTTTCCACCGGCGATTACTTCCTGGATTACAAGGACTACGACTTTGATCTTTCCAACTTTGACCCCAACTACATTGGCCTGCGCGTGAATGGTAACTATGACGGCAAGCAGCTGGGCCTGCCCACCGGCATTGCGGCCCGGCACTGGTTGTGAACGAAGAGCTGGCTGAAAAGTACGGCATCGATTTCAACACCCAGTACACTTGGGATCAGTTCATTGAATGGGGCAAACAGGTCCATGAAGCAGACCCCGATACCTACCTGCTGTGCACCAACAAAGAGTATGTGACCAACCTGGTGTTCTTTACCTACATGAAGCAGCTGACCGGCAAGACCATCTTTGATGCTGACTCCAAAGCGTTCAATTATACCGAGGAAGATATCCAGAACTGCCTGGATCTCGTCAAGAGCCTGTACGACAACAATGTCTGCGCACCGGCTTCCTACTCTTCCGCTTACAGCAACGACGACCTGCAGTCTGACCCCAACTGGATCGCTGGCAAGTACGTCTGCACCTTCGCTTACATCTCCACCATCAATGTTATGACCGCCGCCAATGAGGGCGCAACCTATGGCACCGGCTACCTGCCCCTGCTGGACGGCGCTAAGGACAACGGCTGGGCTTGCAACTGCCCGCAGGTCCTGGCAGTTACCTCCACCTGCAAGGCTCCGGAAGCAGCCATGAAGTTCCTGGATTACTTCTTTAACAGCGATGACGCCGAAAGCACCCTGGCCTGCGTGCGCAGTGTTCCCCCGACGGAAAAGGCCCGTGAAATCTGCGAAAAAGACGGTACCCTGGACCCGAACATGATGACCGCCGCCAACATTGCCAGCGGCTACAGCGGCCTGACCAACGACAAGTACTCTTCCGCACCGGAATCCAAGCAGATCATTGCTGATACCATCGAGGCTGTCGGTTACGGCACCACCGACCCCGCAAGCGCTGCATCCGATATGTACAATCAGCTCTCCAACTACATCAGCGCCCAGTAAACCTCAGCGAACATCAAAAACGGGTGTCTCCCACCGAGGCATCCGTTTTATTAAAGTGTACCTGAAAAAGTCGAAAATATAGTCTATTTCTACAAACACAGCCGGATTTGGCGTTAAAAAGCCTTGGAATCCACAAAGGATTCCTGCGGCTCTTTGCCTTAAATCCTGCTTGTGTTTGCGAAATATCCGTCATTTTCTTTGTTTTCAGCTACACCAGTGAAAAGGCGGATTTTTTCCAAAGAGGTGTGATCCTATGACAAAACAAACCAAAATCAAGCACTATACCAAGCGCGATTACGCGGCGTTTGCTTATCTGGCCCCGTGGATCATCGGTATGCTGGTCCTGCAGCTGTACCCGTTTTTAAGCTCGCTGGTTTACTCGTTCTGCAACTACAAAATCACCGGCACCCCCTCGTTCACCGGCCTGAACAACTACATCCAGTTGTTCACCATGGATACTGAGTTTTGGAACTCCTTGAAAGTTACCCTGGTTTACACGCTGTACACCGTGCCCGGCAAGCTGGTTATGGCATTGGCTGTTGCGGTGTTCCTCAACCGTGACATCAAAGGCATCAACCTCATCCGTACTTTGTACTACATTCCGTCCCTGTTCGGCGGCAGCGTTGCTGTTGCTCTGCTGTGGAAGATCATGTTCATGGATAACGGCGTTATCAACGCCATCCTGACCACCCTGCACCTGCCCAACGTACAGTGGCTGGGCGACCCCAACCAGGCCCTGCGCACCATCTGCATGATGGAGATCTGGCAGTTTGGTTCTTCCATGGTCATGTTCCTGGCCGCGCTGAAAAAACGTTCCGGCAGATTTGTACGAAGCTCCGAGATTGACGGCGCAAGCAAGGTCAAGATGTTCTTCAGCATCACCGTTCCGCAAATCACCCCCATCATCTTCTTCAACCTTATTATGCAGACCATTCAGGCTTTGCAGAACTTCACCTCTGCCTTTGTCATCACCGATGGCGGCCCCATGAAGGCTACCTATGTGCTGGGCATGAAACTGTATAAGGAAGGCTTCTCCTACTTCAAGATGGGTTACGCCAGCGCCATTTCCTGGATCATCTTTATTGTGATCATGCTGATCACTCTGGTGCTGTTCGCAACCTCCAAGTGGTGGGTCTTCTATGGCGACGAAAGCTGAAGAAGGCGCAGTGAGCATTATGACAAACAACAAAAAAAAAGACCCTGAACCTGGTGCTGACCTATCTGGTCATCATCCTGATTGGCTGCGTGCTGCTGTTCCCCATTGCATGGATGATTTCGGCCGCGTTCAAAACCAACGATGAAATTTTTGGCTCCATTGCACTGATGCCCAAAAGCTTCAGCTTCCAGAACTTTATTGACGGCTGGAAAAGCGCCGGTATTTATACCTATGCAACCTATTTCATCAACTCCTTTATCATGGTCATCCCCACCACGCTGCTGACCATCGCTTCCAGTGCGCTGGTTGCCTATGGCTTTGCACGGTTCAATTTCCCGTTCAAAAAGCAGCTGTTTGCCATCCTGATCGCCACCCTGATGCTTCCCAACTCGGTCATCATCATCCCGCGTTACGTTCTGTTCAACAAGTTCGGCTGGGTCGATTCCTACATGCCATTCTGGGTGCCCGCCCTGCTGGCCTGCTACCCATTCTTCATCTATCAGCTCATCCAGTTCATGCGCGGCATTCCCCGCGATCTGGACGAATCCGCCTGCATTGATGGCTGTGGCACCTTCCGCATCTTCTGGCAGATTCTGCTGCCGCTGATGAAGCCGGCCCTCTTCTCCGCTGGCCTGTTCCAGTTCCTGTGGACCTATAACGATTACTTCAACTCCTTGATCTTCATCAACTCGGTCAAAAAATACACCATCTCGCTGGCGCTGCGCCTTTCCGTTGACGCGGAAAGTGTTGTGGTGTGGGGCCGCGTTATGGCCATGGCCTGCGTGGCGGTTCTGCCGCTGGTTCTCCTCTTCTTTGCCGCACAGAAATATTTTGTGGAAGGCATTGCAACCTCCGGCCTGAAAGGCTGATTTTCGCTTTCCTCTTTAAAAATGTTTGTCCCTCCTAAAAATCATTGACCCGTTGCGGGCCGGCACTGCCCGGCCCGCATTTTTTGTTGAGGTATCATAATGAAACTGGATCTGAATTCCCAAACATTAAACGTCAGCTTTGCCTGCCGGATCGAGGATGCCTGGGTGCCGGTGCCGGAAACTGCCTGCACACAGTCCGGCTTTGACTGGACGCTGAACGGTGCGCATTACAGTGCGCAGTTCACCCCCGCTGGCGATACGCTGTGCTACACCCTGCAAATGGATGCGCCCAACCCCACCCAGCTGCGCATGTGGCTGGCTGTGCCGGGGCAGAGCGATTATTTCCATGTGATCCCCTGCAATATTTACGGCGATAACCACGCCGCGGAAGCCAAACCCGGCGAATTTCCATTGCTGACGAAGGACCACCACGAGGTGGCGTTCTGTGCGCCGCTGTGGGAATTCCGTGCGGACCGCGCCGCCATGCCGCTCGCCGCCCTCTGCTGGGACGGCGGAGTGGCCGCCGCTGCGGTGGAACCCTACAGCGAAAGCGAAGCCGGGATCATCCGCAACGGTGTGTTTGCCGCTTTGCCGGATGCGTTCGGCATCAGCCTGGGGTACACGAACGACCCCACCACCTTCAAAACCGCTCCACCCCCGGCGCCGTCCACCCGCAGCATGGCCTGCAAGGCGCAGACCAGCGGCAGGATCTACCTGCACAGCGGCCCGCGAACCGAGCTGCATGAGATCATCCGGCAGGAATACGCCCGCCACCAGGACCGCGCCGTCCCCCGCAATACCCTGCGCCAGGCCGTGCAGGGTATGCTGGACACCTTTGCCTACCAGAACTTTGATGCGGCGGCGGGGGAGTATACCAACCGCTGCTGCCGCCCGCCCAGGGAGACCGAGATGCGCCCCTGGCGGCTGGTGACGGAGATCGGCTGGACGGGTGGCGGCGTGCTGGCCTATCCGCTGGTGCTCTGCCGCGATGCCCTTGGCGCGGATGCCGAAGCGCCGCTGGCCGCGGCCATGAGTGGCGAACAGCTGTTTGACCGCATTGCCGATGCGTATAACGAAAATTCCGGCCTGCTGAACGACCTGATGGCCCCCAATGCCGCGGGCAGCCAGGTGAACGGCTGGTGGACCGGGTACGGCCTGGTCAAAGACTGCCACTGTGCCTATACAGTGGGCAGCGCCGTCCACTACCTGACCAAAACGATGGATTATCTGCACCAAAACGGCAAACCCTGCCCGGCCAAATGGATGGATGCAGCCCAAAAGGTGCTGCATACCGTCATGGATCTGCAGCGCGCAGACGGCGCTTTCGGCTATACTTACTCCACCCAGGAACGCAAAGTGCTGGATTGGAGCGGCTTTGCGGGCTGCTGGTTTGCCCCGGCGCTGGTTTACCTCTACCGCCTGACCGGCGAAGAACGCTGCCTGCACTCCGCCGAAAAAGCGCTGGATTACTACCATACCTTTGTCAAGGACCTGAACTGTTACGGTACCCCCATGGACACCTGGAAAGCCGTGGATGAGGAGGGCAACCTGGCCTTCATGCGCGGCAGCCGCCTGTTGTATGAGCAGACCGGCAAGGCCGAATTCCTGCAATATATGAAAGACAGCGCCGGGTACGAGTTCCTGTGGCGCTATGGCTACAAGACCTACCCGGAGCACACCCCGCTGAACCAGGGGTGGTCCGCCTGCGGCGGCGCCGTTACCTCGGTTTCCAACCCGCATATCCACCCCATGGGGGTTATTATTGACACTGACCTGCGCTATCTGGCACGGGTGACGGGTGACGGCTATTACGCCAGCCGCGCGGCGGATTCTGCCGCCTGGATGCTGCAATGCCTGGAACTGTACCCCGCAGCCACCGGCTATGGCCGTTACGGCATTTTGTCGGAACGCTGGTGCCCCAGCGATGGGCTGGATGTGGAGCGCTTCAGTGATGGCAGACCGTTCAGCAGCTGGTTCAGCCACAATCTGTGGGCTTCCGCCTGCGTGCTGGAAGCTGCATGTGAGCTGCTGCTGGAAATCGAACACAAGAAAGGATAAAAGCAATGGACCGTTATGTGACCGATATCAAAAATGGCTGCTACCAGAACCCGGTGCTGCCCATGGATTTCAGTGACCCCGACGCCATCCGCGTGGGGGAGGACTATTACCTGATCTCTTCCAGCTTTACCTACCTGCCCGGCGTGCCGGTGCTGCACAGCAGGATCTTGTCCACTGGGAGCGCATCGGCAACTGCGTGGAACGTCTGCCGTTTGACCGCTATGCCCAGCCCGCCCATGGCTGCGGCACCTGGCCCCGGCGCTGCGCTACCATGCGGGCAGGTTCTATGCATTCATTCCCCTGCCGGACGAGGGCATTTTTTACACCGAAGCCACCGACCCCGCCGGCCCCTGGAGTGCGCTGCACTGCGTAAATCCGCCAGCGGGTGGATCGATCCCTGCCCCCTGTGGGATGATGACGGCAGCGTGTATATGGCCCACGCCTTTGCCAAAAGCCGCTGCGGCATTAAGCACAAGATCCAGCTTTCCCGCCTGGATCCCGAAACGCTGGAAGTGGTGGAGGACGGCCCCATCGTGTTTGATGGCACCCTGAGCCAGCCCACCGCCGAAGGCCCCAAAATGTACAAGCGCAACGGCTGGTATTACATCTTTATCCCGGCAGGCGGTGTGGAATACGGTTGGCAGACCGTGCTGCGCGCCCGCAATGTGTACGGCCCGTATGAGGAAAAAATCGTCATGCACCAGGGGGCCAGCTCCATCAACGGCCCCCACCAGGCGCGTGGGTCACAGCGCCGGACGGCAGCGATTGGTTCCTGCATTTCCAGGACCGGTTTGAACTGGGCCGCGTGGTACACCTGCAGCCTATGTGCTGGCACAGCGATTGGCCGTTCATCGGCCTGGAACAAAACGGCGATGGCATCGGCGAGCCGGTGACCGAGTGGGACTGCCCCAAAGGCGAAGCTGGTCCCGGCCTGCAATGGCAATGGCAGGCCAACCCCCAGCCGAAGCCTGGCTGCGCCCGGTGGCGGGGGATGCACTGCATCTGGTCTGCGGGGCCAGCGGAAGTTTGTGGCGGCGCAGCCCAATGTGCTCAGTCAGATGCTGCCTGCAGCGGATTTTACCGCAAACGTTACCCTTGGCCTGGCCGGGTGCGGCGCCGGAGCTAAAGTAGGGCTTAGCGTGATGGGGCAGAAATATTCCGCCATTGAGCTCTGCCGCACCGCGCAGGGCTGCACCGTGCAGTTGGTACAGGGCATGGTGAAAGACCTTGCCCCCACCGGCGATGCAGAAGAAACGATCCTTGCCGAAAAAATGGTTGACACGGATGAAATAGCCGTTACAATGAAAATAACGGCTGCCAAGCAGGTGCAGTATGCCCTGCTGGCAGCGGATGGCACCGCAGTGCCGCTGGGGGGAGCCCAACCCCGTTGCCAAGCAACCTGGACCGGCGCGCGCCTGGCCCTGTCGCCCGCGGCGGCACCAAAGAGGATACTGCCTGCATCAAGCAGCTGAACATTACATTTTAGCCGGGCTTTTGGCGGCAGAACACCGCAGATGCCCGCGGCAAAAAGGAGAGCAAACTGGCA
>ENA-OQAX01000434-OQAX01000434.1-human-gut-metagenome-genome-assembly--contig:-NODE-434-length-9983-cov-1.573864_pt1 | contig 9983 bp, 15 predicted proteins | sample MGYA00242741_ERZ504539 | MGnify/ENA primary metagenome ERZ504539 (study PRJEB26092, sample SAMD00036277) | human gut metagenome | host: Homo sapiens | study: EMG produced TPA metagenomics assembly of the... | reverse complement strand
GGGAGGACTTCTTACCGGGGATTACCTTTGTGGAAAGCTGAAAGCCCTGGCGGATAGTACAGTGCTCTGTGCCATGGACATCAAGGCAGTTCTCAAACATGTCCCGCTGGAAGAACCGGAAAAAGTTTTTGACACAGGGGTTGCGGCGTACCTTCTGAATCCGCTGAAATCTTCCTATACCTATGACGATATTGCCAGAGAATATCTGGATGGCATGATGCTCCCGGCAAAAGAAGATCTTCTTGGAAAAACTTCCCTGAAAAAAGCCTGGGAAGAAAGAAATGGAATGCCTTGGAAATTATGCCTGTTATCAGGCCTTTGTTCCATGTATGGCCCGTGGCGTTCTTCTTGAAAAACTGGACGAAACAGGCATGCGTAAAGTTTACGATGAGATCGAGCTTCCTCTTGTCTTTACTCTGGATTCCATGGAAAAATGGGGAATTTCCGTTAAAGGTGAAGAACTTAAAAGTTATGGCGAAAAGCTGAAAGTCCGCATCCAGGAGCTGGAAAAAACCATCTGGCAGGAAGCAGGGGAGGAATTTAACATCAATTCCCCGAAACAGCTGGGTGTGATTCTTTTTGAAAAACTGGGACTTCCCGGTGGAAAGAAAACCAAGACGGGTTACTCCACCGCAGCGGATATCCTGGATAAACTGGCAGCGGATCATGCTATTGTAAAAGATATTCTGGAGTACCGTCAGCTGACCAAGCTGAAATCCACTTATGCAGATGGTCTTGGAAATGTGATTGGAAAAGACGGACGAATTCACTCCACTTTCAATCAGACAATCACGCAACCGGACGTATCAGCAGCACGGACCCAAATCTTCAGAACATTCCGGTACGTATGGAACTGGGAAGGCTGATCCGCAAGGTTTTTGTGCCGGAGGAAGGATTTGTATTTCTGGATGCGGATTATTCTCAGATTGAACTTCGTGTACTGGCCCATATGTCCGGCGATGAAAAACTGATCCAGGCTTACCGTGAGGCAGAGGATATCCACCGCCTTACCGCATCCCAGGTGTTCCATGTACCGCTGGACGAGGTGACACCTCTTCAGAGACGAAATGCCAAGGCGGTAAACTTTGGAATTGTTTACGGCATCAGTTCCTTTGGATTGAGCCAGGATTTAAGTATTCACCAGGAAAAGAGGCAGCTGCTACATCGAAAATATTTTGAAACCTATCCGAAGATCAAGGGATTTCTGGATGGCCTGGTAAAAGAAGGCAGGGAACATGGTTATGTGACTACCATGTTTGGCAGACGAAGACCTGTGCCGGAACTGAAATCCAGCAATTTCATGCAGCGTTCTTTCGGAGAACGTGTGGCCATGAATTCCCCGATCCAGGGTACTGCGGCGGACATCATCAAGATCGCCATGAACCATGTTTATGAACGGATGAAAAAAGAAGGCCTGCACTCAAGACTGGTGCTTCAGGTACACGATGAGCTTTTGATCGAGACAAAGAAGGAAGAAATCGAGATCGTTTCCCGCATTCTGGAAGAAGAGATGAAGGGAGCCGCAGATCTTGCAGTGGAACTTGAAGTGGATATGCACCAGGGCGACAGCTGGTATGAGGCGAAATAAATGAGAGTGATCGGAGTAACCGGCGGAGTAGCGCCGGAAAAAGTACAGTACTTGGAATCCTGGAAGAAGAGTTTCAGGCATATGTGATTCAGGCAGACCAGCTTGGCCATATTTTGATGGAACCGGGAGAAGAATGTTACGATGCGGTGATCGCATTGTTTGGAAAAGAAATCATAAAAAAAGATAAAACTATTGACCGGAGAAGGATTTCTGATGTAGTATTCACAGATAAGGATATGCTTTTGAAATTAAACGGGATCATTCATCCGGCCGTAAAACAGAGAATCCTCCGTCTTCTTGGAGAACAGAAGGAAGCGGGAAGAGGAATCTGCGTTGTGGAGGCTGCTCTTTTTCTGGAAGAAAATTATCAAGAATTCTGTGATGAAGTCTGGTATGTGTATACAGAAGAAGAGGTCCGGATCCAGCGCCTGATGGAAAGCCGCGGCTATTCCAGAGAGAAATCTCTTGGCATTATCCGAAACCAGGTATCTGATCAGGTTTTCAGAGAACACACGGATTATGTGATCGAAAACAACGGAGATCTTTCAGATACCCGGAGACAGATCAGAGAAGGGATAGAGAGAAATGAGACTTTGTAGTATTGCCAGCGGAAGCAGTGGCAACTGTATCTATGTGGGCTCTGAGGAGGCACATGTCCTGGTAGATGTGGGGATCAGCGGGAAAAATATCGAGAAAGGCCTGAATACCCTTGACCTTACCGGAAAAGATGTGGACGGAATCCTGATCACCCATGAACATTCCGACCATATCAAGGGCCTGGGAGTGATCTCCAGAAAATACGGAATTCCCATTTACGCCACAGGCGGGACTGCAGATGCCATGCTTCGGATGAAATCCCTTGGAAAAATGCCGGAGGGACTGATCCACGAGATCCGGGAAGACGAACCTTTTGAGATCAAAGACCTGACAGTAAATCCTTTTACCATTTCCCATGATGCGGCACAGCCGGTAGGTTACCGCCTGAAATGTGGAGAACATTCGGTGGGAATTGCCACAGATCTTGGAAAATATAATGATTACATTGTAAAAAATCTGGAGAATCTGGATGCGGTGCTTCTGGAAGCCAACCATGATATCCGTATGCTCCAGGTTGGAAAATACCCTTATTATCTGAAACAGAGAATCCTGGGAGACAGAGGCCATCTTTCCAACGAGAATGCAGGCCGCCTGCTTTGCCGGATTCTCCATGATAATCTGAAAGCTGTTTTTCTCGGCCATTTAAGCCGGGAAAACAACTACGAAGAACTTGCCTATGAGACTGTTTGCTCGGAGGTAACGCTTGGTGACAACCCGTATCGTTCCAGGGATTTTAAGATCCAGGTAGCGAAGAGGGATCACATATCAGAAATAATCACAGTGTAGAAAGGAAAAAACGATGAAGAAGACAATTATCACAGTAGTAGGAAATGACACAGTAGGAATTATCGCAAAGGTTTGTACATACCTTGCAGAGAATCAGGTTAACATTCTGGATATTTCTCAGACCATCGTTCAGGGGTACTTCAACATGATGATGATCGCAGACACAGCAAAATGTGAAAAAGATGGCGGCACACTTGCAAAAGAGCTGGAAAATCTTGGCAAAGAGATCGGCGTTGTGATCCACTGCCAGCATGAAGATATTTTTAACATGATGCATCGAGTATAATAAAATAACGGTATACCGTCATTTAACCTATAAACTGTGAAGCAGTTTATGGGCTATGAGCAAGTAGCGAAGCGGATTGCGAATATCCGCTTGACCATCAATCATCAGGGAGAAAATAAAATGATCAATATTTTTGAGGTAAACGAGACAAATAAAATGATCGAACAGGAGAATCTGGATGTGCGTACCATTACTATGGGTATCAGCCTTTTAGACTGTATCGATCCTGACCTGGATGCACTGAATCAGAAAATATATGAGAAGATCACCACAAAAGCCAGAAACCTGGTAGCGACCGGTGATGAGATCGCAACCGAGTACGGGATCCCGGTTGTAAATAAACGAATTTCCGTAACACCGATCGCTCTGGTTGGTGGAGCCGCATGTAAGAAACCGGAAGATTTTGTGACCATCGCAAGAACACTGGATAAATGTGCCAAGGAAGTTGGAGTGAACTTTATCGGCGGATATTCCGCACTGGTAAGCAAGGGAATGACTCCGGCAGAGGAACTTCTCATCCGCTCCATCCCGCAGGCAATGGCAGAGACAGAGCGTGTCTGCAGTTCTGTAAACGTTGGTTCCACCAAGACCGGTATCAATATGGATGCCGTAAACTGATGGGCGAGATCGTCCTTGCAACCGCAGAGGCGACCAAAGAGCAGGATTCCCTTGGCTGTGCCAAGCTTGTGGTATTCTGTAACGCACCGGATGATAACCCGTTTATGGCAGGTGCTTTCCACGGTGTTACAGAAGCTGACTGCATCATCAATGTAGGTGTCAGCGGCCCTGGCGTTGTAAAAAAAAGCCTGGAGCAGGTTCGTGGAGAGGATTTCGGAACACTTTGCGAGATGATCAAACGTACCGCATTTAAGGTAACACGAGTTGGACAGCTGGTTGCACGTGAGGCATCCAGACGTCTGGATGTGCCGTTTGGTATTGTGGATCTTTCTCTTGCACCGACACCGGCCATCGGTGATTCCGTAGCGGAGATCCTGGAGGAGATCGGTCTTGAGAGAGCCGGCGCACCGGGAACAACTGCAGCACTTGCCCTTCTTAATGACCAGGTGAAAAAAGGCGGTGTTATGGCAGCAGCAGCTGTAGGAGGCTTAAGCGGTGCCTTTATTCCGGTCAGTGAGGATCAGGGAATGATCGATGCGGTAAACGAAGGAGCTCTTACTCTTGAAAAACTGGAAGCCATGACCTGCGTATGCTCGGTCGGCCTGGATATGATCGCAGTTCCGGGAGATACCAAAGCTACCACACTGGCAGGTATCATTGCAGATGAGTCTGCCATCGGTATGGTAAACCAGAAGACAACTGCAGTACGTCTGATCCCGGTAATTGGCAAAGGCGTAGGCGAAACTGTTGAGTTTGGCGGACTTCTTGGCTATGCACCGATCATGCCGGTAAATTCCTTCTCCTGCGATGCGTTTGTACAGAGAGGTGGAAGAATCCCGGCACCGATCCACAGCTTTAAGAACTAAGGTACTGTTTACTTTATGACCGGCAACACGTTTCGCGATGCACAGAATTTCTGAAATTAATTTCATTCGGGGTTGACAGACTCACGTTGATGTGCTAAAGTAAACACAACTTAAAAAAACAAACCAGTGAGAAAGAGAAGTAAACATTTCAGGAAGCTTCACAGAGAGCGGTGATGGTGGAAATCCGCAGGGGACCAGATGTTGAATGGACTTTCGAGGGCGGCCCGAACTATTTATCTGTACAGTAGGCGCCGACGGGAACCGAACCCGTTACCAATGAGGAGTGTATGTTAGTACGCCGGAAAGTGGACGATTCGTCAATTTGAGTGGTACCGCGATAATAAAGAACTTTTATTACCGTCTCAAGCATAATATAAGCTTGAGAGGTTTTTGTGTTACAGGAAAAAGAAATTCTGTTGCATAAAAGTTGTTCCGGAAAAGCAGACCGCAGGGTGTACAAAAAGTAATCATAAGCGGAAATAAGAAGGGAGAACAAAATTATGAAAAAAAAGAATGTTAGTAATCGCAGCAGCAGTAGCAGCAACAAGTATGATGATGTCCAGCCCGGTTATGGCAGAGGATTTTAAAGTAGGTATCTGCAATTATGTAGACGATGCTTCTCTGAACCAGATTGTAGATAATATCCAGTCCCGTCTGGAAGAGATCGGCAAAGAAAAAGGTATCACATTTGATGTATCCTATGATAACTGCAATGCAGATGCCAGTGTTATGGAACAGATCATTTCCGATTCCAGGCAGATAACGTTGACCTGATGGTAGGTGTGGCTACACCGGTGGCAATGCGTATGCAGTCTGCTACAGAGGGAAGTGATACACCGGTTGTTTTCTCCGCAGTATCCGATCCGGTTGGCTCCGGCCTTGTAGATTCTCTGGATGCTCCTGGAGCAAATATTACAGGAACCAGTGATTATCTGGATACTTCTTCTATCATGAAACTGATCCAGGCACAGAATCCGGATGTAAAAGAAAATCGGTCTTCTTTATGATGTAGGACAGGACTCCTCCACAACAGCGATCCAGGAAGCAAAAGATTACCTGGATGAGCAGGGAATCGAATATGTAGAACGTACCGGAACGACTACCGATGAAGTCCAGCTTGCGGCAGATGCACTGATCGCAGATGGTGTGGATGCCGTATTTACACCTACAGACAATACCATCATGACAGCAGAGCTTTCTATTTATGAGAAATTTATTGACGCAGGAATCCCTCACTACACAGGTGCTGACTCCTTTGCATTAAATGGTGCTTTTGTAGGATATGGTGTTGATTATGCAAATCTTGGACAGAAAACAGCCGATATGATCGCAGATATCCTGGTAGATAACGCAGATCCGGCCAAAAACCGCTGTGGAAACATTTGATAATGGTACTGCAACAGTTAATACAGAAACCTGCAAAGAACTTGGTCTTGATTTTGATACCGTAAAGAAAGCATTTGAGCCGCTCTGCACACAGGTAAATGAGATCACAACCGCAGAGAGCTTCGATGAAGTAGACGCAAAATAAATAACCGTTCACCTTGTAGAACAGTTATGAAATAAATCCAATTGGAGGAAATCACTGTGACGATTGCAACTATGTTCTCCCTCGGGGAGACTGCTCTGAAGCTTGGACTGATCTGTTCCCTGACAGTTCTTGCTCTGTTTCTTAGTTATTCTATGCTGAATGTCTGCGACCTTTCTACAGATGGCTGCTTTACTTTTGGAGCCGCTGTAGGAGCCGTAGTAGCTGTAAGCGGACATCCGTTTCTGTCCATAGTGGCAGCTATGGCAGCAGGTGTTACGTCGGGGATTTGTAACTGCCATCTTGCAGACAAAGCTGGGAGTAGACAGCCTGCTTGCAGGTATCATTGTAAATACGGCCTTATATTCCGTAAATATTGCGGTCATGGGAGGCTCTTCTCTCATTAATATGAACCGGACAACCACGGTATTTACCATGATGAAGGATGCACTTGCAGGTACACTTTAAAGGCAGAGAAGATATTATCATTGCAGCCATCGCAGTGATCCTTGTGATCGTATTTCTGGTATTTTTCCTGAGAACAAGACTTGGTCTTGCAATCCGGGCAACCGGAAATAATTCCGATATGGTAAAATCTTCCTCCATCAATCCGGTCTTTACAACTGTGATCGGCCTTTGTGTGGCAAATGCATTTACCGCACTTTCCGGATGCCTTCTGTCCCAGTCACAGAAATCCGTAGATATCAACATCGGACAGGGTATGGTCACCATCGCACTGGCATCTCTGCTGATCGGAGGTACTCTTCTTGGTCATGGAGGAATTTTTTGTAAGGGCGGTAGGAATGGTGCTTGGTTCCTTTATCTTCCGCCTTGTGTACACCATTGCACTTCGTTTCAAATAATGCCGGCGTTATGCTGAAACTGGTATCTTCTGTGATCGTTGTTCTTGCAATTTTCCGGTCCATATCTTAAGAAAACAGTGGCCGCAGATCCGAAGAAGAATGACTCATACAAAAGGAGGCAGATGATCCATGTTAAAATCAGCCATATTTCAAAAACATTTAATCCGGGAACCGTAAACGAAAAAAAGGCAATCGAAGATCTTTCCCTGGAACTGAAAAAAGGCGACTTTGCTACGATCATCGGTTCCAATGGTGCGGGAAAATCAACACTTTTCAACGCAATCTGCGGTGATTTCCTTACAGATGCAGGCTCTATCGAGCTGGACGGCAGGGATATCACATTTATGCCGCAGCACGCACGTGCAAAAGAAATCGGCCGTCTTTATCAGGACCCGATGCGCGGAACTGCTCCGGGTATGACGATCGAAGAGAATCTTGCGCTTGCAGCCGGGAAGGGCGGATGGCTTTCCCACACAACCCGGCAGGAAAAAGAACGTTTTCGTGAGGAACTGAAGAAACTGGACATCGGCCTGGAAGAGCGGATGAGTCATCCGGTAGGACTTCTTTCCGGTGGGCAGAGACAGGCCTTGACACTTCTGATGGCGACCATGAACCCGCCGAAACTGCTTCTTCTGGATGAGCATACTGCAGCACTTGACCCGGGAACTGCAGAGAAAGTCCTGAATCTCACAAAACGGATCGTGGAAGAACATCAGCTGACCTGTCTGATGATCACACACAATATGCAGTCAGCAATTGATCTTGGAAACCGTATTTTGATGATGGATTCCGGTAATATCGTACTGGATATCGGAGGAGAAGAGAAAAAAGAACATGACTGTGGACGGTCTTCTTGAGAAGTTTAAGACAGGAGCCGGCAAGGCCTTGGATAATGACCGTATTCTTTTGTCGGAATAATGAATGATAAGTAGAAAGAGCCATCACTATCTGAAACAGGTGGTGGTTCTTTTTTTTTTTGTGGAAAATTCTTGAGATATCACGTTACCTGGTAAAATGAATGAAATGCTTTGTGATTTTATTTATGAGCAAGTAGCGAAGCGGATTGCGAATATCCGATTAACTTTATTATGGAAGAGGGACGAATGATATGTCAGTTTTCAAAAAGACTGGACCGATTTGGGGATGAAATTTTTGCTGCTCTGAACAACCGGCGCATGGAGCTGGAAGCCCAGGGCATGAAGATCTATAACATGAGGTGTGGGTAACCCCGGATTTTAAAACTCCGGAATACATCAAAAAAGCCGTAGCAGAAGCGGCCATGGATGACAACAACTGGAAGTACAGCCTCCGGGATCTGCCGGAGCTTCTGGAAGCAGTCTGTACTTATTATAAAAACGTTGATGTGGAACTGACACCGGATATGGTAATGACCGTTTATGGAAGCCAGGAAGGAATGGGACATCTCGCATGGCCCTCTGTGACGAAGGAGATACCGTCCTTCTTCCGGACCCGTGCTATCCGGTATTTGCAGCAGGAAGCCTGATGGCCGGAGCGGTTCCTTACTACTATCCACTGGTTGCGGAACATGACTTTCTCCCCTATGTAAAAGGAATCCCGGAAGAAGTGGCAAAAAGGCCAAATACATGGTGGTATCCCTTCCGTCCAATCCGGTAGGAAGTATAGCCACACCAGGACTTTACGAAGAAATCGTGGAATTTGCGAAAAAATATGATATTCTCATTATTCATGATAATGCATACAGCGATATTATCTTTGACGGAGCATTTGGAGGAAGCTTCCTTGCAACACCAGGGGCAAAAGAGATCGGAGTGGAGTTCTTCAGCCTTTCCAAATCCTTCAATGTTACCGGTGCAAGGCTCAGCTTTCTGGTAGGTCGGCCGGACGTGATCGCAGCACTTCGCAAGCTGAGAAGCCAAATTGATTTCGGCATGTTCCTGCCACTTCAGAAAGCCGCTGTTGCAGCACTTGAGGGACCGCTGGACAGCGTAAAAGAACAGTGTCAGATGTACGAGGAGAGAAGAGATGCCCTCTGCCAGGGACTTCGCAACATTGGCTGGGAACTTCCAAATGGAAAAGGTACCATGTTCGTCTGGGCAAAGATCCCGGGTGGCCGCACGGACAGCATGGCATTTTGTATGGAACTGATGGAAAAAGCCGGCGTCATCGTAACACCGGGAGCAAGCTTCGGTCCTCACGGAGAAGGCTACGTACGTTTCGCTCTGGTACTTCCGCCGGAGAAGATCCGGGAAGCAGTGGAAGCGATTGGGAACAGCGGAATTACCGTTACAAAATGATCCGCGGTGACTTCTGAAATTCATGGATAAACGGCTGGCCTGTTTTCCGGCAGAGAAGCATCTCATAAAGACCGGAGCTTTGCAGGTTTTTTGGAAAATATCCAATCCGTCTTTATCAAGAACAGAAGAAGCATCGGCAGATTTGGTCAGGAGAGGAATGGAAGCATTTCGTTTGATCTGGCCAAGGAGTGGCGTACTGTTTTGCAAAACCAAGTACCTGGCATAGGGGATATGTCCGGGTGCTTTTTCTTTCAGATCAAGAAAGATCCGGACAAGACCACGGCAGATGGCGGAGCGGGTGATATCTCTGGTTTTCAGAAGATCCGCAAACTGGGAAAAACTTTCATACTGGTTCCGGTATTTTAAGATCCGGCGGATCAATGCATCGGAAAGATCCGGATACTGACGCAGCGTTTCTTCCGTTTCCAGAAGAAGCTTATAGTGCAGAGGAAGATCCAGAGTTGTTTCCGAAAGCCAGCAGCCCTTTTTAAGCGCAGAGGAAAAAAACCGGAAATGCCGCAGCCGGAATAAAAACGGGGAAAAATCCATAGGCCGTCCTTTTTGGCGGGAAACGA
>ENA-OQAX01000433-OQAX01000433.1-human-gut-metagenome-genome-assembly--contig:-NODE-433-length-9990-cov-2.354760_pt1 | contig 9990 bp, 12 predicted proteins | sample MGYA00242741_ERZ504539 | MGnify/ENA primary metagenome ERZ504539 (study PRJEB26092, sample SAMD00036277) | human gut metagenome | host: Homo sapiens | study: EMG produced TPA metagenomics assembly of the... | reverse complement strand
GGAGATTCCATAAAACGAAATCCGGATACAGATCAGAATATAGAACGTGGCAGTATGTGTGAGGAGTTGAGAACTGGCAGAAATGAAAAAAGTGTCGTATCCGGCAGTTCCGGAAAAAGAACTGGTGCGGAATTGTGGAAAATATGGCAATAATAGAAGTTCTACAGACCAGAAAGGTCATTCCGGAACAAAGGGACAGAGTTTGCTCTGGAATTAAACGGTACTTCCCTTTATGAAGAATATCTGTGTCGGCTTCTGCCGGATTTTTCTGGCGTATTACTGGCAGAAAAATCATCTCACTCAAAGCTGGCTTGCAGGTCGCACACCGGAAAGATTTTATATTGGAAATCAGTTTTGCCATAACCTGTTTCCAACAGAAGAACAGCTTTTTTCTATTATGGATAAAATGCGTTCGGAAGACCTGGAGGTTACACTGGCATTTTCCTATATCCGGGAATTTATGCTTTCGTCCGTGGAAAAACTTCTGGAAAAAGTGGATAACTGGTGTTGTGTTCATGGGGTGAATGTGGAAATTGTGGTCAATGACTGGGCCATGGTGGAGATACTACGTGGAAAAACTTCACATTTAAGTCCGGTTTTTGGGACACTGATCAATAAACGTAAGAAAGATCCGCGGATGAAATATAAATCCGGAGATACCGCATTATTTCAGCACAACAGTCTGAATGCGGAATTTTACCGGGATTTTCTGGCGAAAGAATTTCATATCCACAGATATGAATGGGAATCCTGCGGTTATCCACAGGAGTTTCCACCAGGGAAAAACAGCATTCATCTGCCTTTTTATCAGACGAATACATCCCAGTATTGTCCGCTGTACGCCCTGTGCACCACAGGAGATCGTGGTATGCAGCAGCTTGCGGAACACTGTCCGAAATTCTGTGAAAAATATTCGTTGCTTTACCCGGAACATTTACACATGATCGGGAGGTATAACTCTCTGTTCGGTGTGGATAAAACACTTCTGGAGTCACCGGAAATGTGGAAAAAATAAAGGGCATAAAAACCAGACCGCATTGTGGTGAATCTGTGACAGGGAGGAAAGAACTATGAAGATCACAGCCGGATTAGGCTCCATAGATGAATATGAACGTTTCGTGCAGGCGGGAGCCGATGAATTTTTCTGCGGCTATGTCCCGTTTTCCTGGGCGGAAAGATATGGTACAGTAATGCCGTTAAATCGCAGGGAGGTTTTTTGCTATAATGTTCAGCTTGGGGCATACAGTGAGCTGGAGATTCTATCCCGTATGGTGGAAAAATATAAAAAAACCGGTGCATCTTACCTTCAATTCGTTGTATTATCTTCCGGAGCAGTATCCGGAGATCACGGAAATTATAAAGCAGTGCATGGAACTGGGATTTCGAAGCTATATCATTGCAGATCCGGCGCTCCTTGTTTATCTGAAAAACAGGGGGATTTCCTGTGAGATCCATCTCAGCGGAGAGACAGGGGAAGTGAACAGTGAGATGGTAAAAATGTTCCGGCGTTTTTTCCGCTGAAGCGGATAATTTTTTCACCGGAAAAATACATTCCAGGATATGCAGTCCGTGATCGCATCTCAGAGAGCCTTTGAAAAACAGACAGGGATCGGCCGGAAGAGAGGATGGAATTCGAAGCTTTTGTGCTCAACGAAATGTGTCAGTTTACGGGAGCTTTCTGTAATTCTCTGCATTGTGATGAGATGGGATATCTTTGCAGGGTGCCTTACTGGCTTGGAACGGTACAGGATGGTGATGTTGTTCCGGAAAAGTTGCAGATTCTTCAGGAACGGTCCTGGGAGCAGGAGCCAGATCCATCTGCTTATGATGACACAGGCTATCTCTGTGGAGAAACCGGTTGTGGATTATGTGCCCTGTACAGGATGAGGCAGGCGGGGATCACTCATCTCAAGCTGGTTGGCCGTGGAAATTATGTGGATCACATGGAAAAAGATATCCGGAATCTGCGGACTGCACTGGATATTCTGGAAATGGCGGAAAATGAGGAAAAATTCCAGTGTACGATAAAAACGTACAGTGTTCCCCTATGGGTGCAGCGGAAGGTGTTATTATCGATAACAGAGTGTGATAGTTTCGGTTGAAGTTGCATTTGGCGGGGTATTATAATATTAATACTAGTACAGGATCAGGAAAGGATATTGCGAATTTTATGCTGAAACAGTTTTTTAAGTATATTTTTCAGAGTATTGCAGGTATGATCGGGGATATCGGTTTATATTCTGGCGGATACATTTTTTTATATCGGTTCATTCCGGAGCGGACGGACTGGCTGTTCTGAATCTGATCCTTCCGGTATATGGTGTGGTATATGCCATCGGAGCCATGATCGGTATTGGTTCGGCCACCCGATTCGGGATCAACAGGGCCAAGGGGGAAAATACGGATCACTATTTTCTCCAGTCTGTTTTCTGGAGCGTTCTGTGCAGTGTGCCTTTTATCATTACAGGGATCTTTTGCACCGGAAAAAATTTCTGCATCTTCTTGGCGCAGATGCAGGCCTGACCTGCCTTGGAAAAGCTATCTCCGGATCATGCTGATCACTACGCCATTATTTATGACTAATTATACATTTACTGCATTTGCGCGAAATGATCAGGGAACTTCCACAGCTATGACCGGTGCGATTTCTGCCAGTCTGTTTAATATTGTGTTTGACTATATTTTCATGTTCCCTATGAAGCTGGGGCTTGCGGGAGCGGCACTGGCGACAGCCATTAGCCCTGCGATCACCATGGCCATCTGTACCACCCATTACCTGGGGAAAAAGAATCACGTGGGATTCCGGTGGGTACGGCCTTCCATCCGTCATCTGGTTTCCTGCTGTCAGCTTGGAATTTCGGCTTTTGTGGGAGAGCTTTCCTCAGCGATTATTACGATCATTTTTAACATGCTGCTTCTTGGAATTGCGGGAAATGTAAGCGTGGCAGCTTATGGAGTGGTGGCCAATCTTTCTCTTGTTGCAATGTCCATCTTTAACGGATTGGCACAGGGAGAACAGCCTCTTATCAGCAAAAGCTACGGAGAAGGACAGCGTGACCATGTAAAAAGCCTGCTTCGCTGGAGCCTGATCGCCAGTGCAGTGCTGGAAGCGGTGACGATTCTGGTGGTGTGGGGATTTACGGATAACCTGATTGCTGTTTTTAACAGTGAAAATAATCAGCAGCTTCTGGATTATGCCCACGTGGGACTGCGGATTTATTTCCTGGGATTCCTGTTCGCAGGGATCAACATTATGCTGGTGGCATATTTTTCGGCAGTGGACCGTGCTGTTCCGGCAATTACCGGATCTCTTATGCGTGGAGTGATCGCCATTGCCATCAGTGCGGTGATCCTTTCCAGACTGTTTGGGATCAACGGAGTGTGGAGTTCATTTTTGAGCTCGGAGATCATTACCTTTGTCGTACTTCTTGTGCTGGCGAAGGCAGGGGAGAAAAGAGGATTGAAAAATGAAATTTGATCGTGTAAGAAAAGAAGAGGCAGATACCGTTTTAAAAATTATATCGTTCGTTGCTGGGAACGCCTACTGTGTGTGGACAGAAGACTACCCGACAGAAAAAGAGGTGGAATTTGATTTTTCCAGAGATGCCCTGTTCTGTATGCGGGACGATGACGGGAATATCATAGGTGTGATTTCCATTGATGATGATCCAAAACGTGGAATGTCTCACATGTTGGTCGAAACCATGGTGCCGTCAGCGGAAGTCTCCCGGGTGGGAGTATACCAGGAATTTCAGAACCAGGGAATTGCCCGGAAACTTCTCGTGGGCGTGATGGAAGAACTGAAGAACCGGGGATATCAGGCCGTGCATCTCCTTGTTGCAAAAGATAATGTAAAAGCGCTCCGTTCTTATGATAAGCTGAATTTTGAGAGCGTGGGAGAGTGCGAACTCTGGGGACATATGTACTGGTGTTATGAGAAAGCATTATAGAAAGAATTGAAAAAAATATGCACTTTTCAGACCGGGTATTGATGAACAACCAGTAAGGGAGGTGCATATTTTTGTATAAATCGCAAGTGCTTCGATCATGTTTAAGATAATGTATCCGCCGACAGAGGCATTTAAATCCTCCGGCAGCTGTCCCTCTCAATTAGATGATGGGGCACAATGATCTTCGTAGCTGGAAGGTTCGGGTTTTCAATATGGCTGATCATCTGCGTAGCTGCCTCCATTCCAAGCTGTCCGGAATTGATATCAATGGAAGTCAGCTGGGGTGAGGTCAGTCTGGCAAACAGTGAGTTGTTAAAGGAAAGAAATGGACAGATCTTCCGGTATGGAAATCCCCGCTTCCATGCAGATACGCTCCAGGGAAAGTGCCAGGATGTCATCACTGACCAGCATGGCGGTTGGACGGTCGTTACCTGTAAGCAGTTTCCGAAGCTCCTGAAATTCATTCTGGGATACTCCCGGAACTTCGATACAATATTCTGGCTGTACCGTCAGTCCGTGGTTCAGAAGAGCTGCCATATAGCCTGTTTTTCGGTCTGCGGAAAAGACCAGAGAATTATCGACACCCAGATATGCGATCTTCCGGTGGCCCAGTGCATAGAGATATTCGGTGGCTTCCTGTCCGGCCAGAAGGTTATCGTTATCAATATAGATCGTGTGGTTCGTGTACTGTGCCGGTTTTCCGATAAGGATATAGAGAAGTCCCTCACTGAAAAAGAAAAATCAATGACAGGGTCGTTCACACGGGAATAAAAGAACAATAAATCCATCCACTTTACCACTTCTGGACATGGAACGGACTGCAGTCAGAATCTCTTCTTCATTCTGTCCGGTGACAATGGTGCTGATATACTGATGGGCGTTACAGTAGTGGCTGATTCCACGGATCGCCTCCAGGTAAAAAGAATTCTCATAAGTTTCTTTCGGTGACGGAGGCAGGATAATACCGATGGAGCGGGAAATCTGAGCGGCCAGATTGCTGGCCTGGAAATTCGGCTCATAGCCAAGCTCTGCCATGGCTTTTCGTACACGTTCCTTGGTTTCCTCACTGATGGATGGATTATTCTTGCAGGTTCTGGAAACAGTGGAAGGGGACACCCCGGCCAGAGCTGCCACATCTTTGATGGTTACTGCCATAAAATTTGCCTCCTTATGGATATGCCGGATCAAAGCGGAAGTATGCCTCTGATCCGGCTTTTTATCTCAGTCTGATAGAGATATTGTAGTTCATAACAAAGATACTGTCAAACATATTGCACGTAAAATTGCATGAAATTGCGTAAAACAGATGCACAGAGAATCAGGTAGTGAGATGCAGACAGATTTCTGCTTGGAATGATGAAAAACTGCACAAAATCAGGATGTAAAAATTGTAAGAAAGGTAGAAAAGACAAAAATGCATTGCACTTCATGCAAAATGGACGTATAATTTACGCAAACGGTTGCGTAAATTATATGAATATGCATCCGTGAGAGGATAATAGATAAGATGCTCTGAGATGCAGGGCTCAACATAAGGAGAGAAAAGATATGGATAAAAGAGCAGCCGGCATTCTGATGCCGATCACAAGCCTGCCGTCAGAGTACGGTATTGGATGTTTTTCAAAAAGCGCCTATGATTTTGTGGATTGGCTGAAGGAAGCAGGACAGAGCTACTGGCAGATCCTTCCGCTGGGCCCTACAAGCTACGGAGATTCTCCGTATCAGTCCTTCTCTACCTTTGCGGGAAATCCGTACTTTATCAGCCTGAAGGCTCTGGTGGAAGAGGGAGTTCTTACAAAAGAGGAATGCGAGAAAGTCAAACTGGGGAAAAAGGGCGGACAGCGTAGACTACGAGAAGATTTACAAAGGCCGCTATAAACTTCTCCGCAAAGCATACGAAAACAGCAACATCAGCGAGAATCCGGATTATCAGAGATTCGTGGCGGAAAACAACTGGTGGCTTTCCGACTATGCACTTTTTTATGGCTGTGAAAGATCAGTTTGGCGGTGTGGAGTGGACCAAATGGGCGGAGGATATCCGTCTCCGCTGGGAAAAACGCTATGGACTATTACCGCAGAGAGCTGTATTTTTGACATTGAATTCCAGCAGTATATGCAGTTTTAAATTCTATGAACAGTGGATGAAACTGAAAAAATATGCCAATGAAAAAGGTATCCAGATCATTGGGGATATTCCGATCTATGTAGCTATGGACAGTGCGGATACCTGGGCTCATCCGGAGCTTTTCCAGCTGGATGAGGAGAATGTGCCAACAGCTGTAGCCGGATGCCCGCCAGATGGATTTTCCGCAACAGGACAGCTCTGGGGAAATCCTCTGTACCGCTGGGATTATCACAGAAATACAGGATATCAGTGGTGGATCTCCAGACTGAGTTACGTGTTCCGCCTTTATGATGTGGTAAGAATTGACCATTTCCGTGGTTTTGATGAGTATTTTTCCATTCCGTACGGTGCGGAAAATGCCATTGGCGGCCACTGGGAAAAAGGCCCGGGAATCGATCTGTTCCGCAAAGTGGAGCAGGCCCTTGGCTGGAAGCAGGTCATTGCGGAGGATCTTGGTTATGTGACAGATTCTGTTCGCCAGCTTGTCCATGACAGTGGTTTCCCGGGAATGAAAGTCCTTGAGTTTGCTTTTGATTCCAGGGATTCCGGATGTGCCAATGATTACCTTCCGCATAACTATCCGGAGAATAGTGTGGCATACACGGGAACCCACGATAATGAGACTATTGCCGGATGGTGGAAGAGCATTACTGTAAAAGAGCGTAAACTTGCCAGAGATTATCTCTGTGATAACTGGACACCGGATAAAGATCTGTACAAATGTTTTATCAGTCTTGTGATGAGAAGCAGCGCAAAGCTTTGTGTGATCCCCATGCAGGATTACATGGGTCTGGATAACAGCTGCAGAATGAACCAGCCGTCCACAGTAGGAAAGAACTGGAAATGGAGGATCCGCAGGAGAGAGCTGACTGCGAAACTTCAGAAGGAGATCCACGGGATCGCACTTCGCTACGGACGGATGAACTGGTCCGATTAAAAGGAATATTTGTGAGGTATATTCCGTTTAAACGGGACGTAGAGGAAAGTGGAAAGATTTTAGATAGAATCGTGTTTTTTTGTGTGATATAATGCTGTTTCGTGAAGGCAGCTGTCAGTAAAGGGGGAGGCTGACAGCTGCTTTTTTCGTTTATAAAGACGCCGGGATGCAGGTGAGATGTCTGCTTTGCATGCGTCAGATTTTTTTACTAAGGGGAGAATTGATGACAGGAAAACACACGGACGCAGTCGGACTCGGAACAGTGCTGGCAGTTACACAGCCTTCCACTGTTTCCGGTCTGGTACTTGCCGCAGGAACGGGGAATGCTTGGAGCACTGATCAGTGACATTGATGTGGGAACTTCCAAGTCCCATAAAGATGCGGATCGGATCACATTGATCGCGGTATTGCTCGTGGCAGCAGAGATCGCACTGAATTATTTTTGCAATTTTTCCATCTGGGAGAAGATCCGCAATGACAAATCCGTGGCACCGGTAGCTATGGGAGTTATTATTTTTATTGCAGTCTGTGCTTTTGGGAAAAATCAGCCGCACCGGTCATTTATGCATTCGATCATGGTTATGGCTATTTTGAGCGGAGCGCTTTCTATGGTATCTGTACAGCTGGTACCTTATTTTGTGGTGGGATTTGCGTCCCATCTGGTACTGGACTGTTTTAACCGGAAACGGGTACGGATCCTGTATCCTCTGCCTGGAGGGATTGCATTGGATTTCTGTAAGCAGGAGGTTTTGTGGACTCTCTGCTTTTCAAACTGGGCTCTGTGGCGGTAATCTTTGAGATCGTGTATCTGGCTGTGCGGATGGGTGAGAGCTGGAAGTTTTTTCAGATGTAGGATGCATAGAATATCCGCTTGACTGTGCAGGACAATAAAAAAAGAGCATGATTTTCCATTGTGGTGAGTCTTCTTCACTGGACAGGACCAGTGAAGAAGATGTCCGCAAATATGGAAGATCTGCTCTTTTTTATAAATATGTAAGTGAAATTATTTTTTCTTTTTGCAGGCACATGCAGTATAAAGTACGTCTGTGGAAGAGTTCAGCGCTGTCTCGCAGGAATCCTGGATAACACCTACGATGAAACCGACACCAACTACCTGCATGGCAACGTCGTTCGGGAATTCCGAAAAGGCTGCAGGCCATCGGGATCAGAAGAAGAGAACCACCGGCAACTCCGGAAGCACCTGCCGCACTTGCAGCAGCCAGGATGCAGAGGATCAGAGCGGTCGGGAAATCTACGCTGATACCAAGGGTATGTGCAGCTGCCAGAGCCATGATGGAGATTGTGATCGCAGCACCACCCATGTTGATGGTCGCACCAAGAGGGATGGAGATGGAGTATGTATCCTCATCAAGTCCAAGGTCTTTACAGAGCTCCATGTTTACCGGAATGTTGGCAGCAGAGCTTCTTGTGAAGAATGCGGTGAGACCACTGTCTTTCAGGCAGCGAAGAACCAGCGGATATGGATTCTGGCGTGTGCAGATAAAAGTAACGATCGGATTCAGTACAAGTGCTACAAACAGCATGGTTCCAACCAGTACACAGATCAGACGGCCATAGCTTAAGAGTACGCCAAGTCCCTGCTCGGAGATGGTTGTGAAGATCAGTCCCATGATACCGAATGGAGCGAGGTTGATGATCCATCTTACTGCTGTGGAAGTTGCCTCGGAAATGTTTTCGATGACGGTCTTGGTTGTTTCACTTGCGGCCTTCAGTGCAATACCGAAGATGATAGCCCATGCGAGGATACCGATATAGTTTGCGTTCACAAGTGCGTCAACCGGGTTGGAACAATGTTCATCAGAAGGTTTTTAGAACCTCAGCAACACCGCTTGGCGGGGTGATGTCGGAAGTATTTGTATTCTCGGAAAAAGTCAGCATGATCGGGAACAGACGGCTGGAGATAACAGCTGCCAGTGCTGAGAGTACATTTCCCAGAAGATAAAAGTACAAACGACGAAATTTTCATGTTTGTTTTCTGGCCCTTTCCCATATGGCACAGAGAGCTCATTACCAGGAAGAACACCAGGAGCGGAGCAATTCCACGGAGAGCACCGACGAAACAGGTCACCGAGAATGGAGATCACAGACGCCTGCGGAATTGCAAGTCCGAGGATGATACCAACGATCAGTCCGCAGATGATACGCTTGATCAGATTGATGCTGTTCCATTTTTGAATCAGGTTTTCATAACTACTTTCCTCTTTCCTATTGTATGAGTGGGCATTTTTACTGCTTTGAAATAGAATATTACTACTGCATCACGTAAAAAGCACAATATAGCAATTATATACAATTTTGTCCGCCTTGTAAAGACAAATGTACATAATTGGAGAAAAATATGAAAAAACCCGGCGTAAGGCTGTTCTGCTTACGCCGGGTTATCGTCTTTCAGCAATAAGACTCCGACCATTAAGAGTGGAGATGAATTGCGTTCGTTATGTACGTATTTTTTTGAAGCTGATAGCAAAGAAAAAGAGTTTCCGCAAATCCGGTGATCCCCCATGAGAAGATATAAAGAAGATACAGCGCGGATATCGTCTGGAAATGTGCGAACACCGTGTAGATCCAGATGATACGGAATACACAGGATCCCAGGATGACGATAACGGTGGGAGGGATACTTTTTCCGATGCCACGGGAAGCAGCGATGCTGCCATCCATAAAAACAGCTGAAGGCATAGCTGAAGCCCATGATCCGGATCCTCTGCATACCTGCATCGATAACAGCCGGTTCTGTAGCAAACAGCGACAGGAACTGCCGGCCAAAGATCAGAAGCAGCCCACCCAAGATCGCGCCGGAAATAAATGCATATGTAATACTGATGCCGTAGGATTCAGCATTCGTTTTTGGTTTCCGGCACCCCAGTTCTGACCGATAAAGCTTGCACATGCAGTATAGAAAGCAAACATGACGTTATAGATCAGGGAGTCTGCATTTGCAGCGGCGGCATTTCGGA
>ENA-OQAX01000432-OQAX01000432.1-human-gut-metagenome-genome-assembly--contig:-NODE-432-length-9991-cov-1.679542_pt1 | contig 9991 bp, 13 predicted proteins | sample MGYA00242741_ERZ504539 | MGnify/ENA primary metagenome ERZ504539 (study PRJEB26092, sample SAMD00036277) | human gut metagenome | host: Homo sapiens | study: EMG produced TPA metagenomics assembly of the... | reverse complement strand
CATTTGTGATTACTTGAACTGTGACATCGGAGATATATGTGAGGCTGTGCGAACGGACAAGAACTGAGTCCGGTTTTTCGTACAGCTCTTTTTGTAGAATAGTAAGTGTGAAACTATAACTTTGGAGGTTGCTGAAATGGCTGAGAATAACACAAGCAATATCGGGTTTGAAAAACAAATCTGGGACGCGGCTTGCGTCCTGCGCGGAAACATCGACGCATCCGAATATAAGTCCGTCGTTCTCGGATTGATTTTCTTGAAATACATTTCTGATCGCTTCGAGGCAAAGTACAAGGAACTGGTTGAAGAAGGCGACGGATTTGAAGAGGATCAGGACGAATACACTGCCGAAAACATCTTCTTTGTCCCTGAGAATGCACGATGGAGTGCGATTGCTGCTGCCGCTCACACGCCGGAAATTGGCACGGTGATTGATGATGCAATGCGCAGTATAGAGAAAGAAAACAAGCGTCTCAAAGATATTCTTCCTAAGAACTTCGCCCGTCCGGAACTGGACAAGCGGCGGCTTGGTGAAGTGGTTGATCTCTTCACCAACATTCAGATGATCGAGCATGGGAGCAGCAAGGACATTCTCGGTCGTACATACGAATATTGCCTCTCTAAGTTTGCTGAACAGGAAGGAAAACTTGCCGGTGAGTTCTATACTCCCTCTTGTGTCGTGCGTACCCTTGTTGAAGTATTGCAGCCGTTTAATGGACGTGTTTATGACCCGTGCTGCGGCTCTGGCGGTATGTTCGTTCAGTCCGCAAAGTTCATCGAAAATCACGGCGGCAACATCAACAAGATTTCCGTCTTTGGACAGGACTCCAACCCGACCACATGGAAGATGGCGCAGATGAATCTTGCCATTCGCGGTATTGAAGCCGACCTCGGCAAGTTTAATGCGGACACGTTCTTTAACGATTGCCACCCTCAGCTCAAGGCAGACTTCATTATGGCAAATCCGCCCTTCAATCTCTCCGGCTGGGGTGCGGATAAGCTCGTTGATGATGTCCGTTGGCAGTATGGTACGCCTCCTGCTGGAAATGCAAACTTCGCGTGGTTGCAGCACATGATCTGGCATCTCGCTCCGAATGGACGTATCGGTATGGTGCTTGCAAATGGTTCGCTTTCTTCGCAGTCCGGCGGTGAAGGTGAAATCCGCAAGAACATTATCAATGCTGACCTTGTGGACTGTATCGTTGCAATGCCGACGCAGCTATTCTACACGACGCAGATCCCGGTATCGCTCTGGTTCCTTGCAAAGAACAAGAAGCAAAAAGGCAAAACGTTGTTCATCGACGCACGGAAGCTCGGTATATGGTCACACGAAAGCTGCGAGAACTGACGGATGAAGAACATTAAGAAAATTGCCGACACTTACAATGCCTTCGTTGACGGAACACTCGAAGATGAAAAGGGCTTCTGTGCTGTTGTCACTACACAGGACATTGCAAAGCAGGATTACATTCTCACTCCGGGACGCTATGTTGGTATTGAGGAACAGGAAGATGACGGTGAGCCGTTTGAAGAGAAAATGGGGCGTCTTGACTTCTGAAACTGTCTGAGCTTTTCACTAAGTCTCATGAGCTTGAAGCTCAGATCAAAGAACGATTGGGGGCGATTGGATATGACATCTGAGTGGAACCACTTCGCGCTTGGTGAAATCACAGAGCTTGTTATTGATTATCGAGGCAAGACGCCCAAAAAACTTGGTGGTGATTGGTGCAAACAAGGATATAGAGCTTTATCCGCGAAAAACATCAAAACCGGACGCATCGTTCAGGCTGAAACTATCAGATATATTGACGAATCGTTGTATCGAAAGTGGATGAAGGATGAAGTTCAGCGCGGCGATATTCTCATTACATCAGAGGCTCCATTTGGACAGATTTTCTTCTGGGATAGCGACGAGAAGATTGTTCTTAGTCAACGTCTATTCTGTGTCAGAATTAAGCCTGAATACGATGCACGTTTTTATCTATTACTACATGACAACCCCTGAATTTCAAAGTGAATTGGATGGACGTGCCACTGGTACGACCGTAATTGCTTGCGCCAGCCAGAATTGATGAAATGTATTATCCGGTGTCCAGAGATTCAAGAGCAGAAAGTGATAGCTGCAATTCTTTCCTCTATTGATGCAAAGATTATTGCAAACGAAAAAGGTAAACGATAATTTAGCAGCTTAGAGCTGGACGGCAGAGACGTCGATCTCGCCGGACATCAGCTTGGGTAAAAGACTATCCCGAAGTCGTTTGAGCTTGTCGTTTTCAATGGCGTTAATCCGCATTTGAGCGTACATCGGTGAAACGAGAGACTGAAACTCTGCCAGCTCGTCCTCCGAAGGAAGAATTAACTCATAAGAGAGCGTGTCCGACGGTGTTGTTCTTTGTCTACTGCCCGTTGAGCCAGTAACATGACTACACATAAAGTCGGAAAAGGAGCCGCTGTCTATGACTGAGTACAGGAAATCCGTAATAGATTGATCCTTTGCTTTATAGACGATGAACTCCGTAGAGCATACTGCATTCCCGGTCAGACAATACGGCTTCCAAACACGCTTCGTTGTTGGGTTGAGTTTTGAGATCATGAAGCACGAGGCATCAATGATGAATTTATTGCTCTTGATGGATGTGGATAGCTCAAAGACCGGAAACCTCGCCTCATCAAAAGCTGGAATGCTATAATGCTCAAGCAGTATCTCAGGCTCTTTCAGTGGGTTGAAACTCTTATTTGAGATTGTCGCAACCTCTCCAAGAGTTACAATACGCCAGTCGGAAGGCAAATCATTAGGCGAAACAGTCTCAAAACGCTCATGATATATTGCTTGCGCTTGCTGCTCTAAATTATCGTTTACCGTCTAAATAACTCTCACCAGTGGCGAGAGTTTTACAAAAGGAACTGCCACTGAATGTCGTTCTCTTACCTCGAAAGGAGACACGACAATGACAGAACAACTCATCACGGAGATACAGCGAAAAATGCTGCCGTATCTTAACAACGAACAGCTCATGCACCTCGGGATGCAATGGCTGAGACATTGGAAGGGGCAACGATCACCTATGATAGTGGCTCAATTCCAGCAGAAGAAACAGATGCAGTCGAAGCATTATCACGGCAAACGGATCAAGCTGCTCAGAGAAACCCTAAGCTACTACCGGAAGACCGATTGAATCTCTGATGACCTGGACGGACGGAAAAGGCTGTGCAACAGATCACCACAGATGATTTGCGCCGCTATCTGACCAAGCTACCAAGTTCAGCGCAGGTCGAAGCAAAGTGACCATAGACAACCATCCGCCGGACTCCTGTCCAGCTTCTTCTCATGGCTTGAAGATGAGGATCCATTGTGAAAAGTCCGGTACGCCGGATTCACAAAGTCAAGACTGCAAAGGTGGTCAAGGACACCTACACCGATGAAGCGTTAGAGCTGATGCGTGACAACTGCACAACAGCACGAGACTTGGCGATGATTGATCTTCTGGCTTCCTCTGGAATGCGTGTTGGTGAGCTTGTCACGCTAAACCGAGAAGACATCAACTTCAACGAACGCGAATGTGTTGTTATCGGCAAGGGCAATAAAGAACGATTGGTCTACTTCGATGCAAGGACGAAGATCCACCTTCAAAACTATCTTGAGGGTCGAACGGATGGAAACCCAGCTTTATTTGTTTCTCTGAAAGAACCCTTTGACCGATTGATGATCGGTGGAGTGGAGACACGCCTTCGGGAATTGGGAAAGCGTCTGAATATCCCGAAGGTTCACCCTCACAAGTTCAGGCGTACACTGGCTACAACTGCCATAGACAAAGGAATGCCCATAGAGCAAGTCCAGCAGCTCTTAGGGCATCAGAAAATCGACACCACCATGCACTATGCAATGGTGAAACAACAGAATGTGAAGCTGGCACATAGAAAATACATCGGTTAGGATGGTGGGTAGTATGAATGGAACAATATATATGCCCGTTGGTGAAGTTTGTTCGTCTATTTCGGACACTTATCGCGAAAAAAAGAATATGGTGACGCTTATCAATACCTCGGACGTTTTAGAGGGTAGAGTTCTCAACCACGAACGAGTTCCAAACTCCAATTTGAAAGGGCAGTTCAAGAAGACTTTTCAGCGAGACGATATTTTATATAGCGAGATCCGTCCACAGAACAGGCGGTTTGCCTATGTGGATTTTTCGCCCATAGACTATATCGCTTCAACTAAACTGATGGTAATTCGTGCAAAAAAGGATGTGGTATCTCCTAAGTACCTATACTATTTCTTGAAGAATAGTTCCACAGTTGCAGAACTTCAACTGTTAGCTGAAACGCGATCTGGCACATTCCCTCAGATTACATTTTCCGAAGTTGCCAATTTGACCATACCCGTTCCTTCGCTTGCTGTACAAGAAGTTATCGTACAAACGATGCAATGCCTCGAAGATAAGATCACCTGCAACGAGCAGATAAACGATAATTTACAACAGCAGGCACAGGCTCTGTTTACTCAATGTTATGAACAAGCGGATGTTAGTGTCCCATTTACTGATCTCATCCAGGTGCTTGGTGGTGGTACACCAAAAAACTGGCGAAGCATCGTATTGGAATGGTGAGATTACCTTTCTTTACGCCAAAAGATGTCGGTACTCCTTACACTCTGACAACTGAGAAAACAATTACTCAAAGTGGTCTGGAACATTGCAACAGCAGACTCTATCCCGTGAATACTGTTTTTGTTACTGCACGAGGAACAGTTGGCAAAGTTGGACTGGCTGGTGTACCGATGGCAATGAATCAATCATGTTATGCCCTTACAGGAAAGAGCATTAGTCCGCTTTTAACTTATCATTATACATTGATGACAGTTGCACACTTGAAACACAAAGCAAGCGGAGCTGTTTTTGATGCAATTATCACGAGAGATTTTGAAACGGAAACTGTTAAAAAGCTCTCCGATACACTGGCAGAACAGTTTGTTGCTGTGGCATCTCCCATTTATGAGTGCATCTTGAATAATTCACTTGAGAGCCAAAGATTGGTTGATCTGCGTAATGCACTTTTGCCTAAGTTAATGTCTGGTGAGCTTGATGCATCAGACATTGAACTTTAAGCAGCTACCGCATGTAAATTATCGTTTACCTGATATGGAGGATATACCATGTTTGATAAAGTTCAGGAGAGCTTGAAAAGAAGCAAAGAACGAGCGCCAGAAAAAGCGGCTTGAAAAGGAACGGCTTCGTCTTGAGAAAGCCGCAGCAGAAGCAACTCGTGAGGAAGAGCGGCTTCAACAGGAGGCTCAAAAGATACAGGCTGAAAAAGAACGCCTTCTCTCCCTTGATGATAAGGGGCTGAAGGTAGAATTGATTCTGGCAGTGCGCGGCTTATACTCACAGATAGAGTACATTCAAAGTCAGCAGGCTTCTTTATCCGAGCGGGTTGACGATATTGAGTCGGACATCTCTTCCATCCGCAGCGATATTTCAGATTTGGAAAGCAGACTGGGCTCGTCCGATCAGTAAAACTCAATGAAGGAGGCGCAGACGTGATTATTTCACCACAATCTCTTGATACAAACCTAAGTCAGCTTTTAGCGGAGGTTAAGTCCGGCTCAATGCAGTTGCCGGAGTTTCAGCGTGACTGGACATGGGATGATAACCGGATTAGAGGCATCATCGCCAGCTTATCACAGGGTTATCCTATGGGTGCCATCATGCGGCTGCAATACGGCAATCCGGACATCCAATTCAAATACCGTACAATTACGGGTGTGAAGGGTGTTTCAGTAAAGCCGGAGCATTTGATTCTCGATGGTCAGCAGCGGCTTACTTCCATCTATCAGGCAACATCCTCAAAAGAGCCGGTCTCTACCAAAACGGAAAAAGGCAAGGCGATTAAGCGGTACTACTACCTCTCTATGGAGAAGTGCCTTGACGATGATGAGGATCGCTTTGATGCAGTCCTGTCCATCCCCGAAGACCGCAAGATTAAAGAGAACTTTGACCGTGATGTGAAGCTCGACCTCTCAACCAGAGAGTATGAATACGAGAACAAGTTGTTTCCGGTCAATATTGTGTTCGATAGCAATGCCGTAATGGACTGGTTCATGGGCTACATGACGCACTATGGAATGAAGCCGGAAGCATGGACGAGTTCAAGCGTTTCAGGCGGATGTGCTGAATACAATTTCCGGGTATAAGCTGCCTGTGATTACGCTGGACAAGTCCACGCCGCGAGAGGCGGTATGCAAGGTGTTTGAGAACGTCAATACTGGCGGTGTTCCTCTCACGGTGTTTGAGCTTGTTACCGCAACTTATGCCACAAGAGACTTTGACCTGAGAAAAGACTGGGTGCAGTGTCGAAATACAATTTGCGGTTTCGGTGACACGCTGAGAACAGACCTGTTCGATGGGATTGATGAGACTACCTTCCTGACAACGGTTTGTCTCTATACAAGCTATTTGAACAAGCAGTCTGGAAAGACAAACACAATCTCCTGCAAAAAGAAAGATGTTCTGGGACTTCCTTATGAATCGTACATAGCGAACCGGGATGCAGTGCTGTCTGGGTTCAAAATCGCAAAGGAGTTTCTTCTTCGGGATCAGTGCGTTTTCCGTCAAAGAGATTTGCCCTATACAACGCAGTTGATTCCACTTGCGGCAATCTGCGCTGTTTCTCGGAAAATCCAAATGCAATGAGCCAAACACAATCAAAACTCTTTCTCGGTGGTATTGGTGCGGGATTTTTGGGTGAGATGTATGGCGGTGCGAACGAAACCCGCTATGCCTATGACATTGAGGACATGGTTGAAGATGTCAATGGACGTCCGAATGCAATGCACACGATTAACAGCGCAGTCTTTTCTTCTACGCGGCTGCTAACCCTTCAAACTCGCTTGAGCGCGGCATATAAAGGTATAATGGCTCTTCTTTACAAGGAGAAGTGTCGTGACTTTATGAACAACACGACGATTGACATTGTAAACAGTATGCTTGAGTCTCCGGATATTCACCATATATTCCCCGAAGCATATTGCGAGAAAATGGGCATCAAGCGCGAACGGTATAATTCCATCATTAACAAGACGCCGATTCTTCCAGCCACCAACCGCTCGATTGGCGGAAATGCGCCGAGTGAGTATCTGGGGGCAATTCTAAAAAAGGTTGATGGACTGACTGAGAATGAGTTGCAAGCACGGGTGGAATCGCACTTTATCAACTATGCAGAATTGAAGGAAGATAACTTCAATGGCTACTTCATTGACAGAGCAAAGAGTCTTCTCAATCTGATTGAAAAGGCAATGAATAAGCCTGTCACTGACAGAGATGCAGAAAATACGCTGGATCAGTTTGGGGCGAGTCTGGCGTAAAAGGGAGTGACAAAACTATGGCAGGATATTTTACAGAATCAAATTACGAGAACGCTGTCTTGCAGCTTCTCAATGAAGAACTGGGCTATAACTATATCTATGGACCGGACGTGGAGCGCGATTATCACTCGCCGCTTTATGAGGATGTTCTGCTACCTTCCTTGCAGCGGATCAACAAGAGCCTGCCTATGGACGCTCTGACGGAGGCAATCTACAAACTCAAGAACTTTGAAACCGGAACGCTCTTGCAGAAGAACATGGTCTTTATGGACTACCTCCAAAACGGGGTTCCGGTAAAATACTATGACAAGGGTGAAGAACGCTCTACCCTTGTTTACCTTGTAGACTTCAAAAATCCCGCCAGTAACGAGTTCACAGTTGCGAATCAGTGGACTTTCATTGAGAACTCCGAAAAAAGACCGGATGTGATCCTCTTTGTCAATGGTCTCCCGCTCGTCATTGTGGAGTTGAAGTCTCCGTCCCGCGAAGAAACCGACGCTTCCGCAGCATACCGTCAGCTCCGGAACTATATGTATGAGATTCCCTCTATGTTCATTTATAATGCGGTATGTGTCATGAGTGACTTGACCACTTCAAAGGCTGGTACAATCACGTCCGGCGAAGACCGCTTTATGGAGTGGAAAACAACAGACGGCAGCTATGAGAATACGCAACACGCATCATTTGACACATTCTTTGTAGGACTGTTTGAGAAGACCCGCTTCCTTGACATCGTGAAAAACTTCATCTGCTTTAATGTGGATGGACAGAATACATTCAAGATACTCGCCGGGTATCATCAGTATTTCGCAGTCAAAAAGGCGATTGAGTCTACAAAACACGCAACCGTGACGGACGGTAAGGGTGGCGTCTTCTGGCATACACAGGGCAGCGGAAAATCGTTGTCTATGGTCTTCTATGCTCATTATCTGCAAGAAGCGTTAGAAAGCCCCACTATCGTCGTCATTACCGACCGTAACGATCTGGATGACCAGCTTTACGGACAATTCGCCCGCTGCAAGGACTTCCTCCGGCAAACGCCGCAGCACGCTGAGAGCCGCAAGAATCTGAAAGAACTGCTTGCAAACAGACAGGCAAACGGCATAATCTTCACGACCATGCAGAAGTTTGAAGAAAGCAACGAAGCTCTTTCGGAGCGTCGGAACATTATCGTGATGGCTGATGAAGCGCATCGTGGGCAATATGGTCTCAATGAGAAGGTTGTGGTCAAGCAGAAGGACAACGGCGAAGTCGAGGCGAAAACCGTTATCGGCACTGCCCGCATTATAAGAGACACGCTTCCTAATGCGACCTACATTGGATTCACCGGAACACCGATCTCCACAAAAGACCGCAGTACACGAGAGGTCTTCGGTGATTACATCGACATCTATGATATGACTCAGGCAGTTGAAGATGGCGCGACCAGACCCGTCTACTACGAGAGCCGTGTGATTCACCTGAAACTCGACGAGAACACCCTCCATCTGATCGATAATGAGTATGACATTATGGCCGACAACGCCGATCCGTATGTCATTGAAAAGAGCAAAAAGGAACTTGGTCAGATGGAAGCAATCCTCGGTGCCGACCAGACGATCAATTCCTTGGTAAATGACATTCTTGATCATTACGAGAATTACCGTGAGAATATCCTGACCGGCAAGGCGATGATCGTTGCTTATTCGCGTCCCATAGCAATGAAGATTTATAAGCGCATTCTTGAGCTGCGCCCAGCGTGGACGGAAAAGATTGCAGTGGTCATGACGCAAGGCAATAACGATCCCGAAGAATGGCGTGAGATTATCGGCAACAAAGCTCATAAGGACGATATGGCGCGGAAATTCAAAGACAACAACTCTCCGCTGAAAATCGCCATCGTCGTGGATATGTGGCTGACCGGCTTTGATGTTCCCTCCCTTGCTACGATGTATGTCTATAAGCCGATGGCTGGACACAACCTGATGCAAGCTATCGCCCGCGTCAATCGTGTCTTCAAAGATAAAAGAAGGCGGTTTGGTTGTCGATTACGTCGGTAATTGCGGCTGCACTGAAACAGGCAATGAACGACTATACTGCCAGAGACAAGAAGAACTATGGTGATACAGATGTAAGCAAGGCTGCATATCCGAAGTTCCTTGAAAAAGCTCTCTATTTGCAGAGATTTGTTTCCACGGATTCAGTTATGAGAAATTCATGACCGGAAGCGACCTTGACAGGGCGAAGCTCATCAGCGGCGGAGTGAACTTCATACTCGGCAAGAGTGTTGCAGAGTACGAGCTCCCGACCATGAGAAGACACAGAATGTGTTTATCAAAGAAGCCCTGCTTCTCAAGCAGGCACTTTCGCTGTGCAGCAGCTTGGTAGACGAGCAAACTCGAATGGAGGCAGCTTTCTTCGAGTCCGTAAGAACAATGACCGTGCGCTTGGTTTCAGGCGGTACCGGAAAGAAGTTTACGCTTCCGGAAGTAAATGAGCGCATTAACGAACTTTTTGAAGCACAGTATCAAAAGCGAAGGCGTTATCAACCTTTTTCTCTGATGTCCAGACTGAGTTTCGTTGTTCGATCCGAAGTTCCTTGAAGAAGTGGCAAACATGAAGGAGAAGAATCTTCAGTCGAACTCCTGAAAA
>ENA-OQAX01000431-OQAX01000431.1-human-gut-metagenome-genome-assembly--contig:-NODE-431-length-10022-cov-1.936938_pt1 | contig 10022 bp, 10 predicted proteins | sample MGYA00242741_ERZ504539 | MGnify/ENA primary metagenome ERZ504539 (study PRJEB26092, sample SAMD00036277) | human gut metagenome | host: Homo sapiens | study: EMG produced TPA metagenomics assembly of... | reverse complement strand
CATCCGACTTCAAAGTGATATTAACAGTCTGTTTTATAGCTACTTCTTGTGTAGCCATTCCGATAAAGGAAACTACCAAAGTCTTTGCGGAACTAACAAAACATATAAAAGTGTTTATAATCAAAAAGATTAAAAATTTGTCGATTCTATTTATTTACTCTGCGGGAATTACTTTAAACAAAGTTATGATAACCTTTTTTTCTACTTTTGTTCTACCTCAGAATTACTTTATACGATAAAAAAAGTCTAATTGCGATAAATCTCATTATGATAATTGTATTGTAATAAGATTATAATCTTTTGAAAAAAAAAAATGCATGAAATAATGAAAGAGGAGATCCAAATTGGAATTTAGAAATGGGAGAGAGCAAAAAACGTCTGTTACTTTGGACGAAATACTTAGCTATCTAGGAAAAGCAGACAAAATCTGCCTAGTGGCGATTGACTAATTTCAAGTTATTGCTCAAGATCCGATTCGAGAAAAGAAACGTTAAAAGCCATTTTTTGAGCATCGATATATAACATTTGTACAATGCCCATTTTATATATTTAGGTTCACAATGTCATATGACGGGAGAAATTTTTTATAAGTCTTCCGGCTTTTTTATCAAAGTACTATGATTTTGGATCAAAAAATCTATCAGACTGAAAGAATATACAAAAAATTTGTTACACACCATTTCCAGAAAAGCGGGAAGTACATTAATAAAAATGTTATATCTGAAATATATCAACTGTTTGACGGCATAATATGCTATATCCGGTCTATGATCGTTTTTTTTGAGTTTTGGCTGGGAAGAACATTAAAAAAACTGATGGAAGATTCCGTGTGTAATCAGAATTTGACTTCCCGTCAGGAATTACAATCAGTTCATAAGGATTGATGGTGGTTTGTTGTGTTCCTTCCAAATATGTAACTAAATATTTAACATATATGTCTTTACAAGCACATTTATATAGTAATCGAATTCGAGTTAACAGATGTTTATCAATAATTTCTAAAGACCGATTTACTATATAGATTTACCCAAGTATACATTAATTTTGTATACTTGGGTAATAATCTATTGGATAATTAAGGAGAAAGTTTCATCTTTTCCTCATATCTTAAATCTAAATTATTTAGCAGGTAGGTAAAGTATTTCTTTAAATTCACCAAAACCACCAACATTGGTACATCATGCGACAGCTTCACAGTAATAACTCCGTCTTCCAAAGCACCTTTCCTGAAACAAAAACTTCTCCATAGGATGCGTGCTTCCATGCCGGCTGAGATTCTACAGTGACCTCATTGGCTTCATTAACTTTGAAGACAATGTTATATCCTTTTTCATATAAGTTCATAGCTTTATACCATGATATCTGGTCTGCTTTTTGAACTTCTACTTCCCAAGTTGTAAAATCTTCCCCTTCCTCTGCCATAGCCGCAGATTTAAATGTTCCAGTTCCTAATGAAGAAAAAGTATAATCCCTATAAACAGTTATGACTTTATCCGAAGTCTGGTCTATCGTAACCATTTCCTCCGGCAAAGATATCTTGACTTTATAATTCTGTCCAGGAGTTATATCTCCAACTGTAACATGAATATTGGTCTTAAATTCCCCTGCTGCGAATGAAACCGAGGAAGGTACGGTAATGGAGGCAGGGAGTTCCTGCTCTTTATCACCGACAACTAATGTTGCTGATAAATTAATTGTAGTAGCTTCCGAAGATTTCGCGCGTAAGACTTCTACATCAAAACCCTCATATCCTGTGGAAGGAAAGGAAACCGATTGTGTACCTGTGGCGAATGTCAACCCCCATTGTTGTGCTATTGTATATATCTCCTTCATTGTCGGTGTTGCACGATACAAAAAAAAGTTGCAGTGGCAACAAACATGCCGATTATTATATTTATTTACTTTCATAATTTACTTGCTTACAGATTAATACTATTTATGATCACCTATCGGATTCTGATCTTTGCTAGGATCCATGTTCGGATTACCATCAAATTCCGTTTGAGGAATAGTTAATACCATGCATACGACTCAGGATCTTCCGTATCTGTACCAGCAATTAAAGCACTGGATGGCCAGCCCATGTCTGCAGTACGTCTGAACCCTTGTTTCAGACGGCGTATATCATAGATACGTCCAAATTCTCCCCAAAGTTCAATACGGCGTTGAATTATAATTTCTTCAAGTAAAGAACCGGTTTCATCCGAGGTGAGCTTACCTAATGCCGTTCCTGTTTTTTGCAAGTGTAATCCTCATCACGTTCTTGCATTAAACTGTTCAACATCAGTCGTGCGCCTTTGTCATCATTTAAACGACAAGATGCTTCTGCTGCGGTTAAGAACATTTCCTCAATACGCATAAAAAATATAGTCACCTGTCCATTTCGCATAATCTTTAAACTTGAATTTTTCTTGTTGGTAACCATTCTTTTCATTATTCTCGTCTTGTGGATTCCACCATTTTTTGCGGACATCATTTGTGCCTAGCTTTGCATAAAGCAGTTTGTTTATCTGTTTTCGAGCACTAGCTCCATATTTCCCTTGATCCGCATCCATGTGTGTAAAGAAACCTGCATACATTCCGGACTGGTCGGCTATGATTTCGGCCGCCCACATCACATTATTGGCAGTAGCATCATTCATTCCACCGGTTACCGCAGTTCCAGTGCCGATACTACACCCACTTTTGCTTATTGCGGCATTCGCGGCATCCAAAGCGGTCTGCCAGTCTTCCATCACTAAAGCGACACGAGCCTTTATACCTGAGGCAACAGCCTCATTGATATGGCTGATATGTTTTCTTTTACCTGAGTTGCCTAGCATGGTAATTGCTTTGTCAAGATCCGAAGTGATTTGTTGATATACTTCTTCAACCGTTGCGCGCCCTTTACCTTCTGTTGCAATATCAGTCGGTTCTGTATAGAGTGGTACACAAGGTTCGCTTTCATGTCCTTTATAAGTGCGAGAAAACATTTGCGCCAGCATAAAAATAACTGTAAGCACGTACAGCGTAGGCTTGTCCAAGCACATAATTCTTTTCGGTTTCACTTCCAGACATGGTTTCCTCTTCTGCCAAAATGTAATTGACATTAGAAATCCAAGTGTAATAGCCATTCCACATATCATAAGAACGCCATCCGGTAGAGGTATATCTTGATTTTACATTGTAAACGCAATCATACCAAAACCAGCCGCTACCTTGTCCGTTCATAATGCAATCTTCACCCATAACATCTGCCACCAGATTATAAGCTGTGATACCGAAGCATTGATGAGTGTTAGAGCTGTTTGAAACCCCTGCTGTATACATTGCTCGATATACACCATTCAATGATACTAATGCATTAGTTGCTGTTCCTAATAATTCGTTGCCAGAAACAGAAGATGAAGGACTGGTTTCCAAAGCATCCTCACTGCAAGCTACCACAGACATTGCAGCCATCCCGGCAAATATGTATTTAAATATTTTTTCATACTTTCCTGTATTCTTTTAAATTGTTAGAAATTAATTTCAAAACCTACTGAATAAGTCTTGTTGGGAGCATAAGAATAGTCTGTTTCGCCCTTGAAGTTATACTGTGGGTCCATACCGTCCAAATGAGAAAATAAAGCGAGATTATCTACCGATCCGAATATGCGGACAGACTCTAGCCCGGCCTTCTTTAGCCATTGTTTGGGAATAGTGTAGCCCAAAGTGATATTTTTGATAGCAAAGTATGAAGCATCAACTAAAAAAACGGTCTGAAGCTGTGTAGGAACCTCCAATTTGAATACGAGGTACATCTGTGATGTCACCAGGTTGTTGCCAACGTCTCAAAGCATGTTTGTTCCATGTATTGCCTGCATACATAACCTCCATAGAACCAGCGTATAATGAATCATAAACTTTACCTCCTATAGAATATGTACCCAATATTGACAAATCGAAATTCTTGTAAGAGAAATCGGTATTGATACTACCATATAAATCAGGTATACGGCTGCCGGAATAATATTTGCTGTTCGCAGCTTTTTGATAGTCACTGCTGATATATTCGTTAGTGATGTTGCCATTATCATCCTTATCATATACCCAATAGAGCTGCGCTCCTGTTGCAGGATCCACACCGGCAGATTTAGCCATATAATATGTATTAATAGGCATTCCCTCTTTAATACTGAAAACTCCCTTGATAATTTCAGGAGATTCCCCAGTCAGTTTCAGCACTTTATTGGTTACAGTAGAGCCCATCCAAGTTAAGTTCCATATAAAAATCAGTGGTTTTGATAAGGGAACCACCTAGCTAAATTCAAACCCGGTATTACGCATAGAACCGATATTCGCGTTGTATTCAGAGAATCCACTAGAAGTAGCCTTGGGGTATCCCAGCAACATATCCGTTGTTTTGCGGTTATAATATTCAGCACTGACATTCAAGCGTCCGTCAAACATACTTGCCTCAATACCGACATTTTAAATTACCGCTTTTTTCCCATGAAAGTTTTTTGTTTTCCAAAGCACCGATCAGGCCTCCTACTTGATTGGCATTCGGATATTCCAATGGATAGAGTCCTTGCCAAGGATAATAATCTGGTACATATCCTCCTTCAAGACTATCATATCTTAACAGATTATCATTACCTTGTTCACCATAACTGATTTTAGCTGATAAATTAGAAATCCAAATCAAATTCTGCATAAACTTTTCTTGTGAAATTCTCCAGTTGGCACCGACAGACCAAAAAGTACCCCAACGGTTATCTTTTTGGAAGCGTGAAGAACCGTCCGTACGGATAGAGGCTGAAAAATAATATTTTTCATTAAAGTTATAATTGAATCTCCCAAAGAAGGATTCCACACGATAATCTTCCGAATATGAATCCGCATTGTATAGATTTGTACCCGGACGCAATTCAAGAATACCATCTACTAAATTGGTTTTTCCGGCAGACAGAAATTCATATTTGTATGCATAAAATTCATGACCAACCAAAAGATCGATGTTATAAAAGTTAAAAGAACGCCCCCATGTCAGTAACTGGTTAAAAGTATAAGATTGGGTTCTTCTGTTATATTTCATCAACAAACCGCCGGCAGCTGCCTGATTACCATGGTGCATATTCATATATGATTTTTGAGATTTGTTCCGGTAGTCCAGACCAAAGTTCAAAGTCAGCTTAATACCTTTAGCCCATCCGGCATCTTCCGAATCTGAGCCAAATGCCAAAAAATGTGCGCAAACCAGCTACATCTGTTTTTATATCAGCCTTGTCATCTACCAAACCGCCTACGGGATTGAAATCACTATACTGTGGGCGTTGTACACTACCGTCACCGTAGTCCAGTTGGCGATTTCCATCGGCATCTAATACATCTTTACCATCTTCTCCCTTTATATACACCGGGTAAATCGGAGCCATAAATTGTGCAGAGTACCACACATTTGAATTAGATGAACCTTCGTAATCACTAAAATTTTGTGTGGAATTGGAAAGTGACACATTCAATCCAGTCTTCATCCATTTATTCACTTCAGTGTTTATGTTTGCACGGGCATTATAACGTTGGAAACCGGTATTAATCAAGATGCCATCTTCATTTAAATATCCCAAAGAGAACATATATTTGGTCTTTTCTGTACCTCCATTAACAGACAACTGGTGTTCATGACGAAATGCATTGTCTCTTTGTATTGCATCCATCCAAGATTCATTCCATGCGGATGTAGCATCACCCTGCACTCTACCTGTTGCAGGATCTATAATTGTTCCCCATGTGTAATTTTTAAATGGATTATATTGTTCTCCACCTAAAACGCCACCTAAATCTGCTGATGCTTGTCTACCGGCAGCTTCCCAGTTATATCCATTGTCAAAGATATATCCGTTGCGTAAACCTTCATACGTTAACTGTACAAATTCTTTTTGGTCAACCATGTCATAGGCTTTCAAGGAACGTGAAGACCAACCTGCCGTAGAACGCCAAGATACCTTAGTCTTGCCTTCTTTTCCTTGTTTGGTAGTAATCATAATTACACCATTTGCACCACGGGCTCCATAAAGGGCTCCGGCTGAAGCATCTTTTAAAACTGTCATGCTTTCAATATCGGCAGGATTGATAGAACTCATATCTCCACTAAAAGGTATTCCGTCAACTACATACAAAGGATCTTGTGAGGCATTGATGGAACCGTAACCGCGAATCACGATCTTGGCAGCTTCGCCAGGTTGACCTGAGCCTGAAGTTGTTAACAGACCTGTAGTCTGTCCTTCCAATCCTTTAGTAACATTACTTATAGGACGTAATTCCAGTTTCTTATTATTAATAACGGATGCTGATCCTGTAAAAGATTCCTTTTTGCAGTGCCATATGCAACAACCATCACTTCTCCAAGCACTTTAGTATCAGATTTTTAAAATGATGCTAACATTCTGTTTGATAGAAACCTCTTGACTAGCCATTCCGATAAAGGAAACTACCAAAGTCTTTGCGGAACTAAAATATACAAAAAAACATCTAGTAATCAAATATTTAGCATTCTGCTCTCTTGTAGATATACAATATTACATCTATTATAACAAACTATAAATCAACTATATATTATAACATAAAAAAATAATTTGATTTTATGTCTACTTTTATTCTACCTTAAACATAAAAAAGATGCCTAGTAATCTAAGCATCTTTTTTATTATAGACCTATTATTAGCTATTCGTTTTTATCAGTAATCTCACTATTGGCATTTAACTCCTTATCGGGGATTTGATAAATGAATAATTTACTACCTGCAGGGACTTCCTTTGGAGCAATTCGCACTATGATTTAAATTGCATGTGTTCTATCCAAACTTTCATTACGACGTTTCATGTCAAATAAAACGACGACCTTCACCCCACATTTCAATACGCTTTTGAAGTTCAATTTCTTGTAAAAGTGCATCACTTGTTGCGGATGTTTCATATTTTGGATTACGAGTTTTCATAATCGTAGTCAGCATTGTTTTGGCTTCATTTTCTTTCCCTGCCCTATATAATGCTTCTGCAGCTACAAAATACATTTCACCAGTACGCAAATAAATATAGTCAGAGCAAAAAGTATCACCTGTAGGAGTAAAACCAGGCGCGGTAGAACCTATATCAATAAATTTGCGCTGCACATATTGTCTTACTTTATAATGAGTATTTGTTTCTCCCAAATCAACTCCAAACCATTTTTTACGAATGTCATTATCTGAAATTTTTTCATACAAATCACTGGAAATCATTTTGTAATTTCCTAAATTACCACCATATCCCGGACCGTAAGGATCAACTTGACTCATGAATGAAGCGTAGAATGTATTCGTTTCACCATTAATATCAGCCCCCCCACAACACTTCGCTCAAAGAAAGGTCATTAAAGCCGGAAAGTAATTCTTTTTCACTCATCAGTGAGCCACCTTCAATAGCCAATTTTGCGTATTTAGCAACTTCATTCCATTGATCGGGATAATCATTAACAAATGAAAGAATGTTTGCATAAATAGCAGCTGCTGCATATTCATTTAATTCATCTTTCTTGGCTATTCCTTTTCCTTTCAAATAATTATATCCTTTATCTATATCACTTAATATCTGTTCATAGACCTCACCTACAGGAACACGATTCAATTTGGTTTCAGATTCAGTATAAATAGGAATACCTAATTTATCTTTATTCCATTCATAAGGTTGCTGGTACATGTTTATTAACCAAAATAGCAGTAAGCACGTATGGTGTAACTTTGTCCCAACATCTTCTCAACACTCTCATCACCGCTATCTGCCTGTTCTTTCAGACCGCTGATTACTTCATTTGCACCACTGATTACAGCATATAATTCTTGCCAATAAGTGGTCGTACGACGATAACTTGAAGCACGGTTGTCAAGCAGATAATCATATACGAAGAAGTGTGAGGTCATATATGCCATATCATCTCCCATCAAGTCTGTAGCCAATTCAAATGCCTTTAATCCGAAATCATCATGACTTTGCTGTGCTTCCGGAGAAAACATATTTTTGTAATATCCTGTAATATATGCTTGAATAGCTGTAGGATCTTTATCAAGCAAATCTTTAATTTTGGTCTTCTGATGCATTTTCTGAAGGTTCCTTGTCCAAAAAGTCATCGCTACAAGATCCCATCATAAACGCTGCAGCCAATATTGCTAAATATTTTGTATATTTCATAATTCTATTCTTTTAAAAGTTCAAATTAATGCCGAATGATAAAGTACGAATCGCAGAATAAATTGGCAGCCGAATATCCATAAGCATATTGGCGGGGTCCATACCTTTACGTTTAGAGAATAAAGCTACATTATCGGCAGATACGTAAATACGTGCACTGCTTGCTGATATTGCTTTCATCCATTCTTTCGGGAAAGTATATCCTAATGAAATGTTACGGATGTTAAAGAATGATGCATTTATCAAGAAACGTGAGGATTGGCTATTACTATTTTGCGCACCATCCATTATAGGCACATTTGTATTTTTGTTTTCCGGAGTCCAAGCATTCAAGATATCCTTATGCCAGTTGCTGCCAATATTGCTTCCCGCATGCATGAAAGAAGAATACATGCTGTCATATATCTTTCCACCAATTGAAAGTTTGTAGCTATAGAAAGATCGATTCCTTTGTATGCAAAATCAGTTGAAAAACCTCCTTGGAAATCGGGCAAAGTAGAACCTAATTCATATTTGCTTGCCTGAGTATAGTCTTCAGTTACGGTCCTTCCGGTCACCTTGCCATTAGCATCTTTCTCATCCATATACCATTGTGCCGCTCCTGTCTCTGGATTAACACCTGCATATTCATACGTATAAAGATCATAAATAGACCCTCCTTCCATTAAGCGGAACAAAGAAGCGGTACCATGAATAATTCCATTCTCTCTTTTGTCTTCTGGAAGATTCAAAATCTTATTGCTATAGTGTGTACCGTTAAAAAGATAAATTCCATATAAAAATCTTTTGTTTGAATTGGGGTGGCAGAAATGGTAAATTCAATCCCCTTGTTCTGCATATCCAACAGGTTCATTGGAACGTAAGAAATTCCAGAAGAAATAGGATAAGGCATATTGTACAACATATCCGAAGTCTTCTTCAAGAAATATTCAGTTTCTAGTTTCAAACGGTTATTAAGAAAAGCAGCTTCCAAACCGATATTTAAATTTTTGCTTTTTTCCCAAGTCAAATCTTTATTTCCACGATAAGTTTCGACTACAGAGAAATCTCCGTTATTATTGGTTACAGAATATTGCTTCAAATATGGTTGATAGACTACATAACCATTTATATCAAGAATTCCATCATTACCTTGTGTTCCATAACTTGCTTTTAGTTTAAGATTAGACAACCATTCCACATCTTTCAAAAACTCTTCCTGTGTTAATCTCCAAGAACCTCCGACAGACCAAAAAGTACCACGGCGGTGATCAGGATGGAATTTGGAAGATTCATCGAACGAATACTTGCAGATAGATAATATTTTGTTATCAAAATCATAGTTTACACGACCAAAGAAACTTTCCATACTATGTTCTTGTGTATATGAATTCATATCACTCATAGTTATGGCATTGTTGAACTCAGGATTTCCAATAGTATAAAAATTGTATTTATGAGCATACTGATATTTCAGTGTATATGAATAAGATTCGTGACCAGCCATTATGTCAATATTATGATGGCCAAATGCTTTACTATAAGTTAAAAGTTGATTTGCTGTAAACGATTCAATACGTTGATTATATTTATAAGTACGACCATTCACATTAGCAGCATCCCCATATAACTGATTCATATGGTCTGTACGGATTTGATTCATTAAATCATAACCAATGTTAGCAGTCGCTTTTAAACCATCAATAATATTAATGTTAATAGTACCACGGCCATTAAAATTGTCATTCAAAGTCTGATGCACATCCAACCCAGAATTAGCTGCAACATTTGATTACTGAAACCGCCCATACGTGTACTGTAATGTACCATCACCAAAATCATAAACAGTGTTG
>ENA-OQAX01000430-OQAX01000430.1-human-gut-metagenome-genome-assembly--contig:-NODE-430-length-10024-cov-1.427705_pt1 | contig 10024 bp, 14 predicted proteins | sample MGYA00242741_ERZ504539 | MGnify/ENA primary metagenome ERZ504539 (study PRJEB26092, sample SAMD00036277) | human gut metagenome | host: Homo sapiens | study: EMG produced TPA metagenomics assembly of... | reverse complement strand
CTGTTACGAATGCTTCGGGGTCAAACTCCCCTATTCGTTCGCAAGGAGGTATCATGGATGCTTTTAGATAAAGCAACGGAAGAATCTTGAGGGCGGTGTCTACAAATATGCCCCGCTTGGCATCACGTGTTCTTTCCAAAAAGCCGCAATATTCGGCAGCTACCGTCACAAACTCCACTGTATTTTTGTCAAATATCACCTGACTATACTTTTCCATAACATTAAAATTGAATCGCAAAGGTAAGAAAAAAGAGATTAATTAAGCCAATAATTAATGATTTTCATGTACATTTGCGAAATAATAAAATTGCATTAATAAATATGGCTAAGAAAAAACAGATAAAGAGACCGAACCTAAAAAGATTTCGAAAAATCGGTTTACTACATTTTTCAAGAGTGAGACGACACATTTTGTTATAGGACTCATCAGTGTGATATTTTCCGTTTACTTATTGCTGGCCTTTACTTCCTTCTTCTTCACAGGAGCGGCAGACCAAAGCATATTGGACAACCAACAACCGGGCGAACTGATGCAAACCACCAATCATGTAAAGAACTATGCCGGAGCACGCGGTGCACAACTGGCAGAGTTTCTCATCAACGAATGTTTTGGAATTGCCGCCTATTTTATCATTCTTTTCCTCGCTGTTGCAGGAATGAAAATGATGAAAGCTTACCAGTTCCGTGTGTGGAAATGGTTTATGTCCTGTTCTATCCTGCTCGTTTGGTTCTCCATTACACTGGGATTTATTTTTCGACGGAACGTTCAGCGACAGTTTTATCTACCCCGGAGGCTGCACGGGCATAATGTAAGCGCATGGTTGGTTTCTCAAATCGGTATGCCCGGTTTAGGACTGCTTTTGCTGATAACAGCCCTTCTCTTCTTTGTCTATCTGAGCAGTGAGACTATCAATATGATTCGTAAGGCACTTCACCCCAATTTCAGAAGGAAGAAGAAAGATACCGCCACAGCAACCGACAATGAAAACAATGATACCAGTATCAAACCTAAAAGAGAAGAAAAAGAAAGAATACTCCAATCCACAACCTGCCGTGGTAGACTTTGAATTGGAACAACCCATGAAAGTGGAAGTCGGCAGCAAAGAGGAAGAAGTATCCAACACTCCATTCCCTTTTGAGGAAAAACAGACGAGTGAGCCTCAACGCCCTATGCCTACAGAGGCAAATGAAGAAAGAAGAGGAAGACAATGAACGAACCTGACTTACCGTATCCGATGATACATCAGAAGAGGATGCAGAATATAAAGGTCCTGCCTTGCAGCCTTATAATCCGCGCCTCGACCTGGAAAACTATAAGTTTCCCACTCTCGATCTGCTGAATCAATATGAAGATAATGGACCTAATATCGACATGGAAGAACAGAATGCCAACAAGGATCGCATTATCAAAGTATTGCGCAGTTTTGGCATTGAAATAAGTTCTATCAAAGCCAGTGTGGGACCTACTATTACATTGTATGAAATCACTCCGGCAGAAGGCGTGCGTATCTCTAAAATCCGTAATCTGGAAGATGACATAGCACTGAGTTTGTCTGCATTGGGTATCCGTATCATTGCCCCCATACCGGGTAAAGGTACTATCGGTATAGAAGTTCCGAATGCCAATCCGCGCATTGTGCCGATGCAATCTATCCTCAACAGCAAGAAATTTCAGGAAACCACCATGAACTACCGATAGCATTGGGGAAAACAATCAACCAATGAAGTATTTATGGTAGACCTGGCTAAAGCACCACATATGCTGGTGGCCGGTGCTACGGGACAAGGTAAGTCCGTAGGGTTGAATGCCATTGTTACTTCCTTATTATATAAGAAACATCCGGCAGAGCTGAAATTTGTCATCGTAGACCCAAAGAAAGTGGAATTCTCTGTTTATACCCCGATAGAAAGACACTTCCTTGCTAAACTACCTGACGGAGAAGATGCTATCATCACCGATGTATCAAAGGTGGTGCAAACACTGAACTCGCTCTGTATAGAAATGGACACACGTTACGATTGCTGCGCAAGGCCGGATGCCGTAATATTAAAGAATATAATGCCAAGTTCATCAGTCGTCAGCTAAATCCTGAAAAAGGGCATCGTTTCATGCCTTACATCGTAATTATCATCGATGAGTTCGGTGACTTGATTATGACTGCCGGCAAAGAAGTGGAATTGCCTATTTGTCGAATCGCGCAATTGGCACGTGCAGTAGGTATCATGCCATCATCGCTACCCAGCGCCCGACAACAAATATCATCACCGGTACTATCAAAGCCAACTTCCCGGCCCGTGTCGCCCTTCCGTGTGGCTGCCATGATGGACTCCCGCACCATCCTCGACCGTTCGGGTGCACAACAGTTGATTGGTAAAGGTGATATGCTTTACTTACAAGGCAATGACCCCGTACGTGTACAATGTGCTTTCGTTGATACTCCCGAGGTGGAACGCATCGCAAACTATATCAGCAAACAACAAGGATATCCCACAGCCTTCATGCTTCCCGAATATGTGGGTGAAGAAAGTGAAAGCAGCATAGGAGAAGTGGACATGAACCGCCTTGACCCGATGTTTGAAGATGCAGCCCGTCTCGTAGTCATTCACCAACAGGGTTCTACCTCACTGATTCAGCGTAAATTCTCTATCGGTTACAACCGTGCCGGACGTATCATGGATCAATTAGAGAAAGCAGGTATCGTAGGTCCCACTCAAGGAAGTAAAGCACGTGATGTACTTTGCATGGACGAGACTGACTTGGAAATGAAATTGAACAATCTGCAACAATAAAATTGTTTAGTAGAATCATGCTTAAATTAAAAAAAGATATATTTATTGGTGTTGGCATTCTGCCTTTCGACCGGTGTGTTTGCCCAAAAAGGACAAACAAGCCCGCGAAGTGCTGGACAAGACAGCCGCGGCTATGAAAAATGCCGGAGGAATACGTGCTGTATTCGGTGGTACATCCAACGGTACATTACTGCTAAAAGGAGAACAATTCTATTTGAACAGCGGAGGTGTACAAAGTTGGTTTGATGGGAAAACACAATGGAGTTATTTGGAAAGCAGTGGAGAGGTGAACATAAGCAGCCCTACCCCGGAGGAATTGCAAGGAATTAATCCTTACTCCTTGTTGTCACTTTATAAAAACGGTTACAACTATAAAGTATACAGGAGTTAAAAAACATAATGGCAAGCAAGGGTATGAAGTCATCCTGACTCCTGAACAAGAACAGAACGTGACCTCCATCACCTTATTTGTGTCAAAAAACATACGAACCGTTATATATCAAGATACTGCAAAGTAACAAAACGGTCAACGAGATAATCGTATCTTCTTATCAAACCCATCAGCATTGGATGATGCATCATTCAGGTTTGATAAAAGAAAATATCCGGATGCCGAAAGTGATTGATTTAAGAAACTAACAAATATAAAGTAACGAAAGAAATAATTATGAGTACAGAGAAAGTAAAATGCCTGATTATCGGTTCAGGCCCTGCAGGTTATACTGCCGCCATCTATACAGGACGTGCCAACATTGCTCCTGTCCTTTATGAAGGACTTCAGCCGGGCGGACAGCTCACTACTACTACCGACGTAGAAAATTTCCCCGGCTATCCCGAAGGTATCAGTGGTCCACAATTAATGGAAGACTTACGCAAACAGGCAGAACGCTTCGGCGCAGATATCCGCACAGGTATTGCCACTTCTGCGACCTGAGCAAAACGTCCTTACCGCATCACCATTGATAACGAAAAGGTAATCGAGACAGAAACGGTTATCATCTCTACAGGAGCCACTGCCAAATATTTAGGACTGGACGATGAAAAGAAATATGCAGGTATGGGAGTCAGTGCATGTGCCACTTGCGACGGATTCTTTTACCGCAAAAAAACAGTTGCCGTGGTAGGTGGTGGCGATACAGCCTGTGAAGAAGCAGTTTATTTGGCTGGTCTAGCCAAACAAGTTTATCTGATTGTACGTAAACCCTTCTTGCGCGCTTCCAAAATCATGCAGGCACGCGTAATGAACCATCCGAACATCAAAGTGCTGTTTGAGCACAATGCAACAGGTCTATATGGTGAAAACGGTGTAGAAGGCGTCCATTTGGTGAAACGTGCAGGCGAATGCAACGAAGAGCATTACGACCTTCCTATCGACGGTTTCTTCCTGGCTATCGGTCATAAGCCCAACTCTGACATATTCAAACCATACATTGATACAGACGAAGTAGGTTATATCATTACCGAAAACGGTACTCCCCGCACCAAAGTTCCCGGAGTATTTGCGGCAGGAGACGTGGCCGACCCGCATTATCGTCAGGCTATCACCGCAGCAGGAAGTGGCTGCAAAGCCGCTATCGAGGTAGAAAGATACCTCTCTGCCAACGAACTTTTATAAAAAAACAATAACCCACAACAAACAACACTATGACACACTTTCTTAAGAAGCTAGTGGCTGCCTGGTTCATTCTAGGCAGCGTTGCGGTGGGATTTGCCCAGCAAATGCCACCTATCCCTACGGCAGCCAATGTCCGCATCGGTAAATTAGAGAACGGGCTGACGTAATTACATCCGCCATAACAATCTGCCCGAAAAAAGAGCTGAATTTCTACATCGCTCAAAAAGTCGGTTCCATTTTGGAAGATGACAATCAGCGCGGTCTGGCGCACTTCTTGGAACATATGTGCTTCAACGGGACAGAGAACTTCCCAGGAAAAACATTAATCAGCTATTTGGAAAGTATCGGTGTACGTTTCGGTGAAAATCTGAATGCTTATACTGCCGTAGACGAAACCGTTTACAACATTGACAACGTGCCTGTCATCCGCGATGGAATTATAGATTCCTGTCTGCTTATCCTGCACGATTGGGCAGACGGACTGACACTCGACCCAAAAGAAATTGACAACGAGCGCGGTGTTATCCATGAAGAATGGCGCACACGCACGGGAGCCATGATGCGCATGTACGAAAAATACTTCCCACAGCTATCCGAACAGTAAATATGGTCACCGTTTACCCATCGGAACGATGGAAGTAGTGGACAATTTTCCTCATCAGGCATTACGTGACTATTATGAGAAATGGTATCGTCCCGACCAACAAGGTATCATGATCGTCGGTGATATCGATGTAGACAAAGTGGAAGCCAAGATTAAAGAAATTTTCTCTCCCATCAAAATGCCGGAAACCCGGCCGAGCGCAAATACTTCCCTGTACCTGACAACAAAGAAGCAATCGTAACTATCGCCAAGGATAAAGAACAAACTAACACAATTATTTATCTCTGGCATAAACATGACATCGTTCCCAACGAGGCCAAGAAGAATATGGACTATCTGGTCATGAACTATATGAAGTCTATGATAAACAATATGCTCAACGCCCGTTTAAACGAACTGAAAGAAACTCCGCAACCTCCTTTCATCTACGCTGTAACTGAAGACGGAAACTTCTTCCTGTCCAAGACGAAGGATGCCTTTACCGGCATTGCCGTAAGCAAGGAAGACGGAATAGACACAGCACTCTCTGCATTGACACGTGAAATAGAACGTGTACGCCAATTCGGTTTCACTGCTTCCGAATATGCACGTGCCAAAGCTGACTATCTGCGCCAATTGGAATCAGCCTATAATGAACGCGATAAAGTAAAAAATAACGCATATGTGAACGAATATGTGCGCCACTTCATTGACAACGAGCCTATTCCGGGAATTGATGCAGAATATGCCATCATGAATCAAATTGCCCCTAACATTCCGGTAGAAGCAATTAACTCATTCATCCCATCACTGGTAAATGACAGCAACATTGTGGTCAATATCTTCTGCCCTGAAAAAGAAGGCATGAAATATCCTACCGAACAAGAAATTATGGATGTGCTCAACAAAGTGAAAGCAGAGAAACTCACTGCGTATGAAGATAAGGTATCTGATGAACCACTGATAGCTGAACAACCGAAGGCCGGCACCATTGTGAAAACGGAAGAAGGTCCGTTCGGTTCTACCGTACTCACTTTATCAAACGGTGTACGTGTCATCTTGAAAACAACAGATTTCAAAGCAGACGAAATTCGTATGCGCGCATTCAGTCCCGGTGGTAACTCCTTGTTCCCCGACAATGAAATTCTTCAGATAAAAGTACTGAACGATGTAGCCGGATTGGGCGGACTGGGTAACTTCAGCAATGTAGACTTGGAAAAAGTGTTAGCCGGGAAAAAAAGCCAGTATCAGTACTGCCGTAAACGGCCTGAGCGAAGGAATGAACGGAAGCTGCTCACCTAAGGATTTAGAGACCCTACTACAGTTGGTTTATCTGAGTTTCACCGCTCCACGTATGGATCAAAATGCATTTGAATCATACAAAAGCCGCACTAAAGCCGCACTTGCCAATCAGGAAGCCAATCCACAAATCGCATTGTCTGACTCACTGCAGAAAGCAATGTATATGAACCATCCGAGAGCATTGCGCGTCAAAGCGGATATGATTGACAAAATTGACTACAAGCGAATCATGGAAATGTATAAAGACCGCTTCAAAGATGCCGGTGATTTTACTTTCCTCTTTGTCGGAAACATAACCTTGGATGAAGCCAAACCACTTATTGAAACTTATCTGGGCGGATTACCAACTATCCATCGTACCGAGAATTTCCGCGATACAAAAATGGATATCCGCAAAGGCAAATACACCAACGTATTCAGTAAAAAACTGGAAACTCCATTAGCCAGCGTATTGATAATCGCCAGTGGCAAATGCGAATACACATTAAAAGAACGATGTGCTGATGTCTTTCCTCACCCAATCATTGGATAAAGTGTATCTAGAGAGCGTTCGCGAAAAAGAAGGCGGTTCATATGGTGTGAGTGTCTACGGACAACTCAGCCGTTATCCGAATGATGATGAAGCTTTCCTGCAAATCTATTTCGATACTGATCCAGCCAAACGTGAAAAGATGACACAAATCATCATGAACGAACTGCAAAAGATAGCACAGGATGGTCCGGCTGCCGAACACATAAACAAAACAAAAGAGTTTATGCTGAAGAAACATACCGAGCAAATGAAAGAAAACGGTTATTGGTTGAATATACTGAACCAATATTATTGGTATAAAGCCGATATGGACAGTAACTTCCAACAAGTGGTGGAAAGTATCACCCCCGAAGATGTCAAGCAGTTTGCCAAAGCCCTGCTGGAACAAAACAATTGCAATTGAAGTCAGCATGACTTCCGGTGAAACAAAATAATCGTTCTTGCCTATGCTTTTACGATTATAAGAAGAAATGAAAAACTTGCCGCAAAGCGGAGTCCGATGTTCGACAAGAACCGCTTTGCCAAGTTTTTTAATCTATTTCATGGTAGCATATTGGGCAGCGCTCCTCTTATTGATGGGGGGTAACGCTGCCCTCAGCTTTTGAATCGGCAGCTCCAAGCATGGAGCCTTATCACATCCTCAATCAAGGATTAATATATGTGTTAATAACTGACTTTCTAGTGCGTTTTTGTGATTCAAACCGCCACTCTCACGAAAATCAAGCCTTATCTGCTTATGCCGGTCAAGAAAAAAAAAACTGATAGACACCCTATTGCTTCAGTCGGCAACAAGCCTTTACAACCTCTTTTGGTTTTTCCTTTTCGTACCATTCGCTTTTCTTTCCATCTTCCGCTTTTATGGAATGACCGGAATGATGTGCTACCTGACAGGTATATGGTTACTCATGGTATTGAACAATTATTGGTATCTGTTATGCAAGATGCTGCTCAACGAAAAGACCGTGTATTTATTGCTTCCGTTGGCTGTATATAGTCTGCTGACCATAGCTGAATTCATTCCCGAAGGCAATCCCATCAGCACTTTCACCATGAATCTGGGAGAAGGATTTATCGAAGGAAGTCTGCCGGCCTATCTGAGTGTCATTATCCTTATCCTGCTAATGATATTCATCAACCGTACTTTGCAAATTCGTTTGCTCTATAGCGAAATATCCAAGGTGGAAGATACGAAGATAAAACACGTATCAGAATATAAATTTCTGGACCGTTATGGTGAGATAGGCGAATACATTCGTTTGGAACTGAAGTTGTATCTCCGCAACAAAACGGTAAAGACACAGTTCCGCATGGGATTTATCATCATGATTGCTTTCTCATGCGTGCTTGCCTTCACCGATGTCTACGACAGAATGACCAATTTTATCTGCATCTACAATTTTGCCATCCTGCCCGTCATGACATTGGGACAAGTGATGTGTTTCGAAGGGAATTATCTGGATGGTCTGATGAGCCGCAAAGAATCCATATACAATTTGTTACGGGCTAAATACTATTTGAACTGCCTGATTCTGTTGATTCCTTCCCTCATCATGATTATCCCAATCATCCGGGGGAAAATATCCCTCTTGATGGCGGTATCTTATCTGCTCTTCACCGTAGGAGCGGTATTCTTTACCCTGCTCCAACTGGCAGTCTACAATAAGAAAAACGCTCCCACTGAACGCCAATGTAATGCGCAGCAACAGAGGCAGTTCGCTATTCCAAAGCTTCCTTATTTCATGTGCCCTCTTCATGCCACTGATAGTCAACTCTGCATTGACCACTTTCTTGGAGCAGAACACGGCATTTATCATCATGATGCTCATAGGACTGACATTGACTGTAACCCATACCATTTGGATAAAAGAATATCTATAACCTTCATGAAACACCGCTATGACAATATGGAAGGTTTTCGTGACTCCCGATAAAATAAATAATATATGAATATCACAATAGAGCAACTTAAAAAGAACTTCGGAGCGAAAGTAGCCGCAGATATAGAAAACTATACCATCAAAGCGGTGACATGCTGGGCTTGGTAGGCAACAACGGTGCCGGAAAAACAACCCTGTTCCGACTGATACTGGACTTGCTGAAAGCAGACAGCGGAAGCATATGCATCGGCAATTTCAATGTGAGCAAGAGTGAAGAATGGAAAAACGTGACCGGAGCATTTATCGATGACAGTTTTCTGATTGATTATCTCACTCCCGAAGAATATTTCCATTTCGTAGGGAAAATGTATGGTCTGAAAAAAGATGAAGTAGATGAACGGATTAGTAAGTTCAACCGCTTTATGAATGGAGAAGTGATCGGACAGAAGAAACTTATCCGCAACTACTCGGCAGGCAACAAGCAGAAAATAGGTATTATCTCCGCGATGTTGCATCAACCGCAAGTATTGATATTGGATGAACCGTTTAATTTTCTCGATCCCACTTCACAATCGGTAATCAAACATATCCTGAAGCCTACCATGAAGAAACCGGAGCGACTATTCTGATTTCAAGTCATAACCTGAATCATACAGTCGATATCTGCCCACGCATTGCATTACTTGAAACGGAAAGATTATTCGTGACATTGATAATCACGATTACTCTGCCGAAAAAGAATTGGAAGACTATTTTAATATAAAAGAAGAATAGAACAATGAAGAAACTCCTCTCCCATTTGCTGATACTGAACATACTAGCCGTACTACTGGCTTCATGTGGCACATCTGCCCCAAGCTATAACTACAAAAGAACTGGCACGTGCTCTATACGTCTAAACATAGATATAGACATGAAAGATAACCATCGGTTGTATGTAGAATCAGCAAAGTGGTTGGGAGTTCCCTATCGAGGAGGAGGCAACAATAAAAGAGGCATAGACTGTTCGGGATTGACTTCGCATTTATACAAAAAAGTCTATCGCAAGAAGTTGGAACGCAACTCTGACGACCAGCGTACCAAAAACTGCCGTAAGGTAAGCAAAAAGCAAACTACGCAGAAGGAGATTGGTGTTTTCCACAACGGACGCAAGAAAAGAACTGCCAGCCACGTGGGAATCTACCTGAAGGATAATAAATTTATCCATGCAAGTACCAGTCGCGGAGTGATTGTCAGTAGCCTGAATGAAGAATATTATCGCAAGCACTGGCTTTCAGGCGGTCGGGTATCCGGTATAAAATAAACAATTATTTCCTCCGAAAAAT
>ENA-OQAX01000429-OQAX01000429.1-human-gut-metagenome-genome-assembly--contig:-NODE-429-length-10025-cov-4.320267_pt1 | contig 10025 bp, 10 predicted proteins | sample MGYA00242741_ERZ504539 | MGnify/ENA primary metagenome ERZ504539 (study PRJEB26092, sample SAMD00036277) | human gut metagenome | host: Homo sapiens | study: EMG produced TPA metagenomics assembly of... | reverse complement strand
GGTTCGCTGTTTCCGCCACTGGCGGCGCTCACCTTTGCAGCATCCAGTATTATCTGCGCTTTTGGCTTGGCATCTGCCGCACCTCGCTCGCCGTATCGGCACTTAGAATTATGCGGTATTGCCTTAACTATCTACTATAATTTATATATTAAAGTTTTTTTCGCCGAAGCTTTTTTTTCAAAAAAGGCTGGAAAATCCCGCGTGGAAAATCCCTCGTAAAACAGAAAGTGAGAACAAAGATGCCGAACCATGCCGAACAGCTGGCGCAGGAACTGAACCTGAGCCTGAAAAACGTACAGGGTGCCATTGACCTGATCGATGCCGGGAACACCATCCCATTTATTGCCCGCTACCGCAAAGAAGCTACCGGTTCTATGGATGACCAGGTGCTGCGCAACTTGGGCGACCGCCTGGAATACCTGCGCGGATTGGATAAGCGTAAAGAAGAAGTGACCGGCTCCATTGAAGCGCAGAACGCCATGACGCCGGAACTGCAAGCCGCTTTGGCTGGTGCCAAAACACTGGCCGAGGTGGAGGATATCTATCGTCCGTATAAGCCCAAGCGCAAGACCCGCGCCAGCATCGCCCGCGCTCGCGGCCTGCAACCGCTGGCCGATGCTACCTTGAAGCAGGATGCGAACTTTGACCCGCAGACAGCCGCCAACGACTACCTGAACGAGGAAGTCCCCGATGCAGCAGCCGCTCTGGCCGGGGCACAAGATATCATTGCCGAAACCATTAGCGATGACGCTCACTGCCGCGCCGAGCTGCGCCGCTACTACCATGCGTTCGGCATGGTCAAAAGCGTAAAAGCTAAGGACGAAGACAGCGTATACACCCAGTATTATGATTATACCGAGCCTGTCGCCAAAATCCCTGGCCACCGTATTCTGGCCCTGGACCGCGGCGAGCGGGAAGGCTTTTTGAAGGTGAGCATTGCCGTGGAAGCCGAGCGTGCCGGGGGCATTGTGGCTGGATGTTCGCCCGCAAAAAGACCGGCGGCGCCAGCGCTGCCATTGTGGAAGCCGCGGCACTGGATGCCTACAGCCGCCTGATCCACCCCAGCCTGGAAAACGAACTGCGCGCCGAACTGACCGCCAAGGCCGCCGAGGGTGCCATCACTGTGTTTGGCGAGAATCTGCGCCAGCTGCTGCTGCAGCCGCCCATCCGCGGCAAACCGTGATGGGCCTGGACCCCGGCTACCGCATGGGCTGCAAGGTTGCGTGGTGGACCCCACCGGCAAGGTGCTGGATACCAACGTGGTATACCCGGTGCCGGAATTCAAGCGGGTGGATCAGGCCAAGAAAACCATCAAGAGCATGGTGCTGAAAAACGAGGTGGAGGTTATGGCCATCGGCAACGGCACCGCCGGGCATGAAACCGAGGAGTTTGCCGCCGCCGTAATTCGTGAACTGGCCGAGGAAAAGGGGCTGCACCTGCAATATATGGTCGTCAGTGAAGCCGGTGCTTCGGTGTATTCGGCGTCCAAGCTGGCGGCGGAGGAGTTCCCGCAGTATGATGTCAACCTGCGCAGCGCGGTTTCCATCGCGCGCCGCTTGCAGGACCCGCTGGCCGAACTGGTTAAAATTGACCCCAAGGCCGTGGGCGTGGGCCAGTACCAGCATGATATGCCCCAGAAGCGCCTGAACGAAACGCTGGACGGTGTGGTGGAAGACTGCGTGAACAGCGTTGGCGTGGATCTGAACACGGCATCCGCCCCGCTGCTGGCCCGTGTGGCCGGCATTACCAACGCTACCGCTAAAAATATTGTGGCTTGGCGTGAGGAGGAGGGCGCGTTTACCTCCCGTGCGCAGCTGAAAAAGGTCAAGGGCCTTGGCCCCAAGGCATTTGAACAGTGCGCAGGCTTTTTGCGCCTGCCGGGTGCCAAGAACCCGCTGGATGCAACCGCCGTCCACCCCGAAAGCTACCCCGCCGCCAAGGGCCTGCTGGAAGCCTGCGGCTGTGACGCCAAAGAGATCGGCACGGACGCGATGCAGAGCCTGCCGGTACGGGTGAAGAGCCGCGGCACCAAAGCCCTGTGCGAAGCACTTGGCGTGGGCGAACCCACCCTGATGGATATTGTGTCCGAGCTGTGCAAGCCGGGGCGCGATGTGCGCGACAGCCTGCCCAAACCCCTGCTGCGCAGCGATGTGATGGGGCTGGAGGACCTGAAGCCCGGCATGGAGCTGAAAGGTACCGTGCGCAATGTGATTGACTTTGGCGCATTTGTAGATATCGGCGTGCATCAGGACGGACTGGTGCATGTTTCCCAGATCAGTGATAAGTTTATCAAGAACCCGAGAGATGCGCTGAAAGTGGGCGATGTGGTGCAGGTCAAGGTACTGAGCGTGGATACAGCCAAAAAGCGCATTGCCCTGACCATGAAAGGCGTGCCCCAGAGCTGAAAACCTGGCCGAAAACCGCAAAAATCAGCACTTTTCGGCAGAGCATGAAATTATGTTGCCGGAAGGAAAAGCCAAATGGACAGTTTGAATGTGCAACCTGCCAAAGCAGAAACAAAAACCGTTAAAATACAGAGCTGAAAAGACAAAAACTGAAATCAGAAAAGTCAAAAATAAAAGAAAATTCGTGAATAAAGCGACAAAATTTTGGCAGCCTGTACAAAGCGGAACATGAACAAATTTGTCTTTTGTGCATCCCGATGAAAAAATGGCAACAATGAATCTAACATAGGTACGCTGGATAGAATTATGCTATAATGCAGCTGTAAGGGAAAGGAAATGTGGGTTCCGCCCTTACCGCGCAGGCATGATGGCCTGTGCCGGGTTTATTTATGGAGGTCATTATTATGGTAAGACAAGTCAAGGTTTCCAACTTCGCAGAAGTACAGGGAATCGTGTCTGCCGCTGCCAAGTGCTACAATGAGGTCGGCGTGCATGACATGAAGGGCAGCATTGCTGATGCAAAGAGCATTCTCGGTATGATGAGTCTGGACTACAGCCATCCGGTCAAGATCGTCTGTGAGGACGAACATGACCTGGACTGTGTGATCCAGGCACTGCGCCAGTAAATTCAGCTGCCCGGCGGGCTGGCTTTCAGCCCCGGAGGCAGGAATAAGGAAAAACAGAACAGGGCAGTTGGCCATTTTGGGACGGCTGCCCTGTTTTTTTGTTGCTTGGCGGGCGATTTTGCCCCCACACCGTGCTTGCAATGGGCGGTCAAACGCGGTATAATGTTTTTACATTGCCATTTGCGGGTGGTGCCCGCGCGGCAAATTGAAAGTATAGTAAGGAGACCCCACAACATGAAACAAAAATTCATCAGTCTGGCTCTGGCAGTCATGCTGCTGCTGGGCGTAACGGGCTGTGCCATGTCCACCCCGGCCAGCGTGGGCAGCATTGGCGGCGTTGATATCCCGGCCGGCATCTACCTGCTGGCCCAGTATAACGCCTACAACACCGCTTCCGGCGCAGCAAAGCTTGCCACCGGCGAAACCGCCAGCAACGTGAAAGCCGTGCTGAAAGCTGAGTGCACCGGCACCATTAACGGCGAGGAAGTTACCACCGACGGCGCAGATTACGTTGCCCGCCTGACCCTGCGCAGCCTGCAGTATTACGCAGCTGTGGAAAAGAAGTTTGACGAGCTGGGCGGCACACTGGACGATGCCGCTACCGCCGAAGCCGCCAAGACCGCCGATACCCAGTGGGAGAATAACAGCGATCTGTACGCAGCAAACGGCATTTCCAAGGCAACCTTGGAAAAGTACCAGCTGAACAGCAAAAAGGCAGATGCCTGCCTGGAGCTGATCTACGGCGAAAACGGCAGCAGCCCGGTCACCGAGCAGGAATATGCCGATTACATCAACAACGATTGCTACTACCTGGAGCTGGTCCAGCTGCCGCTATTTGACCAGAGCACTTATACCTTTGCCAGCGACGACCAGAAAGCCGAGATTGAAGCCCTGGCCAACCAGTGCCGTGATGACTTGGCCGCGGCTACCAACGAATCTGCCCTGTACAGTGCTGCAATGACGTATGTGCCGCAGGCTTTTACCGCACTGGGCAGCAGCGTGGAAGCAACCCAGGCACTGTATTACACCGGCAGCGGTCTGTTTACGCCTTCGGACCTGTCCAGCTACAACACCAATGACGGCGGCAACAGCATTACCGATGCGGTAAAAGCAGCCGGTACCGGCAACTGGACGGTGGCCGACCTTGGCATGAGCTACATGATCGTGCGCAGCCTGGACCCCATGGAGCAGGGCACGGTGGATGATTTTGTGAGCCGCTATAATCTGCTGGACGCTATGAAGAGCGATGCTTTGCAGGACGAGTTCTATGCAGAGGGCGCCGAGATGGAAAATAACCTTTCCGCCAGCGTGATGAAGACCTACAGCGCATCCAAAATCAAAAAGACCGTAAAGTAATCATCGGGCACCAAAGCCGGAGCAGTGCGGGTTCAAAACCGGCACGCCCCGGCTTTTTTGATTTTACAGAACAGCCAAAGATGTAAAAAAGGGGAACACTTACATGAAGCAAACAAACATGCGTATGCTGGCATTGTGTGCGGCGCTTTGCCTGTGTGTGGCAACAGCAGCGCCCGCCTATGCGGAAAGCACCCGTCAGACCCCACGGACCAGCTTTGTGGAAACGCTGCTGGACATCCCGGTGCTGGGGGATATTCTGCGGTTTTTCAGCGGGGAGGAACCTTTGAGCCAGGCGGCAACGGCGGAAACCGCAACGGGTGAAACCGCTACGCCGGAAACCTCCACCCCGGAAACTGCCCCCACGGCCCACCCGGAACGCAACCCCGACCCCGGCCCCCACGCCGGGCGGTTCCTCCACACCGGAAAGTGCGGCAACGCTGCCACCCACCGGTACCCCGCAGGTGTACCCCGCGCCGGATATTGTGGTGATGCCTACAGCCACCCCCGGCCATTACCGCGGCCCCGCAGCAGGAGGAAGAAAACAATACCAGTGACGAGCCCCCCGCTGCCGCCGCCACATCGGCCCCCGCGGCGGCAACGGCAACTCAGCGCCCGGCTGCAGCCATGCCGCACCCGACCACGAAGGCTACCCTGAAAGACCCCACCGCCGCCCAGGCGGAAGCAACCCCCATGCCCACCCTGGAACCCACCGCCACGCCGGAGCCGACCGAAAAGCCGACCCCGGACCCGGAGCAGGTGCAGCGCCAGGAACAGGCCGCCCAAACCAGCAGCAAACTGCCGCTGTATGTGGCGGTGGGCATTGCCGTGGTGTGCGCCGGCATTGTGGCAGCCGTGCTGATCAGCCGCCAGCTGCAGAACACCCAGGCACAGACCCAGAAGCAGAAGGACGAAAAGTCTGCTTACCACCGCAAGAAGGGCGGCAAATAATGCCCGCTGCCCCCACAAATATACCCGCACAAGCTGCGGAAGCAGGAGATAGGATATGACGGATTCCCGCTGGAAAAACCTGGCGCTGGAGGTCATCGGCTGTTTTGTTTCGGCCCTTGGCCTGTACAGCTTTGCTGTGGCGGCCGGGGTGCCGGTAACCGGTGTGGCCGGTATCGGTGCCATTTTGTTCCGCCTGTTTGGTCTGCCCATTGGTGTGACCAACATTATTATGAACATCCCCATTGTGCTGATCTGCTTCAAGTACCTGGGCAAGGATTTCTTTTTCCGCAGCGTGCGGTGCATGGTGCTGTTTGCCATTTTTACGGACTATGTGCTGGCTGCGCTGCCGGTGTACCAGGGGGACCGCATGCTGGCCACCATCTGCGGCGGTGTGATCGGCGGCGTGGGGGATGCGCTGATTTATATGCAGAACTCCAGCACCGGCGGCCTAGATTTTATCACCATGGCCATCAAATCCCGCCACCCGCACATGCCGTTCGGCAACCTGACCTTTGCGGCAGCGCTGGCGGTCATCCTTGCAAACGGGCTGGTGTTCCATGATGTGGATTCCATCATTTACGGCCTGATCTTCAATTTTTTGAGCTCTTACATCATCAACCGGATGATGTTCGGTTTCAACGCCTGTATGATGGCTTTGATTGTGACGAGCGACGGCCCCGCCGTGTGCAGGATGATCGGCGAAAAAAGTGGACCGCGGTTCCACGATATTGAAAGGTTACGGCGGCTATTCCCAGGATGGCGCGATGTGGTGCTGTGTGCCTGCAGCTCCAAGCAGCTGTATATCATCAACCGCGAAACCAAGCGCATTGACCCCGGCAGTTTTATCGTGATGCTGCAGGCGAAGAGGTGGAAGGCGAAGGGTTCAAACGGCTGGAATTGGGAGAACAGAGTTAGGAGCTAGAAGTTAGAAGCTGCAGCGGGGCAGGAAAGGCGCAGAACAAGGCAAAATGCGTATTTTCGGGGAAAAATGCGGGGGTTCCTTGCAAAACAGTGCAAACCGCTGTATAATAAATTGTCACTTAACAGAAAAGGGGAGTTACCTATGGAAACGATGGGCAGCCTGCGCCGTACCAACTATTGCGGCGAAGTGAGTATGTCAAACGTTGGCCAGGAGATGACCGTTTGCGGTTCCATCGCCCGTGCACGCGACAAAGGCGGTATTATTTTTGCCGATCTGCGCGATACAACCGGTATTTTGCAGCTTGTTTTTGATGAGGATACGCCGAAAGACGTTTTTGCTAAAGCAGAAAGCCTGAAAAGCGAGTATGTTGTGATCTGCCGCGGCCTGCTGCGTGAGCGCGCCGCCAAGACCACCAAGATCGCCACTGGCGATGTGGAGCTGTATGTCAGCGAACTGCGCATTCTGAGTGAAGCCCAGACCCCGCCGTTCGAAATCCGCGATGATATCAACGTCAACGATGACCTGCGCCTGCGTTACCGCTACCTGGATCTGCGCCGCCCTTCGATGCACGAGCCCATTGTGCTGCGCAGCAAGATCATGCAGATTATCCGCAGCTATTTCTGCGATAACCACTTTACCGAGATTGAAACCCCGACCCTGATCAAGTCCACGCCGGAAGGTGCCCGTGACTATCTGGTGCCCAGCCGTGTGCAGCCCGGCCATTTCTACGCCCTGCCGCAGAGCCCGCAGCTGTACAAGCAGATTTTGATGCTGTCCGGCTTTGACCGCTACTTCCAGATCGCCCGCTGCTACCGCGATGAGGACCTGCGCGCTGACCGCCAGCCGGAGTTCACCCAGGTGGACGAGGAAATGTCCTTTGTCAATGAGGACGATATCATGACCATCAACGAAGGTCTGATCAAGCGCCTGTGGAAAGAAATGCTGGGCGTGGATGTGCAGACCCCGTTCGTGCGTATGCCGTGGGACGAGGCTATGGGCCGCTTTGGCTCCGATAAACCGGATACCCGCTTTGGCCTGGAAATTGTGGATGTGACCGACATTTTTGATGGCACCGAGTTTAAGCCCTTTGCCGCAGTGTTGGAGCAGGGCGGCAGCATCCGCGCCATCAATGCCAAGGGCCTGGCTGGCAAGCTGACCCGCAAGCACATTGACAAACTGGGCGAGGTTGCCAAGACTTATGGCGCTAAGGGCCTGGCATTCAGCCGCCTGACCGAGGAAGGCACTTCTTCCAGCTTTGAAAAGTTCCTGACCGAAGAGGAAAAGGCAGCCCTGTACAAGGCGATGGAGCTGGAAACCGGCGACGTGCTGCTGATCGTCAGCGATGCTGACTGGGTCAAGGCCTGCACCGCGCTGGGCCAGGTTCGTTTGGAAATCGGCCGCAAGTACGGCCTGATCGACCCCGACAAGTTCAACTTCCTGTGGGTGGTGGACTTCCCGCTGTTTGAGTACAGCGAGCAGGAGGGCCGCTGGATGGCCATGCATCATCCGTTCACCCTGCCCAAGGCCGAGGACCTGGACAAGGTCGAGAGCGACCCGGGTGCCTGCCATGCCGTGGCCTACGACATCGTACTGAACGGTGTCGAGATGGGCGGCGGCTCGATGCGTATCAATGATCCCGCATTGCAGGACCGTATGTTCCACGCCCTCGGCTTTACTGAGGAGAAGGCCCGCGAGAGCTTCGGCTTCCTGATGGACGCCTACAAGTTCGGTGCGCCGCCGCACGGCGGTATGGCCTACGGCCTGGACCGCATGGTCATGCTGATGCTCAAGAAGGACTCCATCCGCGACGTCATCGCCTTCCCGAGGTGCAGAACGCCGGTGAGCCGATGAGCGGTGCCCCCGACGTCCGTCGATGAGCAGCAGCTCAAAGATCTGAGCATCGCGCTGACGCTGAAGGACTAAGTCAGAAGTAATAGCGCTGTAGGGGCCGGACATGTCCGGCCCGCGGCTGTATGGCAAGCATATGCTACTGGGAAGGCTGCGGGCGGGGCATGCCCCGCCCCTACTGCGCAGCCACAATGAAAAAGACCGTTCCAGCACCGGAACGGTCTTTTATCCTATTTACAGCACAGTCTCCGCGTGGTCGCCCTGAATGTGGAGCCTGGCGGTCAGCAGGCGGTTGTCCAGTTGGCGGCAGGTCCAGCGGTATGCAGGGTACAGGAACAGGCAGGCCGCGATCCATGCGGCGGGATTGGACAGCTCCGCGCCGAAGTATCCCAGAACCGGGACCAGTACAATTGCCACCGCCGTGCGGGCGACCATCTCGGCCACACCGGCCAGCATAGCGAGTGACGAGAAGCCGAGCCCCTGGATGGAGTAGCGCCAGACGATCAGCGCACCCAGCGGCACAAAAACACACTGTTCCAGAACAGATACTCGCGGCCCATGGCAACGATATCGACCTCCTTGGCTGTGTCAAGAAACAGCGACATGATCTGCACGTCGGTAAAGTGCAGGATCAGCGCCGAGCCGCGCCGTAGACCAAAATGATCAGCATGGCGCTGTTCACACCCTGGCGGACGCGGTCCATGCGAGACGCGCCGAGATTCTGACCTGCATAAGTCGCCATGGCCGTGCCGACGCTCTCCATCGGAACGGTCAGCAGACTCTGGGTCTTGCCTGCTGCGGTGACGGCGGCAACGGCGGTGCTGCCCAGCACATTGACGGCCCACTGCATGATAACACTGCCGATGGCTGTGATGCTACACTGCAGACCCATCGGCACACCGATGCCCAGCAGACGTATGCTGGCCTTTTTCGAGAAGGCCAGATCGTCCTTCTCCATTTTCAGCACGTCGAACTTGCGGCGGAGATATATAAAGCTCAACACGCCGGAGATGACCTGCGAAATGTCGGTTGCAGCGCTGCGCCGAACACGCCGAAATGGAACGGCACGATAAACAGAAGGTCAAGGCCGATGTTCAGTGCGCTGGTCAAAATCAGAAAGTAAAGCGGCGTCTTGCTGTCGCCCAGTGCGCGCATGATGGCCGCCACCATATTGTACAGAAAGATGAACGGGATGCCTGCAAAAGATCCAGCCAATGTAGATGACCGCGCCGTCAATGATGTCGTCGGGCGTCTGCATCAGGCTGCATCATCGGGCGGGTCAGCGCAACGGTGCTGATGGTCAGCACCACACTGGCCGCCATGCAGAGCCAGGCGGCGTTGGCGACATGGCGGCGCAGATCCTTATAGTCCCGCGCGCCGAACAGCTGTGCAATGGGAATTGCAAAGCCGTTGCAGACGCCGATGACGAAACCCAAAATCAGATAGTTGACCGAGCCGGTAGCGCCGACAGAGGCCAGCGCACTGACACCGCAGAACCTGCCCACGATGATGGTATCCGCCAGCGCATAGAATTGCTGGAACAGGTTGCCCAGCACCAGCGGCAAGGTGAACAGGAGAATAACTTTGAGCGGACTGCCGCTCGTAAGGTCTTTTGTCATGATTTTCCCTACCCTATTATATACATGCAAAATTTCGTGCGGATTGTATTATAGCACGCACGCCTGTAAATGCAAGAGAATAAATTATGCAAATTTTTGCGATTTTTGGGGCAAATAAACCTAAAGCCTTCCCATTCGGGAGACGGTGGCCCCGCAGGGCCGGCTGAGGTGCGAGTCTGCGCAACCGCTCATAAGCGGACGGCATAAGCAAGTACCGCCCTCATAAGTCAGCGGGCGGGGCCGCTGACAGCTTCCCCCTCAGGAGAAGCCTCTCTGCCCCAGAACCGTTCCAGCTCCCCGG
>ENA-OQAX01000428-OQAX01000428.1-human-gut-metagenome-genome-assembly--contig:-NODE-428-length-10055-cov-1.855056_pt1 | contig 10055 bp, 10 predicted proteins | sample MGYA00242741_ERZ504539 | MGnify/ENA primary metagenome ERZ504539 (study PRJEB26092, sample SAMD00036277) | human gut metagenome | host: Homo sapiens | study: EMG produced TPA metagenomics assembly of... | reverse complement strand
GGGAACGATTACCGATAAGAATGAAGCTATTAAGGCTTGTCTGCGTGAGCGTCAGGTGGAATTAGCTTATGAGGGTAAGCGTTATTGGGATTTATGGCGTTGGATGCTGTATAATGATGATGCAAGTGATAACAATACCACCTGTACTACCTTGGGTATTGAGCCGTTAAATGGTACTGCCCGTGTGGGTAAATATTTACAAGTGAAGGATTATGACGGAAAGGCAGATCCTCTTGTTTCTGTCATTGCTGATTTTGAGCCTGTAGATGTGGATAATGCGGCAGACTTACAAGCCGAAATGAATAGGTTGGGAGAGTTCTGGAGCCAGCACTTTGTTTTACAGGATAGAGAAACTCCGGTAGATAATGTGAATGGTCAGGAAGCAGTAATTTCATGGCAGGAAAACTATTACCTGTCCGGTCTGCCCTCTAATGTATTGAATATGAATCCGTGGTTGGAACAATCAAAAGGATGGTTGGATTATTATGAATCAGAAGGCACATTGGATGCTAGGAAATAATTTAATACGATAGTTTTATATCTGCTAGTTTATTATGACAGATACAAGCATTTTTTTGAGTACATATCCCCCGAAAAAGTGCGTCTTGAAAAAGATAATTGTTAAGAAAAAGAGAACGGAATATAAAATTCCAACTTACTTATAGCACAGATATAATTTTTTAAGAATAAAGTATGAAAAGAAAAATGTTTTTAGGACTGTGTATGGCTACTTTTATTGCTCCAGTGGCAATGGCCCAGTATCCCCAGTTGACTGAGGAAGCGAAGCAAGCCTACCAGAAAATGATGAGTGAAGAACGTCGCCGCTCTGACGAAGCATGGGCAAAAGCATTGCCTGTTGTACAGAAAGAAGCGAGAGAAGGTCGTCCGTATATTTCGTGGGCTTCCCGTCCATACGATTTGCCGCAGGCACGAATTCCTGCTTTCCCCGGTGCTGAGGGAGGAGGCATGTACAGTTTCGGCGGTCGTGGCGGTAAGGTGATTACCGTGACTAATTTGAATGACCGTGGTCCCGGTTCTTTCCGTGAGGCTTGTGAGACAGGTGGAGCGCGTATCATTGTCTTCAATGTTTCAGGTATTATTAAATTGGAATCTCCCATTATCGTCCGGGCTCCATACGTCACTATTGCAGGACAGACAGCTCCGGGGTGACGGGGTATGTATTGCCGGAGAGTCTTTTTGGGTAGACACGCATGATGTAGTGGTACGCCACATGCGTTTCCGCCGTGGCGAAACAAAAGTCTGGCATCGTGACGATTCTTTCGGAGGCAACCCGATTGGAAATATCATGATTGACCATTGCTCTTGTACTTGGGGATTGGATGAGAACATTTCTTTCTATCGCCATATGTACGACCCCAGCGAAGGACAATATGAATCAAAAGATCTGAAACTGCCTACCGTAAATGTTACCATACAGAATACTATCTCGGCAAAAGCGCTGGATACTTACAATCATGCATTCGGCAGCACTTTAGGTGGTGAGAATTGTGCATTTATGCGTAACCTGTGGGCAAGTAATTCGGGACGTAATCCTTCCGTCGGTTGGAATGGTGTTTTCAATTTTGTAAACAATGTGGTGTTCAACTGGGTACATCGCTCTTCGGACGGTGGCGATTATACCGCTATGTTCAATATGATAAACAACTATTATAAACCGGGACCGGCCACTCCGAAAGATACTCCTGTGGGGCATCGCATCCTGAAACCCGAAGCGGGACGAAGCAAATTGGATCATAAAGTGTATGGCCGTGTTTATGCTGATGGTAATATTATGGAAGGCTATCCTGCCATTACAGAGGACAACTGGGCAGGTGGTATCCAGATTGAAACTCAGCCGAATACAGATGGATATACGGAGAATATGCGTAGCAACCGTCCTTTTGAAATGCCGTACATCCGCATTACTTCTGCACATGATGCATACGATTTTGTACTGAAAAATGCAGGTGCCAACATTCCTTGCCGTGATATTGTGGATGAACGTATTGTAGAGGAAGTGAGAACAGGCGTTCCTTATTATGATAAGAAGATGGCCAAGGATGCTAACGGTGATTTGACCGGGCTGGCTCCTAAATCAATGGGAGAAGACGGACAGTTTAAATATCGCCGCTTGCCGAAAGATTCTTATAAACAGGGTATCATCACCGATATCCGCCAGATGGGGGGATATCCGGAATACAAAGGCACTCCGTATGTGGATACGGATGGTGACGGTATGCCCGATGAATGGGAAAAGGCAAATGGCTTGAATCCTAATGATCCTTCGGATGCTAATAAGGACTGTACCGGTGACGGCTATACAAATATTGAGAAATATATTAATGGTATCAGCACTAGAAATTGTATTGACTGGTCTGATTTGAGAAACAATTATGATACATTGGCTTCTAAAGGAAAGTTGATGTAATAAACGGAGGAAAGAAGACAGGATATGATACAAAAGTCAGGTATAATGTTTCTGTTGCTCATGGCGGTAGTCATTACCGCCGGAGCAGTGGATTTGGACCGTGAAGGCCGCGATCCGGCTTACGTGGAATCTATTGTGAAACGTTCGCAGAAGATTGTAGATAAACTGGAGTTGACAGATACCGTTGCCGCCCGTGAAGTGACAACTATCATAGCCAACCGTTATTTTAAACTGAATGACATATACGAACGCGCGATGCCAAAGTGAAGCTGGCAAAAGAAACCCTGACGGGCGATGCGAAACAAGAAGCCGTTAAAGCTGCCGAAGCTGAAAAGGATGCGGCGCTTTACCGTACTCATTTCGCTTTCCCGGCCGATCTTTCGCTCTATTTGGATGCCAAGCAGATAGATGCAGTGAAAGATGGCATGACTTATGGTGTGGTAATGGTAACTTATAAAGCTACGGTTGACATGATTCCTACCTTGAAAGAAGAAGAGAAAGCGCAGATTATGGCATGGCTTGTTGAAGCCCGTGAATTTGCCATGGATGCTGAAAATTCAAATAAGAAACATGCTGCTTTCGGCAAATACAAAGGCCGGATTAATAATTACCTCTCTAAGCGGGGATATGATTTAGTGAAAGAACGTAAGGCTTGGTATGAACGTATCAAGGCACGTGGAGGAAAGATATAAATTAATGTTTATTGAAAAGCAGAAAAAGGAGCTTGCCCGGTAAAACGGTGTCAAGCTCTTTTTTATGTGTGGATAGAGAGTACAACAAGCTTTCTGTTCCGTCTTTGATATAGAAATATTCGCAATGTGTGTTTGAATCATGTTAAAAAGCAGAGTATTATGTTATGAAGTTATAGAAAAAATAATAATTTAGCAACCAAATGAATCAACTAAAGAAACTATTTGCAGTGGCAGCATTGACTGCATGTGTGTTGCCTGTGGCGGCACAGTATCCTGTAATTCCTGATTCGGTAAAAATCAGAGGAGAAGAACAACAAAAGGAAATAGACCGGAAATCGGATGAGGCATGGGCGAAAGCATTACCTGTAGTAATGTCTGAGGCTGCTCAAGGACGTCCTTATAAACCATAGGGCATCCAAACCGGAGGATTTAATAAAGAGCAACATACCTGCCTTTCCCGGGGCAGAAGGGGGAGGGGCCTATACTCCCGGTGGACGTGGAGGAAAAGTAATTGTGGTCAATTCGCTGGCCGACAGTGGGCCCGGAACATTGCGTGAGGCATGTGAGACCGGTGGCGCGCGTATTGTTGTGTTCAATGTTTCGGGCGTTATCCGGCTGAAAACCCCTATAAACGTCCGTGCTCCGTATATCACTATTGCAGGTCAGACAGCTCCGGGGGATGGGGTTTGTGTAACAGGAGCCTCTTTCCTGCTTGATACGCATGATATTATTATCCGCCATATGCGTTTCCGTCGGGGGGCGCAGGATGTGTTCTTCCGGGATGATGCTTTGGGAGGTAACTGTGTGGGTAATGTTATTATCGATCACTGCTCTGCCAGTTGGGGACTGGATGAAAACATGTCTGTTTACCGCCATGTATACAATCGCGATTCCACAGGGCATGGTCTGAAGCTTCCTACTGTCAACATAACTATTCAGAACTCTATTTTTTCGGAAGCTTTGGATTGTTACAATCATGCTTTCGGGGCGACTATAGGTGGGCATAACAGTATGTTTTGCCGTAACTTGTTCGCATCCAATATCAGCCGTAACTGTTCCATTGGCATGAATGAGGATTTTAATCTGGTAACAATGTGACTTTTATTGGTGGAACCGTTCTGTTGACGGGGGAGATGAAGCCAGCCGTTTGAATATTATTAATAATTATTTTAAACCGGGGCCTATCACTCCGAAAGATAAGCCGATTGCCACCGGATTGTGAAACCCGAATCAAGTCGTGACAAGAAGAAACCGGATACATTTGGTAAAGCGTATGTAGCCGGAAATGTAGTGGAAGGTAATGCGCGTGTGACAAAGAATAATTGGGATGGCGGCGTGCAGGTGTACGATATGCCGGACGCAGGGAAGTTTACAGATCAAATTCGTGTAAACGAGCCTTTCTCAATGCCCCATGTGACTATTATGGATGCCAAAACTGCCTATAATTATGTATTGGAAAATGCCGGGGCTACTTTCCCTAAAAGGGATGCGGTGGATGCCCGTGTGATGAAGACGGTGAAGACAGGGAAAGCTATTTACGTGAAAGACGCTCCTGAATTCGTTAGTACTTATGTAAAAAGACGTCTTCCTGTTGACTCTTATAAACAAGGTATCATTACAGATCCCCGTCAGGTAGGTGGTTTGCCCGAATATAAAGGTACTCCTGTGGTTGATACGGATGGTGATGGTATGCCGGATGTCTGGGAGGTGAGATACGGACTCAATCCTAATGATCCGGGTGATGCGGTAAAAGATTGTAATGGTGACGGGTATACCAATATTGAAAAATACATTAATGGCATAGATCCTGCAAAGAAAGTGGATTGGACGGATATAAAGAACAATCATGATACTTTGGCAAAACGTAAAAGTTTGATGTAAAATGAATTATAAGTTATTATTATTTGGATTTTTAAGTTTGGGGTTTGCGCGGATTTCTGCGCAAACCTTTTCCTTTACAGGTGAAGGAAGAAAAACTGACTTATGTGGCTGATGAACGCGGAAACCGTATTCTAGATTATTCTTCTTGCGGTTACCATAATTCGGAACAGCCTATACCTGATGTGGCGAATGCCGTTTTTGTTTCATGGCAGCCTGGAGATAATTCCTCTCGTATCCAGCGTGCCATTGACTATGTATCTTCATTGGCTTTGGATAAAAATGGTTTTCGTGGGGCTGTTTTGCTGGATAAAGGAACTTTTGAATTGAATGAGAGCTTGCGTATTTCTGTGTCGGGAGTCGTGCTGCGCGGCAGTGACAGGGAACAGACCGTATTGTTGAAAAAGGGAGTGGACAGAGGAGCTTTGCTTTATATTGAAGGGCGGAATGATTTGGCTGTTACGGATACCTTGGATGTGTTGACATCATACGTTCCTGTAAATACTTGTACTTTTCAGGTAACCAATAATGTACAGCTGGTTTCCGGAGAGCGGGTCCGGATTGTCCGCCCCTCTACGAAAGAATGGATTGCTTCTGTCGGTTGTGATATTTTTGGCGGAGGTATTTCCGCTTTGGGCTGGAAAGAAGGAGAGATGGATTTGGTTTGGGATAGTCGGTAAGTAAGGCGGATGGAAACCAATTGACTTTGGATGCTCCTTTGACAATGGCTTTGGATAATAAATGGGGAACTGTCAAAGTGTTACGTTATAGTTGGCCGGGCAGAATCGCAGAAGCAGGTTTGGAGAATCTGACATTGGCTTCTGACTATGATAAGAAGTATCCTAAAGATGAGGATCATTGCTGGACGGGGGTATCTATAGAAAATGCCGAAAACTGTTGGGTGCGCAGGGTAAATTTTAAGCACTTTGCAGGAAGTGCTGTGATTGTACAGCGTACCGGCTCTAAAACAACTGTAGAAGATTGTGTATCCACAGAACCTGTTTCAGAGATAGGTGGAATGCGTCGCAGTACATTTTATACTATGGGGCAGCAGACACTTTTTCAGCGTTGTTATTCTAAACAGGGTATTCATGATTTCTCAGCCGGATTTTGTGCGGCAGGTCCGAATGCTTTTGTACAGTGTGATTCGGAAGAGTCGTTAGGATTCAGCGGTTCTATTGATTCCTGGGCTTGCGGGTTATTATTTGATGTGGTAAACATTGATGGCCATGATTTGGTGTTTAAGAATTTGGGACAGGATAAAAATGGTGCCGGTTGGAATACAGGCAACAGTCTTTTTCTGGCAATGTACAGCTGCGGGATAGAGTGTTATTCACCGGCAAGAGATGCGGTAAACCGTGCATACGGTTGTTGGGCGCAATTCTCGGGTGACGGCCAATGGGCGGAATCAAATAATCACGTACATCCCCGCAGCTTGTTTTATGCACAGTTGGCGGCACGTTTGAATAAAGATTGTTCTGACCAGGCACGTATTCTTCCCAGGGCTACCAACGCAACCAGCAGTCCTACCGTAGAAGCGGCAATGGAGATGGCAAAGGAAGCTTATACTCCCCGTCTTACTATGCAAAAATGGATTGAGGAAGCACCCTATACAGCCTGTGTGTCTTCCGGGAAGCTGAAATCTTTAGAACATTTAAAGTTTAATACACCTATATATAAGGACAAAAAGGATCATCTGTTTGCCATTATTAATGGGCGTATGCAGATGGATGGCCGGTTACTGGTAGGCGGCAGACAGGAGGTTCCTTGGTGGAATGGGAAACTGAGGACCAGCTTCTTGTCTAAAGCCAAGCCACATGTTACCCGTTTCGTGCCGGGACGCGAAGGACTTGGGCTGACGGATAGAATTGATTCTACGGTGAATTATATGGTGAAGAATCAGATTTTGGTTTTAGATCATAATTACGGTTTGTGGTATGAGCGTCGTCGTGACGATCATGAGCGTGTCCGTCGCCGTGATGGAGATGTGTGGGGGCCATTCTACGAACAACCGTTTGCCCGCAGTGGAGAAGGTACTGCTTGGGAAGGATTGAGCAAATATGATTTGAACCGTCCCAATGCATGGTATTGGAACCGGTTGAAGCAGTTTGCCGAAAAAGGGGCGGAGAAAGGTCTTTTGCTTTTCCATGAGAATTACTTCCAGCATAATATCTTGGAGGCGGGAGCACATTGGGTAGACTGTCCTTGGCGGTCGGCCAATAATATCAATCAGACCGATATGCCTGAACCTGTTCCTTTTGCCGGTGACAAACGTATCTTTGTAGCGGATATGTTTTATGATATCAGTCATCCTGTACGTCGTGAGCTTCATAGAAAGTATATTCGCCAATGCTTGGATAATTTTGCCGATGATGCAAATGTGGTACAACTGATCAGTGCGGAGTTTACCGGTCCGTTGCATTTTGTACAATTCTGGCTGGATGTGATAGGAGAGTGGGAGAAAGAAACCGGTAAGAAAGCAACTGTGGCGTTAAGTGCGACAAAGGATGTTCAAGATGCCATTCTGAATGATACGCAGCGTGCGAAATTAGTTGACATTATTGATATTCGTTACTGGCACTATAAAGTGGATTGGTCTTTATGCTCCCGAAGGTGGAAAGAACCTGGCTCCCCGTCAGCATGCCCGTAAAATGAAAGTAGGTAAGGTTACTTTTGATGAAGCTTATCGGGCGGTGAGTGAATATCGTAAGAAGTTCCCGGAAAAAGCGGTTACTTACTATGCGCAGAATTATCCGGATATGGCTTGGGCTGTCTTCATGGCAAGTGGCTCTTGCCCGGTTGTTCCGGTTGCCGATGAAAGCTTTTTAACTGATGCGGCTGCTATGGATATGGAGGATACTGGTACAAATAAGTATCAGAAACTGGTAAAATCTGGTATTGGAAGTATCATTTATTCCCATTCTGCAACAGATATTCCTGTTCATTTATCACCTGGAAAATACATATTGAAGTCTGTTGATCCGAAGACCGGAGCAATAACGGTGATTGCTAAACGGTTGAATATTAAAGATGTATATATGCTTAAAGCAGAGGGGAACAAAAGATTGTATTTATTGGTTTCATTAGAATTTAGTACATGGAAGGAGAACCGGACTTATTTTGGTTCTCCTTTTTAATGAAAATCTGTATTATTTAGCATATATGTTTTTCAGCAGGTTATCTGTTTTTTCGGTCCAATAATCAAATATTACCTAAAAAAGTAGCGTATCCTCCCTAGTTTTGCATCATCATCAAAACAACCTATAATTAGTATACTGTGATGGAACAAAACTTAAATGATAAGACAGCTTGCTTGGTAACCGCTTTCCAATCTGGAGATGTAAGTGCATTCTCTACATTATATGATATGCATATTAATCTTCTATTTAATTATGGATGTAAGTTAACTACTGACAAAGAATTGTTGAAGGACTGCATTCATGATGTCTTTGTAAAATTGTATACAAAGAAGGCTGAATTGGGTATCATTGACAACTTCAAATCATACCTCCTCATTTCCTTGAAAAACAAGTTATGTGATGAACTTCGCAGACGGATGTTCATGTCGGAAACCGCTGTTGAGGAACTGAATCCCGTTGCAGCAGGTGATGATGTAGAGAATCAATATTTGGAAAAGGAAAAAAGTTGTTTTGAAAATATAAAAGTAAAACATTTGTTGGCTCAATTATCTCCGCGCCAACGTGAGGCACTTACCTTATATTATATAGAAGAGAAGAAATATGAAGATATTTGTACCATTATGGATATGAATTACCAGTCGGTACGAAATTTGATGCATAGAGGTATTACAAGATTAAGGGAATTGGTAGGATAATATTTTAAGTTTTCAGGTGAGTACAACTTTGAACCACTATCCGTCATAATGAAAAATGATTGTAACGTGGATACAAAAAAGGTGTATAGCAAGGTAGAAGACTTTTTGAAGGATGAGACTTTATCAAGTATGTTCTGGATGATGCTCCTGAAATGGCTTTTCATTGGGATAAGCTTTTAAAGGGGCATGCAGAACTGCTGAAAGTCTTTGAAGAGGCCAAGAATGTATTATTGGTTTCTGATGAAGCGATGGAAGTAATGACTTTATCTGAAGAGAGAAAACTAAAACATCGTATTTTTACTACATTAGAGATAAATCATATGGATTATTAATTAATTTGTTAACCATAGAAAAATGAGAAAAGACATGAAGAAATATTCGAGTACTTTGGGATGTGGTATGAAACAAGCACCTATGGTATTGGGATTATCAGTCGCATTATGTATGCCTGCTGCATTTTTCGTATGCGAGTGCTAGTGAAGGAATGGGTACTAGATCCATTCAGTCTGTTATGCAAGGACGAGTCGTAACAGGACAAATTTTGGATGAGTTAGGGGAGCCTATGATTGGGGTTTCTGTATTGGTAAAAGGTACTACTGTGGGTACTATCACTGATTTTGATGGTAATTATACACTTGAAGTGCCTAGTGGAAAGAATATATTGGAGATTTCCTATATAGGTTATAAGACTAAAGAAATTACTATTGGGAATAATAGTCTGATAAATATAAAAAATGGAACCTGATACACAGGCTTTGGATGAAGTTGTGGTAATAGGTTATGGTACTGTGAAGAAAACGTGATTTGACTGGTGCGGTGGCTTCCATGAAAAATGAAGATGTGACAGTTGCTCCTACTAGTAATGTGATGGAGGCTTTACAAGGAAAAATTGCAGGTATGGATATTGTGAAGTCTAGCGGGCAGGTTGGTGAAGATGTTTCTATTTTGTTGCGTGGCTCTCTGTTTCTATTTATGGTAGTAATGAACCGTTATTCATTATTGATGGTATTCCTGGGAGTTATAGCCAGGTGAACCCTTCTGATATTGAGAGTGTGGATGTATTAAAAGATGCCTCTTCTACTGCTATTTATGGTTCAGCAGGAGCTAATGGCGTAGTCATTATAACAACAAAACGTGGGAAGGAAGGAAAAGCTACTGTAAATTTTGATGCATATTATGGTTTCAGTGGTTCACCTAATTATAAGCATGGTATGGTTGGAGA
>ENA-OQAX01000427-OQAX01000427.1-human-gut-metagenome-genome-assembly--contig:-NODE-427-length-10063-cov-1.621981_pt1 | contig 10063 bp, 16 predicted proteins | sample MGYA00242741_ERZ504539 | MGnify/ENA primary metagenome ERZ504539 (study PRJEB26092, sample SAMD00036277) | human gut metagenome | host: Homo sapiens | study: EMG produced TPA metagenomics assembly of... | reverse complement strand
GGATTATGCATTTGATGAATTGCCGCAACAGTTGTTTAAGAGAAAGGGAGCGGAAATAAAAAGAGGCGGATGCCATGATGAGGGGAGAGGATTTCTGGAATCAGTATCGGCAGGTGCCGCTGACAGAGACGGAAAGCTCGATGGATGTACTGGTCAAGAGGTTGGAGCAGATGCCCGGCTTTAAATATGTGATATTTGTGCTGAAAGCATTTAGTTGAGAATTTTTGTTGGAAACCGGAACGAAAGATCATCCGAGCAAGGTGGATATAGGTCCGGTGAATACCATGATTTCAAATAACTATATAGACGGGCTTCGCCTGCGTATGAGTGCGCAGACTACGGCAAACCTGAATCCGCATTTATTCTTTAAGGGGTATTATGCTTACGGTTTCAAAGATCATCGTTCCAAGTATATGGCGGAAATGGAATATTCTTTCAATAAAAAGGAATACCTGCCGCGCGAGTTCCCGAAAAAATTCCATCACTCTGACTTACCGATATGATGTGATGTCGCCGACGGATAAGTTTCTGAAGACAGATAAGGATAATGTGTTTGTGTCATTCAAGATACTACAGTGGACCAAAATGTCATACGTGCGCAAATGTTGCATTGAAGTATGAGAATGAAACTCAATACGGACTGAAAACCACTGTTGAGGTGAAGCATAGTAAAGATGAACCTACCGGCGGCTTGGCATACATTACCAATGATGACAAGAAAACATTGATACCGGACATTCAAACAATGGAGCTTCGCTGGCTTTCAGATATGCACCGGGAGAAACTTATATCAATACCAAGCAGCGCCGCTTGCCGGTGTCTTTTGATGCCCCGGTGTTCACGCTGTCGCATACGACCGGTTTTAAAGGTGTGTTTGGAGGTGAATATAATTACAACCTGACTGAAGTAGGTATATATAAGCGTTTTTGGTTTTCTTCATGGGGCAAGATTGATATGTTCCTGAAGGGAGGGGCGCAGTGGAATAAAGTGCCGTTCCCATTGCTGATTATGCCGGCAGCCAACTTGTCATATATTCTCCAGCGTGAGACTTTCAATTTGGTCAATAACATGGAATTTTTGAACGACCGTTATGCTTCGTTTGATATTTCCTGGGATTTGAATGGCAAGATATTCAATCGAATTCCATTGCTGAAGAAGTTAAAATGGCGTGAGGCTATCGGTTTCAAAATGCTGTACGGTCATTTGACGGACAAGAATAATCCGTTGAAGAATCCGGGTGACAGTGAACTGTTCCTGTTTCCCACGCGCGACGGGCATCCTACCAGTTTTTGTGATGGATTCTAAAAACGCCTTATATGGAATGTTCGGTAGGTATTCATAATATCTTCAAGATACTACATATCGACTACGTACGCCGTCTTAATTATCTGGATAATCCGGGTGCTAATAAATGGGGGTATCCGATTGATGGTGATGATGACTTTCTAATCAAACTGTTGTTTCGGCTATTTGGAAAAACCATTTCTGTTATATTCTTGAGGTGCTCCTGTTATTTGAACAAAATGCAGGGGCACTTTTTTATGTCAGTGAGCCGATTAAAGGTATTATTTTATTAACTTTGCAACATCAGTATAACTAGATACAACTATGGCACAACCGTTAGCAGACGTCTGCGTCCGAAGACGCTGGATGATTATATAGGACAGAAGCACCTGGTAGGACAGGGGGCAATTCTGAGGAAGATGATTGATGCAGGACGCATTTCCTCTTTCATACTTTGGGGGCCTCCGGGGGTAGGAAAGACCACATTGGCACAAATTATCGCCAATAAGCTGGAAACTCCTTTCTATACGCTGAGTGCCGTCACTTCGGGGGTGAAGGATGTGCGTGATGTGATAGAGAAAGCAAAAAGCAACCGTTTCTTTTCGCAGGCCGGTCCCATTTTATTTATAGATGAAATTCACCGTTTCAGCAAATCACAGCAGGATTCGTTGCTGGGGGCTGTAGAGACCGGAGTGGTGACTTTGATTGGAGCTACTACAGAGAATCCTTCTTTCGAAGTGATTCGCCCGTTACTGTCCCGTTGTCAATTATATGTATTGAAGTCATTGGAAAAAGATGATTTGCTGGAACTCTTGCATATCGCCATCACCAAGGATGTTATTTTGAAGGAGAAGCATATCGAGTTGCAGGAAACGGACGCGATGCTTCGCTTTTCGGGTGGAGATGCCCGTAAACTCCTGAATATATTGGAACTGGTGGTTGAGGCCGATACCGATGATGGAGCGATAGTGATAACTGATGAAAAAAGTGACGGAACGCTTGCAGCAGAATCCGCTGGCATACGATAAGGATGGTGAAAATGCATTATGATATTATATCCGCTTTCATTAAGTCTATCCGGGGCAGTGACCCCGACGGTGCGCTTTATTGGTTGGCGAGGATGGTGGAAGGCGGGGAAGATCCGGCTTTCATAGCCCGGAGGTTGGTGATATCGGCGGCAGAAGATATCGGACTCGCCAATCCGAATGCATTGTTGTTGGCAAATACGGCTTTTGATGCGGTGATGAAGATAGGTTGGCCCGAGGACGTATTCCCTTGGCAGAGGCAACTGTGTATCTGGCTACCAGTCCGAAGAGTAATTCTGCATACGAAGGATCAACAGTGCATTGGAGTTGGTACGCTCTACGGGAAACCTGCCTGTGCCATTGCATCTGCGCAATGCTCCTACCAAGCTGATGAAGCAGTTGGGATATGGTAAGGATTATAAATATGCACACGCTTATCAGGGAAACTTTGTGAACCAGCAGTTTTTGCCTGATGAGATAAAAAACAGCCGGATCTGGCATCCGCAGAATAATGCTCAGGAAGTAAAACTGAAAGAACGGATGCAAGGGCTTTGGGGAGACAAGTTTAAAGAATAATCATAATAAAAGGGTATGAAAATAGTTGTTTTGGATGGTTACGGGTTAAATCCCGGTGATTTGTCATGGAATGGGCTGGAAGCATTGGGTGAGCTGACGGTTTATGACCGTACAGCTCCTGATGAGTTTATGGAACGCTCTTCCGGAGCGGAAGTACTTATAACCAATAAGACGGTGATTACTGCGGAGAATATGGCGGCATTGCCTGCATTAAAATATATCGGTGTCTTGGCTACCGGATATAATATAGTGGATATAGCGGCTGCCAAGGAACGCGGTATTATTGTGACGAATATCCCTGCCTACAGTACTGCTTCTGTGGCACAGATGGTGTTTGCACATCTTCTTAACATTACTCAGCGTGTGGGACATTATGCCCATGCCAATCGGCAGGGACGTTTGGGCGGACAATTCCGATTTCTGCTATTGGGATACCGAATTGACGGAATTGGATGGAAAGAAAATCGGCATTGTAGGGTTGGGAAATACAGGAAAAGCAACTGCACGCATTGCTTCTGCTTTCGGGATGAAGGTGTGTGCGTATACTTCGAAAGTACAGTCTCAATTGCCTGAAGGAATACAAAAATGGAATTGGATGAGTTGTTCCGTGAATGTGATGTGGTGAGTCTGCATTGCCCGTTGACTGTAGAAACAAAAGAATTGGTCAATGCGGCTCGTCTTGCCATGATGAAACCTACAGCTATATTGATTAACACCGGGCGCGGTCCGTTGGTGAATGAAAGAGACTTGGCTGATGCACTGAATAAGGGGATGATTGCTGCCGCCGGTCTGGATGTTTTATGTTCCGAACCACCTGAGTACGACAACCCGCTGCTGACGGCCAAGAACTGCTTTGTCACTCCTCATATCGCCTGGGCAACCAAAGAAGCCCGTATACGTTTGATGGACATTGCGGTGGAGAATCTGAAAGGATATATGAACCATGAAATAGTAAATAATGTAGCGAAATGAAAGAAGATAGAGTAGCAAAAGCAATAGCTTTATTTAAAGAAGGATATAACTGTTCCCAATCTGTTGTTGCCGCCTTTGCCGATGAGTATGGCTTTACGCGTGAGCAGGCGTTGCGGATGGCTGCTTCATTCGGAGGCGGTATAGGACGTATGCGTGAAACGTGTGGGGCGGCTTGTGGCATGTTCCTGCTTGCCGGACTCGAAACCGGGGCTACGGAAGGCAGTGATCGTGAGGGAAAGGCTGCCAATTATGCGCTGGTGCAGGAATTGGCGGAAGAATTCAAGCGCAGAAACGGTGCATTGAGATGTGCCGACTTGTTGGGATTAAGCAAAAAAGAACCGGTTATTTCTACCCCGGAAGCCCGCACGGAACAGTATTATGCCAAGCGTCCGTGTGTAAAGATGGTGGAAGAAGCTGCTAAAATTTGGAGTGAATATCTCGAAATGCATAAAAAATAACTGAGAAAATCGCTTTTTCTTATAGAAAATAAAACTTTTCTGATTCAAAACGTGTTGAATAACATAATTTTGTGTATCTTTGCAACCGATAAGAAACACAAACATTCGTCAATGCTGAAAGCGGATGCGGATTAACGTTTTAACTAAAAAGTAAATCGAAAAATGTTGAAAGAAAAAAGCTGGTGCTCTTGCCGGACAAATCTGGGAAGCACTGAACGGAACCGAAGGTTTGACACAAAAACAAATCAAAAAGGCTGCGAAATTGAAGGCTGATAAGGATTTTTATCTTGGTTTGGGTTGGTTGTTAAGAGAAGACAAAGTAGAAACTTCTGAAGTAGAAGGGGAAGTCTTTGTAAAATTGGTGTAAACAAGAAAAAGAAACTCATAAAAAATGCGTTGGCACATCGTTTTTTGTATGTAGCCAACGCATTTTTTTTGTATATTTGCGCGAAATTAAACGACGAAGATGAAGAATATCCGTAACTTTGTATTATTGCACATATCGACCATGGAAAATCAACCTTGGCCGATCGTCTGTTGGAGTTCACCAATACCATTCAGGTGACTGAAGGACAGATGTTGGACGATATGGATTTGGAGAAAGAACGAGGCATTACTATTAAGAGCCATGCCATTCAGATGGAATATACCTATAAGGGAGAAAAATATATCCTTAACCTGATTGATACTCCGGGACACGTAGACTTTTTCATACGAAGTATCTTCGTTCGATTGCTGCCTGTGAAGGTGCTTTGCTGGTAGTGGACGCTTCACAGGGAGTGCAGGCGCAGACTATTTCCAACCTTTTATATGGCATTGGAGCACGACCTCGAAATTATTCCCGTGATGAACAAGTGTGATATGGCAAGTGCAATGCCCGAGGAGGTGGAAGATGAAATAATCGACTTGCTGGGTTGCAAACGTGAAGATATCATTCGTGCATCGGGCAAGACCGGCATGGGAGTGGAAGATATTCTGGCGGCTGTGATCGAACGTGTGCCGCATCCGGTGGGCGATGACCAGGCTCCGCTTCAAGCTTTGATTTTTGATTCTGTATTCAATTCGTTCCGTGGTATCATTGCTTATTTTAAGATAGAGAATGGAGTGATACGCAAGGGAGATAAAGTGAAGTTCTTCAATACGGGTAAGGAATATGATGCCGATGAAATCGGAGTCTTGAAAATGGATATGATGCCTCGTAATGAGTTGCGTACCGGTGATGTGGGATATATTATTTCAGGTATCAAGACATCACGGGAAGTGAAGGTGGGAGATACTATCACTCATATTGCCCGTCCTTGCGAGAAGGCAATTGCCGGATTTGAAGAGGTGAAGCCGATGGTGTTTGCGGGGGTTTATCCCATTGAAGCGGAAGATTATGAAAATCTTCGTGCTTCGCTTGAGAAGCTCCAGTTGAATGATGCTTCATTGACGTTCCAGCCCGAGTCTTCATTGGCTTTGGGCTTTGGGTTCCGTTGCGGTTTCTTGGGACTGCTGCACATGGAAATTGTACAGGAGCGTTTGGATCGTGAGTTCGATATGAATGTGATTACTACTGTTCCGAATGTATCGTATATGGTATATGACAAGCAGGGTCATGCCAATGAGGTGCATAACCCCGGAGGTATGCCGGACCCGACTCTGATTGACCATATCGAGGAACCTTATATTGATGCTACCGTGATTACTGCAACCGATTATATCGGTCCTATTATGACTTTGTGTCTGGGCAAGCGCGGAGAATTGGTGCGTCAGAATTATGTATCGGGAAACCGTGTGGAAATACATTACAGAATGCCGTTGGGAGAGATTGTGATTGACTTTTATGATAAGTTGAAGAGTATTTCCAAGGGGTATGCTTCATTTGATTATCATCAGTCAGGCTTCCGTCCTTCCAAACTGGTAAAACTGGATATTCTGTTGAATGGTGAGTCGGTGGATGCTCTTTCTACATTGACACATGTCGACAATGCATACGATTTGGGCAAGCGGATGTGTGAGAAGCTGAAGGAGTTGATTCCACGTCAACAGTTTGATATTGCTATTCAGGCGGCTATCGGCGCAAAAATTATCTCACGTGAAACGATAAAGGCTGTCCGTAAAGATGTAACGGCAAAATGTTACGGTGGTGACGTGAGTCGTAAACGTAAATTGCTTGAAAAGCAAAAGAGGGGTAAAAAGCGTATGAAGCAGATTGGTAATGTGGAAGTACCGCAGAAAGCGTTCCTTGCAGTATTGAAGTTGGATTAAAAATCTAAAATACCCGAATGATTGTCGCTGTCAGCAGAACTTTCAAGGCAATCATTCCATTATTATATAATCTTTAAATAAATATAAATGAGAAAAGTTCTGTCTTTTTCGGCCTTTCTGATGATGGGTCTTTTGGTGTCCCAAATCTTACCGGGGGCGGTAGGTGAAGGGTATACTACCATAAAGAGTGTGTCTGATGTATTGCTTTACATCTGCCTGAGTTTTATTATGATTAATGTCGGACGTGAGTTTGTCATGGATAAAACAAGGTGGAAGAGTTATGCTGAGGATTATTTTATTGCAATGGCTACGGCAGCGATGCCATGGATTTTGATAGCCGTTTATTATGTATTTGTCTTGCTACCGCCCGAATATTGGCATAGCTGGGAAGCATGGAAAGAAAATCTTCTGTTAAGCCGTTTTGCGGCGCCCACCTCTGCAGGTATCTTGTTTACCATGTTGGCGGCTCTCGGATTAAAAATCAAGTTGGATTTATAAAAAAGATTCAGGTGTTGGCTATCTTTGACGACCTGGATACCATCTTGCTGATGATTCCGTTGCAAATAATGATGGTGGGGCTGCGCTGGCAATTGATTATCATTGTTTTAGTAGTGTTTGTTCTGCTCTCTATCGGCTGGAAACAGTTAGGGAAATACAATTGGCGGCAAGACTGGAAAGCGATTTTCTTTTTACTCGGTGGCAGTTTTTGCAGTTACACAGTTGGTGTATATGGTGAGCAAATATTTTTTATGGAGACGAAGGAAGTATCCATATTGAAGTGTTATTGCCGGCTTTTCGTTCTGGGTATGGTTATGAAACATAAGGAGATAGATACTCCTTTGGAGCATAAGGTATCTACCGGTGTTTCTTTCTTGTTTATGTTCCTGGTGGGTATGAGTATGCCTCTCTTTGTCGGAGTGGATTTTTCGGAGACGCATAGCGGTACTCATTCCATTACCGGATCGCAAGAATGATGTCTTGGGGAATGATTATTTATCATGTGGTAATCGTGTCTTTGTTATCGAATGTCGGGAAGCTGTTTCCTGTGTTATTCTATAGAGACCGTAAGTTGAGCGAGCGTCTTGCTTTATCTATCGGTATGTTTACTCGTGGAGAAGTAGGAGCGGGAATCATCTTTATTGCATTGGGATATAATTTAGGAGGCCTGCACTGGTAATTTCTTGTGTTAACTCTTGTGCTAAATTTAATTTTAACCAGTTATATTTGTACTGTGGGTGAAAAACTTGGCGTTACGAAGCTATAACGGCTGACATATACTTCGTAAGAAGAGTATTTTATACAAACAATAAAGCGTTCCTTTCTGTTATTGACTTCAAAGATAACAGGAAGTTCGTGTTTTATAAGAATTTATCACGAATCTAATATTATAACAGGAAAGACATGGAAAAACTCAAAATCGGAAACATGAATGTTTCGTTTCTAAGTGCTACGCGGTATCACATTAATGGGGGAATTCTATTGATGGTTATCGTTCTTCTGGCGATGATTATAGCTAATTCTCCCTGGGGAGACGCTTATGCAGCTTTTTGGAATAAAGAAGTACATCTTCAGATAGGGGAATTTAATTTGTTCAGTCATAATGGGAATCACATGACCTTGATGAATTTTATCAATGATGCTTTGATGACTATTTTCTTCTTTAGTGTGGGACTGGAAATTAAGCGTGAAACATTGGTGGGTGAGTTGTCCAGTTTTCGACAGGCTTTGTTGCCGATAGTGGCGGCTTGCGGGGGGATGATTGTTCCGGTTATTATCTATTATTGTATGACGTCGGGTACGGATGCCGAGAGTGGTCTGGCTATTCCGATGGCAACGGATATTGCTTTCTCCCTGGGGGTACTAAGCTTATTCGGCAACCGTGTACCTATCAGTCTGAAAATATTTCTGACGGCTTTTGCTGTGGTGGATGATATTGGTGGTATTCTGGTAATCGCTTTATTTTATTCCTCCCATCTGGATGTGAATTTCTTGTTGTATTCTTTTGGAGTGCTTTTTTTGCTTTGTGCCGGTAATCATTTGCATATACACAATCGTTGGTTTTATCTTTTACTGGGACTGGTGATGTGGTATCTGTTTTTACAAAGTGGTATTCATGCCACTATTGCAGGGGTGATAGTAGCGTTTACGATTCCGGCTACACCACATTATAAGATAGGTAAGTATATTAACCGTATTAAGGAGAACATAGAAATATTTCCGAGTACAGACAAAGAAGGTATAATTTTGAGCAAATTGCAGATTAATGTGTTGAAAAGTATCGAATCGGCTTCCGATAGAGTGATTTCTCCTTTACAGTCATTGGAAGATAGTCTGCATGGATTAGTGAATTATGTGATTATTCCTTTGTTTGCTTTTGCTAATGCTGGTGTGGTGCTGACAGCCGGTCACGGAGGCATTGAAGTGGGAACACCTACATGGGCGGTCATGGTGGGATTGGTAGTCGGAAAATTTGTAGGTATTTACTTTTTTACATGGCTTATTGTCAAAAGTGGGTTGGCTGGCATGGCCGGGGGTATGAACTGGGTGAACCTGACAGGTATCTGCTTGTTGGGAGGTATCGGTTTTACCGTTTCCCTGTTTATAGCTAATTTATCATTCGAAGCTTCTCCGGTTCTTTTTAAGTCAGGCAAAATTGGGTGTTTTGAGCGGTACGGTGATAGCCGGGATGTTGGGCTATATTGTTTTACATTTTACACTACCGAAAAGAATATTGTCTTAAAAATGGAAAGAATACTAAAAACAACTCAATTACAGGCAGGGCAGGTACGACAGTAAAACGGCTGCCCTTGTTTATTTCGGAAGTAACCTCGATACGTCCCTGCATTTTTTCAACAATCACTTTACAGATAGACAGGCCAAGTCCTACTCCTTGTGCAAACTCATTATGTTTATAGAATCGGTCGAATATGATTTGCAGTTCTTCTTTTGGAATACCGGCTCCGGTATCTTCTACAAAAATATGCACTTCATGACTAGCAGGTTGATGATGGTATCCTAATTTGATATGTCCGCTCTTTGTAAACTTTTTTGGCATTGTTCAGGAAATTAGTGATGACCTGTGTCATACGCATATTGTCTATGTGTACAAATACATCTCCTTCGGGAAACTCCTTGATAAATTTTAAGGGTGATGAAATAGTCAGTTGATGGGTGTTGTAAATACTGTTGAGCAAAGAACGGACGCTCTCTTCCCGGTAATTGAATGACATATTGCCGGATTCAATGCGTGATAGTTCCAGCACATCATTAACCAGTTTGAGCAATAAATCGGTATTATCATTGATGATGGAGATAAATTCCTGTTTCTCTTCTTCCGAAAGGTCTTTTTCCGTAGTCAGCAGGTTGGAAAACCCGGTGATGGCATTGAGAGGAGTGCGTATCTCATGACTCATATTATCCAGAAAAGAATTGTTTTAATTTCTGCCCGCCTCTGCAACCTTGCGGGCTTGAATCAGCTCTTCTTCCTTGTCTTTTACC
>ENA-OQAX01000426-OQAX01000426.1-human-gut-metagenome-genome-assembly--contig:-NODE-426-length-10084-cov-2.070403_pt1 | contig 10084 bp, 16 predicted proteins | sample MGYA00242741_ERZ504539 | MGnify/ENA primary metagenome ERZ504539 (study PRJEB26092, sample SAMD00036277) | human gut metagenome | host: Homo sapiens | study: EMG produced TPA metagenomics assembly of... | reverse complement strand
GTTCCGCGAGGTATCTTAGTCCATACCGATTCGTCAAACTGTTTTTGATCAAAGTCCTCTACCCATACCAGCTCCATTCTTTACTTTTAACCGATGTCTTACAAGCACTCATCAAACAAACCAGCCCCATGCAGGCCCAAACAAATAAAAGGCTTTTTCTCATAGTATTTATTTCTATCTGATTAAAAAACAACGCCGTATCAAACGAAATATAATCTCATTCAATACGGCTAATTATCTATTAATAATGTATTTATTTCGCCAGGCTATAAACCACATCCATTATCTTCTGGCCTATTTCATCTGCCGCCTCCATGGTTGCAGCCTCAGAATACACACGGATAATAGGTTCGGTATTACTCTTACGCAAATGTACCCACTTGTCCGGGAAATCTATTTTCACACCGTCTATGTCGTTTATCTCTTCATCCTTATACAGTTCCTTCACCTTGGCCAGAATAGCGTCCACATCCGTTTCCGGAGTCAGATCAATGCGATTCTTGGCAATGAAATAAGGAGGATAAGTAGCACGCAGTTCACTGACTTTCTTCCCTTCATGCGCCAAATGGCTCAGGAATAAAGCAATTCCCACCAATGCATCACGTCCGTAATGACTTTCAGGATAGATTACTCCACCATTTCCTTCACCTCCAATCACAGCATGAGTCGCTTTCATCTTGGTAACCACATTCACTTCCCCTACAGCCGAAGCATTGTATTCACAGCCATATTTACGGGTCACATCGCGCAAAGCACGGGTAGAACTCAAGTTAGAAACGGTATTTCCGGGAGTATGTTTCAATACATAGTCTGCCACGGTCACCAATGTATATTCTTCGCCATACATTTTTCCATCCTCACAGATCATAGCCAGACGGTCAACATCCGGGTCTACAACGAAAGCCACGTCACAACCGCCTTTGGCCATCAATCCCATAATGTCCCCCAGGTTCTTTTCCAAAGGTTCCGGGTTATGCTGAAAATCACCGGTCGCTTCACAATAAAGCTTTTCTACATGCTTCACTCCCAACCGTTCCAACAATTCAGGAAGAATAATACCGCCAACTGAATTAACGCAATCTATAGCTACACGGAAATTGGCCTTACGGATAGCATCCACGTCTACCAATTTTCAAAGCCAAAACACTATCTATATGTTTCTGATTGTAGGTATTGTCTTCGCGATAACTTCCGATGTGGTCTATATCGGCAAACTCAAAACGCTTCCGCTTCTGCTATACGCAGCACTTCATTTCCTTCTTCCTTATTCAGGAATTCTCCATGCTCATTCAGCAACTTCAAAGCGTTCCATTGTCTGGGATTGTGGCTGGCAGTCAAAATAATACCACCGCACGCTCCTTCCATGGTTACAGCCAATTCTGTAGTCGGTGTAGATGCCAGTCCGATATTCACCACATCAAACCCCATTCCCATTAAAGTACCGCATACCACGTTCTTCACCATTTCGCCGGAGATACGTGCGTCACGTCCTACTACAATTTTATTACTCTTTACAGTTGTTGTTTTACGTATCAGCGTTGCATAAGCTGATGTAAATTTCACTATATCCAGCGGGTTCAAACCTTCCCCCACGTGCCCACCAATGGTTCCACGAATTCCGGATATTGATTTAATTAATGTCATGTGCTAATTGATAAGTTATTTCATAGTAACAAGGATAGACAGAAGCAGAAGCGTCAGACTGTCCTTCACTGTGAGGTACAATCAGTCTGATCTTAGAACGACTGGAAATCTCCCTGCCAACCTTTATGTAATTGAATGGAATCAACCATCCTGAAGGTACGTAAGGAGTACCATAAGTGTTATACATGATCCCCTCGGTAAACGTAGCCGACAGGCTTTTCCCATTTTTAGTTACCATCATGATATCAGGATAAATCATATACTCACTATTATGATCCGTATTCCAAGACAAAGAATCACCAATGCCTTCCTCTGTAATCCGTTCTTCCACATAACGAACTATAACCTCACGACGCGCACCATCTTTCCAAGCGCTCAGAGGTTTCCCCTTTCCCTCTTCCACAATCTGCATATAAACACCTGTTTCCGAGAAAAGGACAAACTGGTTTTCATCCACATTGGTCGTAGAATCCTGTTCCTGGAACTGGTCAAAGCTGATCACATTGATATCTTCTTTTTCAATAAATCGCTTGATAGCTTCTCTCTCTTCTTCTTTCATTTCAGCATAGGTCTTTCCATTATTGCAAGACTGGAAGACCAGCCCTAAAAGAAACACAGATGCGAACAATATACCTAATTTCTTCATTCTAAGTTCTGTTATTTTCGGACAAAATTAATAAATAAGCCCCTAACTTTTATATTGTTTGTATGCAATTATACTAAAATAACTATTTTTTTGCCAGAAGCAGTTCCTCGTACTTCACCAAAGCCTGTTTAAACAGATCGATGGCTTCATCCATTGTTCCATAAAACTCCCCACCGGATGCATTCAGATGACCACCTCCATTAAAAAAATTCGGCAGCCACTTTATTACAAGGGAAAGCACCTACAGAACGCAGAGATACCTTTATCATATTCTTTTCCGTATCCTCACGCAAGAATACGGAGAAAATAATATTCTTTATGGAAAGTGGAATATTCACAAACCCTTCCGTATCTCCTTTTACATACTGGAATTTACTTTGCTCCTCTTTTGTCAGCCAAACCAATGCCGAATTGAAACTGAGGAAATACTCGCATCTTGTCGTACAGCACATATCCCATCAGGCGTAAACGCCCTTCAGAATACGTATTATAAACTTTACGATAAATCTCATCCTTATCAATGCCTTTCGAAAGCAGTTCGCTGATAATGAAATAAATCTCACGGTCATTAGAATTATAAGTAAAGCCACCTGTATCGGTCATCATCCCCGTATAAATACATTCAGCACCTTCCTTGGTGATATCCTCAAAATACCCCCAGACGGCATATCAACCGGAAAACCAATCCGATGTAGAAGATATTTCAGGATGAGAAATAATGATTCTACAAAAGGCTTCCGGATTAAGGTGATGGTCAATCATCATTTTGCGTGCCGGCGACTGAGCCACAGCATCCGCCATCGCATCAATACGAGACAATGCATTGAAATCCAGACAGCAGATCACATCCGCCTCATTCAGCAGCTTATTGGCAAATTCAGTATATTTATCGTACCGGATTATATCCTTGGCTCCCGGCATCCATCTCAGAAAATCCGGAAAAGCATTGGGAACAATGACATTCACCGTCTTTTCCTGTGATTCCAAGAAATGCCATAATCCTAACGAGGAGCCAATGGCATCACCATCCGGTGACACATGGGTAACAATAACTATTTTATCAGCTCTTTCAAACCATTTTTCGGCATGGTCTATATTAGCCTGTGCAATTACTTTTGATAACATATTCAATTCTTTTTCTTTTGAAATGGCAAATTTACAAATTAATTCTTTATTCACAGAAGAATACGGTAAGAACCTTTCGGAGACATATCAATATAATCCAATCCCAAACCTCTACACTCGTCCTTTAACAAATTCAATCTATACCCACCGAGCGAAGCATCCAGTATGACCTTCCTTATTTTAAATATTTTTGTAATGGGGCAATTTTCCTTTAAAACCTTTACACAAGTACATATAATCAATATCCAACAAACTATCAACCGATCTGCTCCGCCAGCGGTTATCCACCAAAACACATATATTCATACCTTTATAATGATAAATGCTATCCTGTTGCCAAACATCTTTTTGAGGGGAAACTTTTACTTGCGAATGGGCCAGGATTAACTGAAAAGACTCCTCTTTCATATAATATAGACAACCTGAAAATCCTATAAAAAAGATTGATTCCACACAAAAACAGTAATCAACGATTTCCGTGAAGGAGATAACAGATAAGATAATAACACAAATAATAATACATAAAGAATACCAACCTGAAACAAAGACAAATGTATATCGCCGGAATGTGATATAGGCAAATCCCCCACCCATTGCATACTGTTATTCAGCAACCACAACACCCCGTTCAATCCTTTTACCACCCATATATGCAATACCGTAAAAGGAGACAACACAAAACTTGCTACCGATCCATAAATTATAACAAATACTAAAGGTGCCACTATCAAATTGGCCGGTAAAAAACAAACAGGAAAATAAGCGAATTTATAAATAACCACAGGAGCTGTCCCTAACTGTGCCGCCAGCGAAACCGCCACTATCCCCCAAATATAACGAGGTACAGGGTGATGCACCCGCCAGCACCGAAAAATGACAGGATAAATAAACAAAATTGAAATACAGCCAGAAATGATAGCTGGAACCCGGTATCAAAAAGATAAAAAGGATTATAAAGCAGCATAAAGAATGCCGCTATAGCCAAAGTATTCAATGACAAAGTCCGTTCTCCTGCCGCACGTGCCACTGTCATTAACATACACATTACCACCGCCCGTATAACCGAGGGAGGCAAGCCCACTAAAAAAGCAAAATGTCCATAACAACAACACAATAATGCCACACTTTACCCATCGCAGCAGGCAACTTCTATCCAGCGGACGCAATATCCAACACAATAATCCCCACAAAACAGCTATATGCATTCCTGACAAAGCCAAGATATGGCTCACTCCCGCCACTTGATAAGTTTCACGTAAATCCTCACTCAGTTCCTCTTTATAGCCAACAGTCAAAGCCGACAATACGGCAAATTCATCTCCCGAGAATCCCCACTTCCGATAACTGTCCAGTATTTTCTCTCTCCATACACCTGCCCGCTGTTTCCATGTCAATGCCGATTTCTTGCCTGTCCATTGCCAATACCCCGGAAAGATTACGGCCGTTCCGCTAATTTGCTGTCTGAAAAGATAAGCCGCATAATCAAATTCTCCCGGAATCACCTCTCTTTCAGGAGTAGAGATACGTGTATAAAAGTTCAAATGGTCTCCACATCGTAAATTTACAGAAAGACTATCTTTCATAATATAGACTAGTATCATACGATTAACAGGAACCATCCCCCTCTCAGACATTTCTTTATCTATCCGCAATTTACAGAGATATGTTTTGGCCTTTTCTTGCGGAACATCCACTATCACCCCTTGATACATATTCTTCCCTGATGACCATTCATAGTCCACCCGTTGCCATTTTTGCTGTAGCAACAATGCCCCTACACAAAATAGAAACATAAAAACCATGCCTCCAAATAACCATCGGGAAAGGTAGCCTTGCCATTTCATCAATACAATCAAGCCAATCAAGCACCCCAATATTCCCGTGCCAGAAACAAGCACAGGCAAGCGTCCTTGAAAAAAAATGATCGGATACAAAAAAATTCCGGCGACTAGAGGTATAGTCAACCGGAACATGGAACAAGGCTTTACAGCCGCTATATTTCGCACTTTTGGTTTTAAGCTCAAAGAGATTTCAACCGATGTATCATGTCTGACATATCAGGAGCTTTGAACACAGCATTTCCTGCCACCAGCACGTCCGCTCCAGCCTCTACAAGCTGTCTGCCGGTTTCCAGGTTCACTCCCCCGTCAACCTCTATCAATGCCTGCGAACCTGTATTCGTTATCAATTCACGTAATTCCCTCACCTTATCCAGGGTATGTACAATAAATTTCTGACCACCAAAACCGGGATTCACACTCATCAGCAACACCATATCCACGTCACGGATAATATCGACCAACATAGCCACAGGAGTAGACGGATTCAATGTGACAGCCGCTTTCATTCCGGCATCCTTTATTTGTTGCACCACTCTATGCAAATGTACACAAGCTTCATAATGCACATTCATCATCATTGTTCCCAAATCTTTCACTTCTTTAATGAATTTCTCGGGATTAACAATCATCAAATGTACATCCAAAGGTTTTCACACAACTCGGCTACATATTTCAATACAGGAAAACCAAAAGAAATATTCGGTACAAACACACCATCCATTATATCAATATGCAGCCAGTCGGCATCACTACGATTTATTTGTTCTATATCTGCCTGTAGATTAGCAAAATTGGCAGACAACAAAGAAGGGGATATCAGAGGTCTATTCATGGTTCACTGTTCTTATTCTTTTTATACAGAACAAAGATAACCATATTTTATATAAGAACAGTGAAAAAGTTCATTTTATTTCGGCAAAGTAAACCGCACACCCAACTGTATATTAAAATTAAAAGGATGTTCCTTGCGAATCGTATTTACATTACTGCCGTCATCAAAGTAATAAACAACTCCCGGCTCCGCATAAATACCCAATTTCTCCGTAATCTTAAACTGCGCACCTGCCGCTGCGGACAAAGACCATTGCAAAGGTTTCACTTTGACATTTTCCTCCCCTCCCGAAAACTGTTCATCTTTTCCTGCATTTGATGTAGAAACACTGCCGATAATGCTTCGCTTTCCAGATACACATTTTTCTACCGCTCCACCTGCCGAAGCATACACTTCAAACCGCTTGTTACTCCATATATTCCGGTTCACTTTCAAAGGAATACCCACATAATGCAGTTTCTCTTCCCAGCCATAATTGTTTTTTTGAGTTCCCGAACGTGTTTCGGATGAAAGCTGGGTATAAGTCACCCCAGTTTCTACAGCCCAATCATCACTTAAATCAAAACGAAGGGAAGCTCCAAAAGTAACAGGCATACGATATTTTATATCAGACTGCGCATCCTTTCCTTCCGACAAGTTATTGAACTGAACCAGCTTATCAATTTCAGCCCTTGTTTCCACTCCATAAGCGCTATTCATTGTTGCATTCCTTGTGCCATTAGGCAAAGGCAAATATCCATCCATACTAGTCGAGGATGAAAAGGTTCCATTACCGGTAGAAAGTCCTACCGACCAGTTTCTGTCCTTCTTTCTATGAGGAGCCACGTAAGCGTAATTCGTTTTGGCAGCCGAATAGGAAGATCTGCCGGCCTGTTTCTGCTGTTTTTGTTCCACTATAACAGATTCCTCTTTCTGCTCTTCAATATAATTTTCCTCTATTTGTATCTCTTCCACCTCTTTATTTAGCAAAACCTCCTGTTCGGCAGCCAATGCCTCTGCCTTAGCAACCCCACCAACTTTTACATGTTGTTTTTTCCCAGAGCGGGCAGCAGGAACTACCAAGGCCATAGGTTGCTCAGGAGTGATTGATCCCGGCACCAACTCATCGGGTTCGTGCATTACATTCAACTCTGCCGACTGTTTCTCCAAATAGTTTGCAGAAGGTGACTGCCAAAACCATACGGTCAATGAAGACACAACCACTAACAAGGCAACAGCTGCTACAGCCTGCCAGCGGCGCCACATCGGAATTACTTTCGGAACCGTATCCAGTTCCTTTTCCAACTGTTCCCAAAGATCAGCAGGAGCCGGTTCCGAATAGCCCTCCATCCGGATGCGGAAATTTTTTTATCCATTTATCTTTTTCTTTCATTCCTATATCCTCTTTCTATAATCATTTATTTTTTTCATCAATAAGGTTTTGGCTCTGTATAATTGAGATGATGACGTATGTTCTGTAATTCCTAGCATTTCAGCAATCTCCTTATGTCCCTTTTCTTCTAATACATATAAATTAAAGACCGTTCTATATCCATCCGGAAGCTCTTTAATGAATTGCATTAAAACAGATTGGGGTATTTGCTCAAAATCATCCTCATCTCCATCTATCACATCGGGCAACTCTTCGACTATCACTTCCTGATTTGTAGAAGCTTTTCTTGCGAAGATAGCCCAGTGCTTCATTTACCATAATACGTGTCAGCCATGCTTTCAATGACCCCTCTCCTTTTATAAGTAAATTGACTGAATGAACGAAATATATTCAAAAATCCATCATGTAAGACATCCTGTGCCACTTCCCTATCACCTGTATAACGAACACAAATGGCCATCAATTGCCCGGCATAACGCTCATACAATTGCTTGCGTGCAAGGTTATCGCCCTTGCCGCAACGTTCCACCAATTCTGTTTCATTCATTGTTTGTGACACTTCTTTATTGGATAAATGATAAGACTGCAAAAATACTGCATCCGGAAGAATAAAATTTTTGCTTAAGCAGATTTAACATTTTTACAAGCAGTAAACTTACTATCTTCGCATTTAAGCGATAGAAACAATTCTAGAAACAGAAAATATGAGAAAATATAAAGCGACAGTTCTTGTAATAATTATGGTAATGCTGATTCCATTTACTCAGTCTTGCCTGAATGACTATGATGATGACATCTACGACATACAAGCAGAAATGCCTTTTAACGCCGCTTTAGCAACCGTAGTAACTCCCAGTGAAGTACCCGGTGAAGCAGTGATAGAAAGCGATAATGATGGAATCGCATACGTAGTGAATCCCGATAAATTAACACGTTTTGAAACAAATAATCCGGGACAACGTATTTTTTATACCTATATAAATGCAGCCAATCCGACCGGAGATGCAAGTAAGAAAGGACCTTTTTATTTCTATAGATTACTTGCAGAAGATCTTAACCAAACCAATGGATACACTAAAAGAAAACGATGAAGATATTTACGGACATGATGGAATCAACCTCATCACTCCCATTATGGGTAAGACACACCTGACCCTTATGTTCCAAATATTAGGTTTCAACTCTAATATCAAACATCGGATCAGCCTTGTAGCCACAGAAGGAACTGTTCCTGACGCAAACGGATATATGGCTGTAGAATTACGCCACAATGCCGAAGGTGACAGACAGGAATATCCGAGTTCCGGTTATGTATCCTTCCCTTTATTGGATGTTCCCGGATATAAAGAGGGTAAGCTACAAGGAATTTAAAATAAAAATGAATACCATTAACAATGGCGAAGAAACCGTTACAGTAAGTTATAATAAAAGTAAATCTACAAACTTTCCGTTCATACAGAAAGGTATATCCAACACAAAAATTAAATGATTCTTAACAACTCCTTGTCTTATTGTAACGAAAAGGCTGTATCCGAAAATCTTTCGATACAGCCTTTATCATTTATTCTACCTTATTATTATCCGAAGTTCTGTAGCCTCTCAAAAAATCAGCCACATTCATACGTTTCTTTCCTGCCAGCTGCAAAGTAAGCACATTAATAAAACCATCTTTTACAGCCACCTGAAAATAGGTCTTCATATCCGTACGGATATCGCCTATATTCATCTCATGGGAAGCAAAAACTTTCTCCGTTTCATATATTTTTAAAACCTGACGTGTTCCATCAGCCACACACAGTTCGGTCCATGCAGCCGGATAAGGAGACAGCCCGCGAATAAAGTCATAAATCTGCTTCACACCTTTATTCCAGTCTATTACGGCAAGTTTCTTTAAATATTTTCGGTGCCGGACGCAACTCCGTTTCCTGCCGGATCAAAACTTTCCTGAGGAACAGGTTTCACACTTCCATTCAAAATAGCATCCACGGTTTCCAAAACCAAATCTCCCCCCAAATACATCAGCTTATCATGTACTATTTCCACATTATCCGTATCAGCAATAGGAACGCGCACCTGTTGGATAATCTCACCGGTATCTATCTCATGTTTCAAGAAAAAAAGTCGTAATACCAGTTTCCGTATCTCCGTTTATCACCGCCCAATTTATAGGAGCAGCTCCTCTATATTGAGGTAATAAAGATGCATGCAAGTTAAATGTGCCCAAACGCGGCATATTCCATACTATTTCGGGAAGCATACGGAAAGCAACTACAATTTGTAAATCGGCTTGTAAAGACCGGAGTTCCTCTATAAAAGCCTCATCCTTCAATTTCTCCGGCTGAAGTATCCTCAGACCTTGAGAAACAGCATATTCTTTCACCGGACTAGGTTGCAGCACACTGCCATGTCGTCCCATCGGTTTGTCGGGCATAGTTATCACACCTACTACATTATAGCCTCCTTCAACCAATCTTTTCAGGCTCTCCACCGCAAAATCGGGAGTACCCATATATACGATCCGCAAATCTTTCTTTTCCATATACTTACATTATTTAATCTTCAGAGAAATCAACCAACACCTGCCGGTACGAATTAAATATTTTGGACTTGGAAACAAACCCTTT
>ENA-OQAX01000425-OQAX01000425.1-human-gut-metagenome-genome-assembly--contig:-NODE-425-length-10094-cov-7.496037_pt1 | contig 10094 bp, 11 predicted proteins | sample MGYA00242741_ERZ504539 | MGnify/ENA primary metagenome ERZ504539 (study PRJEB26092, sample SAMD00036277) | human gut metagenome | host: Homo sapiens | study: EMG produced TPA metagenomics assembly of... | reverse complement strand
GCCACGTTTGTTGCCCTGGCAACATTCAAAAATGCCGGAAACTGGCTATACTAAACGTCGGACATGATAAAATATTACGACCGATCCGGAAAACAAAAGAATTCCGGTACGCCGCAACAAGAGGATGCCCGCAGGCAGAAAAGGGAAAAGTATGAAGATCATTTTTTATGGCACCCGTGATTACGACCACCTGTATTTTGACGTTCTGGCCGCTGACCCGGACTATGGCTGCACCATCAAGTTCCTGGCGGCAACCTGGATCCGGATACCGCCCAGCTGGCCGCGGGCGGCGATGCCGTCTGCGCCTTTGTCAACAGTGATTGCGGTGCCGAAACGCTGTCCGTGCTGGCCAAAGCGGGCATCAAGCTGCTGCTGATGCGCTGCGCGGGCTACAATAACGTGGACCTTGCCGCCGCCAAAGCCAACGGCATTACCGTTATGCGTGTGCCGGGCTACAGCCCGGAAGCCGTTGCCGAGCACGCCATGGCGTTGGCCCAGGCGCAAACCGCCGCATCTGCAAGGCATATATCAAGGTGCGCAATAACAACTTTGCACTGGACGGCCTGCTGGGCCAAAACTTTTATGGCGCCTGCGCCGGCATTGTGGGCACCGGCCGCATTGGCGCCGCCATGGCGCGCATCTGCCACGGTTTTGGCATGAATGTGCTCTGCTATGACATGTACAAAAACCCCGAAGTGGAAAAGTTTGCCCGCTATGTTTCGCTGGAAGAACTGCTGCAGAAAGCCGACCTGGTCAGCTTGCACTGCCCGCTGACCGAGGGTACCCATCACATGATTAACAAGGATACCATCGCCATGATGAGGGATTCTGCCATCCTGGTCAACACCAGCCGCGGCGGCCTGATCGACACCGACGCCCTGATCGAAGCCCTGCGCGCCCGCAAGTTCGGCGGCGTGGGCCTGGATGTGTACGAGGATGAGGATGACCAGGTGTTCCAGGATTTCTCCGACGATGTGCTGGAAAACGAGGTGGTGCCGGTGCTGCTCAGCTTCCCCAATGTGGTCATTACCAGCCACCAGGCGTTCTTTACCCGCACGGCATTGCAGAGCATTGCCGCCATTACGCTGGAAAATGCCCGCGCTTTTGCCCGCGGTGAAGAACTGAAAAACGAGGCAAAAGCGTAAAAAACTATTATTTGTGTGCAAATGGGATACACTTGCCGCTATCGCACAAACAAAATTTTTTCAAAAAATATTGTCAAATGCACTTTAGCGTGCTAATATAAATACCGGTGAAAGAAATAGAGGACCGCGCGCTTTCCGCCAGTTTCAAGGGGTCCGGCAGTGCGGCCGGAAGCGGAAAACAGCAGCCCACCAAAAAAGGAGAGTGTATATCCATGTCTATCAAAAATGCTTATCTGAACGAAGTGTACCAGGGCCTTGTTAAGCGCAATGCTGAACAGAAGGAATATCTGCAGGCTGTTGAGGAAGTTCTCGAAAGCCTGGAGCCTGTTGTTGAGGCCCATCCTGAATATGAAAAGGCAAGCCTGATCGAGCGCCTGGTTGAGCCGGAGCGCATCATCATGTTCCGTGTGCCTTGGGTGGATGACGCTGGCAAGGTGCAGGTCAACCGCGGCTACCGTGTGCAGTTCAACTCTGCCATCGGCCCCTACAAAGGCGGTCTGCGCTTCCATTCTTCTGTTAACCTGTCTATCCTCAAGTTCCTGGGCTTTGAGCAGTGCTTCAAGAACAGCCTGACCAGCCTGCCCATGGGCGGCGGCAAGGGCGGTTCTGACTTTGACCCCCATGGCAAGAGCGATGCCGAAGTTATGCGCTTCTGCCAGAGCTTTATGACCGAGCTGTACCGCCACATTGGCCCCGATACCGATGTGCCCGCCGGTGATATCGGCGTTGGCGGCCGTGAGATCGGCTTCCTGTTTGGCCAGTACAAGCGCATCCGCGACGAGTACTCCGGCATCCTGACCGGCAAGGGCATCCCGTTCGGCGGTTCCCTGGCCCGTACCGAGGCTACCGGCTACGGCCTGTGCTACTTTGCCAAGGAAATGCTGGCTGATGCTGGCAAGAGCTTTGAAGGCCAGCGTGTGGTCATCTCCGGCTCCGGCAACGTTGCTACCTATGCAAACCAGAAAGCTACCCAGATGGGCGGCAAGGTTATCGCCATGAGCGACTCCAACGGCTACATCGTGGACGAGAACGGCATTGACTACAAGGTCATCAAGGAAATCAAGGAAGTCAAGCGTGCCCGCATCAAGACTTACCTGGATTACGTTCCCACCGCTAAGTACGTTGAGGGCAGCAAGGGCATCTGGACTGTTCCCTGCGATATCGCTCTGCCCTGCGCAACCCAGAACGAGCTGCAGCTGGAAGGTGCCGAGGCACTGGTTGCCAACGGCTGCTACGCTGTTGCTGAAGGTGCTAACATGCCTTCTACCCCGGAAGCAATCGCTTACCTGCAGAGCCACGGTATCCTGTTCGCTCCCGCTAAGGCAGCCAACGCCGGCGGCGTTGCTACTTCCGGCCTGGAAATGAGCCAGAACAGCCTGCGCCTCTCCTGGACCTTTGAAGAGGTTGACGAGCGCCTGCACAACATCATGGTCAACATCTACAAGAACGCTGCCGATGCAGCCGAGCGTTATGGCATGAAGGCAACCTGGTTGCCGGTGCCAACATCGCAGGCTTCGAGAAGATCGCCAGCGCTATGATGAGCCAGGGTGTGGTTTGATTTTCCCCCCACGCTTCAAACAGAATATAGCCTGAAATAACACACCGGGCCGCATGCAATATTACATGCGGTCGGTGTTTGTTATGTGCTTAAAAATTACTCAAAAATAAAAATCTCTTCAATCGGTGCTTCCACCGTGCGGGAAATATCCACAGTCAGCTGCGCTTTGGCGCAGTTTTCGGTGCAACGCTTGTCTATCAGCGCGTGGGACATTCTGCCCTCAAAAAAAAGAACCCGAAAAAGCCAAAGAACAAAAAGAATGCAAAGGGAAAACTTCCTCGGTCTGCGGGTAAACCCAGAACCCCAGCAACCCTAAAAAGCCCGGCAACCCTAAGGCAACACCGCACAATTCCCGCCTTGCGGCTTAAGCACCGCTCCGACAGCTGCGGCACGGCATCTGCGTTGCCAAAATGCTCGATAATGTCGGGTTGCGGTACCCGCATCGTGCTTCGGGGGCAAAAGCCCCTCGCACTCTGCGACCGCTGCCCCTGCTTCGGTTCGCTGTTTCCGCCACTGGCGGCGCTCACCTTTGCAGCATCCAGTATTATCTGCGCTTTTGGCTTAGCAGCTGCCGCACCTCGCTCGCCGTATCGGCACTTAGAATTATGCGGTATTGCCCTAATTTGGAGGTATTGGGGTATGAGTTTGTTTGACTTGATCATGATCGGCATCAGCCTTTCGATGGATGCGTTTGCGGTTTCCATCTGCAAGGGGCTTTCGGTGCGCAAAGTACAGCTGTCCCACGCGCTGATCTGCGGTGCCTGGTTCGGCGCGTTCCAGGCCATTATGCCGTCCTTTGGCTACTTTCTCGGTTCCCGGTTCGAGCACCTGCTCAACAGCGTTGGCCCTTGGGTTGCCTTTATCCTGCTGGCTGTGATCGGCGTAAACATGGTGCGGGAAAGCTTTGGCGGCGATGAAACTGTGGACAACGATTTTTCCGCCAAAGCCATGCTGCCGCTGGCCGTTGCAACCTCCATTGACGCCTTTGCCGTTGGCGTTGGCTTTGCCGCAATGGAAGCCAACATTGTGGTTGCTGCCCTGCTGATCGGCTGCACCACCTTTACCCTGCTCTGCCATCGGCGTAAGGTTGGTGCCGTGTTTGGCGATAAGTACCGCGCCGTTTCGGAGCGCATTGGCGGCCTTGTGCTGATTTTGATCGGCCTGAAAACCTTGATCCAGAGCTTCCTGTAAAATTTGGCTTTCTCTTATTTCCGTTATTCTGATAAAACAGCTGCCCGCATCCTTTCCGGTTTTTGGCCGGAGTGATACGGGCAGTTTTCTTTGGGATTGATCCTGCACAAAAAAGTCCCGCCCGGCAGCGAGGGGTGCTGCGGGCAGGACTTATTTTTCATCAGGGGATATTCTGACGCTTTAAAATAAATTACTTTCTGCTGCGCTTTTTGCGGGAGTTTTTGCCCTTTACAGCAGGCTTAGCAGCCTCAACAACCGGCTTTGCAGCTTCCACAACGGTCTTAACGGCTTCGTCAGCGGCCTTGGCGGCAGCCTTGACAGCAGGCTTCTCGGCAACTTCCTTCACGGCCTTATCGGCAGCTTCCACAGCAGCCTTGACAGCGGGCTTTTCGGCAACTTCTTTTACAACCTTCACAGCTTCATCGGCAGCGGCCTTAACGGCGGGCTTTTCAGCAACTTCCTTGACAGCGTCGGTGGCCACGGCAGCAACGGCAGTGGCAGCCTCGGCTGCCTTCTTTGCGGTGGTCACAGCAGCCTCGGCAGCCTTTTTTGGTGCTGGTCTTGCAGGTGGCCTTCTTGGCGGTCTTAACAACCTCAGCGGCGGTTTCGGCAACCGGCTTATCGGCAGAAGCCTTCACGGCGTCAACAACCTCGGTAGCAACTTCGGCAGCAGCCTTGGCAGCGGCGTCAACGGTCTTGGCAGCGCTTTCAGCGGCAGCCTTCACTTCAGCCTTTGCTTTAGCGGCGGTAGCTTGGCGCTGGTCTTGGGCTTGCGGGTCACTTCGTTGATGGTCCAGTACTGGTTATCGCCGTTCACATCGGCCCAGATCTGCAGGACTGCACCGTTTTCGGTGTTCATGTTGACCAGGTCCAGGCACTTGCCGGCCAGGTTGGACTTGATCTTTACGCGGCCATCATTGGCAGGCTCCACGATCCACAGCTGGCTGGAAGCGTTAGCGCCTTCCCACTGGTGAACATGGGTGCCATCGGTCACGCCGGAGCAATCCAGGTCCATCATCTTGCCGGTGAAACGGTTCTTGATGCGGTACACGCCCTCGCCGGCGCGCACAAAGCTCCACTGCTGCCATTCGGCGTTGGCATTATCCCACAGCTGGATCTGAGCGCCGTTCTCGGTGTTGTAATCCTTTACTTCAACAACCTTGCCGTTTGCAGCGGCGATGGTATAAAACTTATCCTCAGTAATAACGGTCTGAGCAATTTTCTTGGTAGCCATGTATAAGCTCTCCTCTCAGTTTATCGTGTTGGTTGGTCAGTTTTGTACGCCTGCGGCTGGCAGTGTTCTGCGCAGCCCCCCTCCAAAGCGTCATCTATATAAAAAGGAGTGCTGTGTTGGTTCAGCCTCCTTGTGTTCTCCTCTATTATAGCCAATTATTCCCACATCGTCAAGTTTTGTGCGGCGTGACGGCATTTTACACAAAAACGCCGGAAGGGTGGAATCCTTCCCGGTATTTTTATGGGGATTTTCCGTTTTTATGCCGATTGCGCTTTTGTTGCGCACTTATCCGGCAGAAAGGCTATTTCAGGAGTTTTCCGCAAAATTGCCGGTGTACAGGCGGTAGTAACGGCCCTTTTGGGCAATCAGCTCATCGTGGGTGCCGCGCTCAATAATGCGGCCCTGTTCCAGCACCATGATGCAGTCCGAGTTGCGCACGGTGGAAAGGCGGTGGGCGATAACAAAGGTGGTGCGGCCATACATCAGGCCGTCCATGCCCTGCTGCACCAGGCGCTCGGTGCGGGTATCAATGCTGGAGGTTGCTTCGTCCAGGATCAGTACCGGCGGGTCCGCAACAGCGGCACGGGCAATGGCAAGCAGCTGGCGCTGGCCCTGGCTCAGGTTGGTGCCGTCGCCGGTCAGCGTGGTGTTATAGCCATCCGGCAGGTGGCGGATGAACTCATCGGCGTTGGCCAGCTTGGCGGCGGCGCGGCATTCCTCGTCCGTTGCATCCAGGCGGCCATAGCGGATGTTATCCATAACCGTACCGGTAAACAGGTGGGTATCCTGCAGAACAATGCCTAAGGATGCGCGCAGGTCGTCTTTATGAATATGGGTCACATCAATGCCGTCATACTCAATGGTGCCCTTCTGGATATCATAGAAGCGGTTGATGAGGTTGGTGATGGTGGTTTTGCCTGCGCCGGTGGAACCGACGAAGGCGATCTTCTGGCCCGGACGGCCATACAGGTTGATATCATGCAGGACGATCTTGCCCAGATCATAGCCAAAGTCTACATCCTTAAAGACAATATCTCCCTTCAGTTCACGGTAGTCTGCGCTGCCATCGGCGTTCACACGCTTCCAGGCCCACAGTTGGTGCGCTCCTTGGTTTCGGTCACAGAATCATCCGGCAGGCGTTTGGCGTTGACCAGCATGACCTTGCCCTCGTCCACTTCCGGCTTTTCGTCCAGCAGGTCAAAGATACGCTGGCCGCCGGCCAGAGCCATGATGATGGCGTTGAACTGCATGGAGATCTGGCTGATGGGCATGTTCAGGGTGCGGTTGAAGGTCAAAAAGCTGGCCAGCTTGCCCAGGGTAAGGCCTGTCATGCCAGACAGAGCCAGCGCACCGCCGATCATGGCGCAGAACACATAGGAAAGGTTGCCCAGCTGGGTGTTAGCCGGACCGCCGAGGTTGGAGTAACGGTTGGCCTTATCCGCGCTTTCAAACAGCTGGTCATTGAGCTTATCAAACTGCTCAATGGCTTCTTCCTCGTGGCAGAACACCTTAACGACCTTCTGGCCGTTCATCATCTCTTCAATGTAGCCGTTCACCGCACCAATATCACGCTGCTGGGAAACAAAGTACTTGGAAGAGTTGGTGGTAAGATACTTGGTGACCAGCAGCATAATCCCGACTATGACCAGGGTGAGCACCGTCAGCGGCACGCTGAGTACAACCATGGAAACCAGCACGCTGACAACGGTAATAGCGCTGTTCAGCAGCTGCGGCATGCTTTGGCTGATCATCTGGCGCAGGGTATCAATATCGTTGGTATACAGCGACATGATATCGCCGTGGGCGTTGCAGTCAAAGTATTTGATGGGCAGCGTCTGCATATGGGTAAACATTTCATCGCGCAGGTGCTTCAGGGTGCCTGGGTAACGTAAGCCATCATACGGGCCTGGGCAAAGGCGGCAACAATGCCGATGCCGTAAAAGCCTGCCGTGCGGGCGATGGCATGGGCCAGGCCGGAAAAATCACTGCTCTGCTCTTTCAGCAGGGGCAGGATGTAGCCATCGATCAAGGTCTGCATGAACAAAGTGCCCTGCACGTTGGCAAACACGCTGACAAAAATGCAGATGACGACCGCAACGACCTGAATGCGGTAGCATTCCATCACATAGCGCAGGATGCGCATGAAGATCTTGCCGGGGTTCTGGACTTTGGGGCGCGGCGCGGGGCCGACCGCGGCCAACCTTAACCACTTTTGCTTTCTGCTCAGCCATTGTTATCGCCTCCCTTTTCGTCAAAGTCGCCGGAGCCTTTGGTCTGGCTGTTATAAACTTCCTGATAGATGGGGTTGGTGGCCAGCATTTCGGCCGGGGTACCGTAACCACTGATCCTGCCGTTATCCAGCACGATCACATGGTCGGCGTTTTCCACGCTGGAAATACGCTGGGCAATGATGAACACCGTGGTGCCGGGAATCTTTTCGGCAAAGCTCTTGCGGATCTTGGCGTCGGTGCCGGTATCCACAGCGGAGGTAGAGTCGTCCAGAATCAGGATGCGGGGCTTTTTCAGCAGAGCACGGGCAATGCAAAGGCGCTGCTTCTGGCCGCCGGAAACGTTAGTGCCGCCCTGGTCAATGTGGGTGTTGTATTTATCGGGGAAGCGCTCAATAAATTCATCGGCGCAGGCCTGCTTGCATGCCTCCTCGATCTCGGCATCGGTGGCATCCTTATTGCCCCAGCGCAGGTTTTCGGCAATGGTGCCGCTGAACAGTTCGTTTTTCTGCAGCACCATGGCAACGCTGTTGCGCAGGATCTCCAGGTCGTAATCGCGTACATCCACGCCGCCAATGTACACATGACCGGCGGTGGTATCATACAGGCGGGGCAGCAGCTGCACCAGGCTGGTTTTTGCGCTGCCGGTGCCGCCGATGATGCCGATGGTCTCGCCGGAACGGATGTTCAGGTTGATATCAGACAGCACATCGCGGCCATCGGCCTTATAGCGGAAGCAGACATGATCAAAGCGGACAGCGCCGTTCTTGACTTCCATAACCGTTTTTTCGCCGTTGGACAGGGTGCTTTCTTCTTCCAGCACTTCAGCCACACGCTTGGCGGAAGCAGCGGACATAGAGATCATGATGAACACCATGGACAGCATCATCAGGCTGGTCAGGATGTTGGTGCAGTAGGTCAGCATGCTCATCAGCTCGCCGGTGGTAAAGCTGGTAGCACCGGACAGCACGATCATGCGGGCACCCAGCCAGGAAATCAGCAGGATGCAGGTGTAAACGGTGGCCATCATCAGCGGAGAGTTGAAGGAAAGAACTTTTTCAGCACGCAGCAGCAGATTCTGCACATTGCCGGATGCCTTTTTGAACTTTTCACTCTCGTAATCTTCGCGCACATACGCTTTGACCACGCGGATGGCGGAAACATTTTCCTGCACGCTCTCATTCAGGTCATCGTACTTTTTGAATGCGTCGGAGAAGTAGTTGCTGGCGCGGGACATGATGAGCACCAGGCAGCCGCCCAGAATGATGACCGCCACCAGATAGATGGAAGCCAGCTTGGCGTTGATGGTGAACGCCATGATCATGGCAATGACCATGCTGGACGGCGCACGGATGGCCATACGCAAAATCATCTGGTAAGCGTTCTGGATGTTGGTCACGTCGGTGGTCATACGGGTGACCAGACCGGCGGTGGAATATTTATCGATATTGGCAAAGCTGAATGTTTGGATATTGCGGTACATGGAGCGGCGCAGATTGCGGGCGTAACCGGTGGAAGCACGCGCACCAAACACACCGCCCAGCACGCCGAACAGCAGGCCAAAGGCCGCTGCCACGATCATCCAGCCGCCAATGCGGTAAATGTGGGAAAGATTGCCGGCGGTAACGCCATCATCAATGATGGAGGACATCAGCTTGGGGATGATCATTTCCATCACCACTTCGCCGATCATGCACAAAGGGGTCAGGATGGAAACCAGCCGGAATCCCTCTGTTTCTTTGTAAAGTGACTTAAACATATGGTATCTCCTGTTTGGCTGCCCGGGGGCAGCGCCTGAACTTCTTAAGCCAAAGCATTGCGGAATACTTTGGGGTGGGTCTGAAAACAAAGAAAATAACGGATATTTCGCAAACACAAGCAGGATTTAAGGCAAGGAGCCGCAGGAATCCTTTGTATATTCCAAGGCTTTTTAACGCAAAATCCGGTTGCGCTTATAGAAATAGACCAAATTTTTGACTTTTCAGATACGCCTTAATTTTTGCCGCGGATGGCTTTTGCATTTTCAATCAGCTTGTGCAGGGTGCCCTGGATAGCTTCCAGTTCCTGCGCGCTGACCCCGTTTTGCAGGTCATGCTCAAAATCCGAAATGCACTGGTGGATGGCGGCGGCGCATTGGCGGCCTTTCTCGGTCGGAACCAGGCTTTTGAGCCGGGCGTCTTTGGCGACAACTTCCCGCGTGATAAAGCCGGACTGCTCCATGCCCTGCAGCATGGTGGTAATGCTGGAACGGTTGGTGTGGAACCGGGCTTCCAGATCACGCTGGTAGATTTGCTTGCCGCTTTCCGTTTCCTGCATCAAAAACCCCAGCACCATGCCGCGCATACCGGTCAGCTCCGGGCTGACCCTGGTGCTGATGTACGCATCCAGCGCGCAGGAAATTTCCCGCGCGGCATAGTTTAAGGTGCGGCCCACATGCACAAAGCCGTGGTCATCCTGTTGGTTGCGGTTCTGCGTTTGGATCACCTCACTTTCCAATTCGTTTGATTGTTAATTGTTTGAATTAAAACAGTTTGATTTGCAACAGTACGATTATAAACAAATCCCGCCGGTTTGTCAACCAGCGGGATGTAATTATTTTCAAAGAAAATTGTTAAGGCAATACCGCATAATTCTAAGTGCCGATACGGCGAGCGAGGTGCGGCAGATGCCAAGCAAAAGCGCAGATAATACTGGATGTCTTATCGAGCATTTTGGCAACGCAGATGCCGTGCCGCAGC
>ENA-OQAX01000424-OQAX01000424.1-human-gut-metagenome-genome-assembly--contig:-NODE-424-length-10100-cov-4.015642_pt1 | contig 10100 bp, 16 predicted proteins | sample MGYA00242741_ERZ504539 | MGnify/ENA primary metagenome ERZ504539 (study PRJEB26092, sample SAMD00036277) | human gut metagenome | host: Homo sapiens | study: EMG produced TPA metagenomics assembly of... | reverse complement strand
CCGTATCGGCACTTAGAATTATGCGGTATTGCCCTAAAAGTAAAGAATAAAATAAAAAAGCCCCCGCCTGCCGGGCAGAACATTCTGCATCCGGCAGGTGGGGCTTTTGGTTGTTGCAAATAGATAAATGAAAATTTACTGCCTTTTCTGCATCCGCAGCAGGCTGTACGGCATCAAGGGCGTGGCACAGGGAATGGTATACTGCATCATCGGGTGCGGGGTGGCATCCACCGCTTCCCCTTCCGCGTTTTTGATCCATTCAGGGGTTACGGGCACGACCGAACCATCTGGCTGCAAAATTTCCAGCGAATCTCCCAGGCAGAACTTGCTGCGCTGGGTGCAATGGGCAACGCCGTCTTCCCACGAATCCACAGTGCCGATGAAATCCCAATCTCGCACATAAGTATGGCTGGGCGTCTGCAGGGCTTTCTCTTTGCCAAAATAGAAACCGGGTGAATAATGGCGGTGGCTGGTACGGTTCAGCTCATCCAGCACGGAATCCGGTAAATCAAACGTATCACTGGCGGGGTTTGCCAGGTACTGGTCCAGCGCTTTGCGGTAAGCGGCGGTAACGGACGCAACGTAATAGAACGTTTTTTGGCGCGCCCCTCAATTTTCAGAGAATCCACACCAGCCTTGCAGATCAGGTCCAAAAACGGTGCGGTGCATAGGTCGTTGGCGTTCAGGATGTAGCTGCCGTCCTCATTTTCGCCAATGGGCATATACTGGCCGGGGCGGTTTTCTTCTACAAGATAGTATTTCCAGCGGCAGGGCTGGGCACATTCGCCGCGGTTGCCGCTGCGCCCGGTCATATAGCTGGAAAGCAGGCACCGACCAGAAACGCTCATGCACATGCGCCGTGCACAAAGGCTTCCAGTTCCAGCTCCGGCGGGGTGTTATCGCGGATCTGGGCAATATCGGTCAGGGTCAGCTCGCGCGCCAGCACCACACGCTTGGCGCCCAGGTTGTAGGCCATGGTTGCAGCAGCATAATTGGTGATGCCTGCCTGGGTGGAAAAATGCACATCCACATCCGGAGCATACTGTTTGGCAAGGCTCAGTACGCCAAGGTCCGCAATGATAAAGGCATCCACCCCGGCTTCGGCCGCGTCCTTGATATACTGCGGCAGCTCGGAAAGCTCATCGTTGGTGGGCAGGTTGTTCAGGGTCAGGTATACTTTTTTGCCGCGAGCATGGGCAAAAATGCAGCCATCATGAAGCTCGCCAATGGTCAGGTTGACCGGTGCGGCGCGCATACCAAAGCGCGGCAGTGCGCAGTATACGGCATCGGCACCATACATGACGGCATATTTCAGGGCTTCAAGGCTGCCGGCAGGCGACAGCAGTTCCGGACAGGACAACATAAGATAACGGCTCCTTTGTTCAGTGAAGTTCAGCTTTTATCAGCCCCAACCGGCGATGATGCAGTTCTGATGGTGTTCGTCTGCCGTTTTGGCATAGAAATATTCGCCAGGGTGGTCGCCGTTCGGGTTGCCGGTAACAAAGAAATAATAGCCTTCGTCCAGATATTCCTGGTCGGGATTCAGCGCGGCGGCAATGGCATCAATACCGGGATTGGTGATGGCACCGGCGGGCAGGCCGCTGATGCGGTAGGTGTCGTAATGAGCAAGCACATCATCCGGAATAGCACCCTGTTCCGGCCAGCCGTAATAAGCGGCGGTGGGCGAATTCCACAGGTAGTTATTGTCGCTATCGTTCATGATATAGCTGCTGGCATTGGATTCCAGCTTATGCTCTGCCCACTGCGGGTCATCGGATTCCAAACGATTGTGGAAGCAGGCGGAAACTTGGCGTCTTCTGCGGGCATACCGGCTTCTTCCTGAATAAAGCTGGCCAGAATGACAACATCATTCATTGTGGTGCCCTTTTCGTTGATGGTATCCCACAGGTCGGAAGTTTTTGGCGTCGAATTCCTTATAGAAGGTGTTGACGTAATTATAGACCGAGTCATCGGTGAAGAACTCGTAAGTGTCCGGGAACAGGTAGCCCTCGCACTTCATCAGGCGGCCTTCGGTATCCGGGATGGCATTCCAGAAATCATACTGGCTGAAATCGGAACCATCCTCGCCGTTGGCGCAGGCAAGGAAATCATCCACCGAGCACAAGCCATTTTCTTCCATCTTCTGGGCAATAGCAACGGCTGTGTAGCCTTCGGGGAATGTGATGGTAATGGTCTTGCGCTTGACCTGCTGCACACTGAGGGTTTTCAGGATCGTGTTATAATCCATGCCGGAGCGCAGGGTAAAATCGCCATATTGCAAACCGGAAGCGCGGCCGCTGTATTTGGCATACAGCTTGAACAGCCAGTCATACTGGATGACGCCATCCTCTTTCAAAACGTTTGTGATGTCTGCAACAGTGGAACCCTGTTCAATGGTAACGGTCTGCTCCGGGCCGAGTTCGCCGTTGCCGGCAACTTCGCCGTAGAACTGGAACACTTTCCAGCCGCCGATGCCGACGATAGCCAAAATGACAACAAGAACCACAAGCCCAATGGGAAAACGGCGGCGGACGGGTTCATCATCGTCATCCTCTGCGTACTCGTCTGGACCTTCGGCGTCTTCGTACAGGTCCTGCGGGTCAGGATCAGGCTGTACCGGGCGCTTTGGTGCGGGGGCTGGCGCAGCATGATAAACCTGGCGCGACTGCGAGCCCTTGTCCTGGGAATCACCACGATTGATTTTCATTCCAAATCTCCTTTACCAGGCAGCAGAACTGCCCTGTTTCACGTATGCACGGTCTTACAGCAACAGGCGGAAATAAACGTCCGTAACGGGGAACGGCTGCCCAAGGTAACAAATCATGCCGTAACCACAGCGCTTACCCTCGCCCAGGTACAAAAACTGATTTTCCGCCAGCAGCAGCCGTGCTTTGGTCAGACCGGTATGTTCCCGCGCGCCTGCAGCAGAATATCAGCCGAATGGTCGTTATCGGCCTGCAGCTCCATAAAAAGCAGCTCGTCCTTTTCCTGGCAATAGAGGCCGTAACCGCGCTGGTTGGAAACAATGGTCATACCGCGGCGGTAGAGCCGGGTGATCATGGTGTTCATGCTGCTTTCCGGCAGGGCGATGCAGGCGGGCTGGTAGCGCATGCGGGTGTCGATCAATTTGCGGACTGTCAGGTTATCAAACTCTGCTCGTGCCCACAAATTGTGTTCAATGGGCTTGCGGATGATGCGCAGCGGGAAGCGCCCCTGAAAATTCAGCTGGGAAAACGCTTTTGCGGCCCGCGTGCTTTGCGGTGCCGCCACAGCGAAATCACACCCTTTGGCGGAAAAGGCGCGCAGGCAGGTTGCCAGCAGTTTGGGCATCAGCCCGCGCCCCTGCAGGGACGGGTCCGTTGCCATGCAGCAGAGCCATACGCCGTGGTGGTGCCCGCATTCCACTGGAACCGCACCAATCATGGCGGCCGGGATGGGCTTTGCACCGGGGGCCGGGTCCCGGGCAAGGATCAGGATATTATCCAACCCCACAATTCCACAAAGCCAGTCCAAAGCATCCTGGCGGGTTCCGCCATACGTTTGCGGCGGAACGGCACCATCTGCTCCAAATCAGCTTCCGTTGTTTTGCAAAGCATGTTCTACCCCCTCCTTGCCGTATTCAACGTGTGGGCTTTTGCTGCCAACGGGTTTAGCTAAAAATCCGCTCCAGGTATGCCATCACTTCGGACTGAATATCCTCCGGCGTGCGGATGGTTTTCTGGCCGTCTACCGTTGTGGTACACTCAATGCGGTGCCAGCCCAGCTTGCGTGCGCAGTATTCAGCGGCGGCGCGGGAACGGGCCAGGTATTCGGTATCGCGTTCCTGAATATCTTTTTTGCTTTCATCGCCGTGGTAGCGCTGCGCAATCAGGCGCTGGCTGACATCGGGATCAACCGCAAGGTATACAACCGCATCCGGCGCAGGCAGGCCGAGCTTTTTGTACTCGAACTCAAACAGCCACTCCAGAAAACCATCCCAGTGCATCGGCGGCAGTTTGGAACATTGGTGAACAGCGTTGGAGGTGGTGTAACGGTCAGAGATGATTAGCCCATTCTGGCGGTAGACATTGCCCCACTTGGTTTTGTAGCTGGCAAAGCGGTCAACAGCATAAAACGTTGAAGCTGCATAAGCGTTCACGTCATCCGGGCGCTGGCCGAACTCACCGGAAAGATACATCTTGACCAGTGCGGAGGACGGACTGTCATAATCTGGGAAGCTGATTTTCAGCGGGTCATACCCTTTGCTATGCAAATTCTGGCAGGCAAGTTCTGCCTGTGTGCCCTTGCCGGAACCATCCAGGCCTTCAAAAATAATCAGTTTACCCATGGTTTTCAGCCTCCTGTTTCAGTGTTGCATATTTATCACGCACGGCGTTCTGCTTGCCGCAGCACATACCGCCCTCCGGGCAGGGACCCGCCAGGCAGCGGGGACCAGCTGCGGCAAAAACATGCGGCGCAAGCGGGTATACAAGGCGCAGCATTTCATCGGCAACGGCGCGGATCTCCCACTGGGCACGGTTGCAGCAGCGCAGGTTGAAAAAGTTGTTCAGGCTGCGGCAGTTCATGGTCATTACCATTTTTGTCTCGCAGGCGTTGGGCAATACAAAGCGGGCGTCCTCGTTTGCCATTTTGCTGGCTTTGGCGCGGGCGGTCTTTTCCGGCATGCCCTGCTCCATCAAGGTGTGGGTATGCTTTTCTTCCAGTGCTTTGACCAGCTCCAGGTAGTGTTTGGCATCGGCGTTCATTGCATCAATAAAAGCCGCTTTAGCCGCAGGGTCAGCCTCAATTTCCGGGGGAATCACATAACGGAAATCTTCCAGCCGCACATAGCGCTGGCTCTGCACACTGAAACTTGCAATGCGGTGGCGGGTGACCTGTGCCAGAAAGGTGCGGGAAACGCCCTCAATGCCAAAGGTAAAGCTGGCATGTTCAATGGGGCTGGCGTGGCCGAAGTCATTCAGCTTTTGCAAAAAGGCTGCGGTCTTTTCCGGTGTTAGGCCATCCAGCAGGGTTTCGATATGTGCATCAGAATAGCACAGCTTGGCGGCTGCGGCAATGGTCTTTTCGGGGTCATTGGTGTGGGCGATCAATGTTACAAGCATGGGCCCGTTCCCTCTTTTCCTTTTTTATCAGTGGTTTATTCTTCGCTGGTCAGCTTGGTCAGCGGGGCGTAATTGGCCATTGTTTTTTTGATGCCAACGCGGTCAAACTGGATTTCTACAATACAGTCCCCCGCAACCGGCGTTACTTTCAGCACCTTGCCGCGGCCAAAACACCTTGTGGTCCACAAGGTCCCCGGCTGCAAAGTTGGCGGCCTTTTTTGCGTGCGGGTGCGGCGGGCGCAGTGGTAACGCCACCGCCCGCCGGAGCAACCGGAGCACCGGAATGATGGTTGACGCGGCTACTGCCATACCCGGCGCAAAGCTACTGCTTTGGACCGTGTGGCGGCCGCCGGGGTAGTTCGGGCTTTCGTGCCCGCCGGAAGCAAACCCACTTTGGAAGCCGCCGGCATACTTGCTGCCAAAGCCGCCGCGGTTGTATTCACTGTTCAGATACCCGCGGGAAGCCCCGGAGTATCCGCTGCGCCCGCCGGGAACATTGGTGCTGTAGCTGCCGTACCCGGCGCCAAAACCGCCGCTGTAAGCAAGCTCTGGGCTTTCGGTTTCGTCCATCACATTGGGGTCAATCTCATCCAAAAAGCAGGAAGGCGGGTTGCGGCGCGTCTGGCCGAAAATCATACGGCTGCGGGAGGAAGAAAGATACAGCTCTTTCTTGGCACGGGTAATACCGACATAGCACAGGCGGCGTTCCTCTTCCATTTCTTCCTCGCTGTAGCGAGCAAGGTCACCGGGGAAAACGCCATCCTCCATACCAATGATAAACACATACGGGAATTCAAGGCCCTTGGCGCTGTGCATCGTCATCAGGGTAACGGAATCAGCATCTTCATCATAGGAATCAAGGTCTGCAATCAGGGCAACTTCTTCCAAGAAACCGGAAAGGGTTGCGTCTTCCCCGTTCTGCTCCGCATAAGTCTTTACGGAAGAAATCAACTGGCCCAAGTTTTCCAGCCGGGTCTCGCCCTCTTCTTTCTGCGCTTTCAGCATGGCTTCGTATCCGGTCTTGCGGATCACTTCACCGGCAAATTCATCCAGCGGAGGGTGACGGAAAGATCACACAGTTCACGGTACATGGAGTAAAAACGCGTTCAGCGCGCTGGCGGCACGGCCCAGTGCGGGATAAGAAGAAGCCTCCCGGATGATCTCCATCATCGGCACGCCGTTGGCGGCGGCCAGTTCCCCGATCTTATCAATGGTGGTGGCACCAATCTTTCGTGCAGGTTCATTGATGATGCGGCGCAGGCGCACGTCGTCCCGCGGGTTGACCACAACGGCCATGTAAGAGTTGATATCCTTGACTTCCTTGCGGTCAAAGAAGCGTTGGCCACCCACAATGCGGTACGGGATACCGGCACGGGCAAAATAAGTTTCGATGGGGTTGGACTGCGCATTCATGCGGTACAAAACGGCATGGTCTTTTAAGGAAGCACCATTTTTCAGGTTCTGGCCAATAACTTCGGCCACATGGCTGGCCTCATCCTGTTCCGAAGCCGCCGTATAATGGTGAACTTTGTCACCATCGCCGTTCTGGGTCCACAGGGTCTTGCCCTTGCGGCCGTTGTTGTTCTTGATGACGCTATTGGCCGCATTCAGAATGTTGGAGGTGGAACGGTAGTTCTGCTCCAGGCGGATGGTTTTGGCCCCGGCAAAAACTTTTTCAAAGTTCAGGATATTTTCAATGGTAGCACCGCGGAACTTATAAATGCTCTGATCGTCATCGCCAACAACGCATACATTGTTGGAACCACCGGCCAGCAGGCGCACCAGGTGGAACTGGGCCACGCTGGTATCCTGGTATTCGTCCACCACGACATAGCGGAACTTCTGCTGGTAGTATTCCCGCGCTTCGGCATCGGTTTTCAGCATCTGCACGGTATGGAAAATCAGATCGTCAAAGTCCATGGCACCAGCCGTGCGCAGCCGGTTGGAATAGGCGGTATAGATTTTGGAAATCAGAGCAGCCTTGGTATCGCGCGGCGCTTCGGCGGCGACATCTTTGGCGGAAAGAAGTTTATCTTTGTAACCGCTGATCTGGGAGATGGCTGATTTGACCGGCAGGAACTTGTCATCAATCATCAGTTCTTTGTAGATCTGCTTGATGACACGCTGCTGGTCGTCGGAATCGTAAATCGTAAAGCTTTTGGGGAAGCCAATGCGTTCGGCATCGCGGCGCAGGATCCGTACACAGGCAGAGTGGAAAGTGGAGGCAAATACATCCCCGCCCATGGTATCGCCCAGCATGCTTTCAGGCGTTCTTTCAGCTCTCCGGCAGCTTTATTGGTAAAGGTAATGGCCAGCACATTCCACGGGCGGGCCGGGGCAACGCTCATCAGCGGCATCAGGGACTGCGGAACCGGCTGGCCGCACATGATGGCGGTGCGCAGCTGCTCCAGATCACTCTGCGCAACCGGGCGGCTGACCTCTTTGGAGCCATAGGCGCGGCCAAAACGGATGATATTGGCAATGCGGTTGACCAGAACGGTGGTTTTGCCGGAGCCTGCACCTGCCAGGATCAGCAGCGGGCCTTCGGTGGTAAACACAGCCTGCTGCTGCACCGGGTTCAGCTTAGTAAAGCAGGAAGCGATATAGCGGTCCCGCAGGGCCAGAAATTCAGTGGTAATGGTATCGGGCATAATGAACCTGTCCTTATATTATATGGCAGAACCAGCCCGGAACCATGCAGGGCTGGGAATTTTGGCAAACGCTGTATAGTATAGCACACTTTTGCCAGATAGAAAAGTAGGCTGGCGGAGGTATCCGCAGAAAATCATACTTTTTACAACCTGCACAAAAGCTGCGCTTTAATTGGAAAAACCTTCTGGGGATTGCAGCCGGTTATGCCACGCTCTGGGGGTGGCATCGCGGAAACCGGCTGTCAGGTATTGGCCCAGCGTTAAGCTGGCTGCGGTTCCGCGTGCCACACAGTTGATGGGGTCTGGTGCGATGGCAACATCCACATGCAGCTCCCCGGCAATATAACCAGCCAGGCCACGCAGCATGGAGCCGCCGCCAGTCAGCAGAATGCCGTTCTTGGCAACATCAGCGGCCAGTTCCGGCGGGGTGCTTTCCAATACATTGCGGGCAGTGGCGGCAATGCGGGCGGCCAGTTCCTGCACGGGCAGGTACAGGTCCCGCGTATAGACAAGGCGGCGGGCGGGCAGGTTGGTCTCCCAGGAATGGCCACGGATCTCCATTACGCCCTCAAACTCGCTTTTGGTGCAGCAGGCAACCTGCTTTTTCAGCGCTTCGGCGGTTAGAGGGCCGATGGCAATGTTGAATTTTTCCTGAACATACTGGGCAATGCACTGGTCAAAAGCGTTGCCGGCGACCGGCAGGCTGGCGGCGCGCACCCGCCCACCCATGCTGATCACGGCGATATCCGTGGAGCCGCCGCCGATATCAATCACCATGCAGCCCATGGGTTTGCGGATATCCAGCCCTGCGCCAAGGGCGGCGGCGACAGGCTCATCCACAAGGAAAACCTGCCGTGCCCCGCTGCCATGACGGCTTCTACCACGGCGTCAGCTTCAATGCCGGTAATGGCTGCCGGAACGCAGACCGATACGCGCGGCTTGATGATGCGCGAACGGCATACCTCATTGATAAACCGCACGATTAGTTCGTTTGTCATGCGGTGGTCCTGAATAATACCGTCCCGCAAGCGGATGATATCAATATAAGAAGGCACACGCCCCACCATGCGCAGGGCTTTGTCCCCCACTGCCAGAATGGTGCTGCTGCGGGTATCAACAGCACCAATGCTGGGCTGATGGAACACAACTCCCTGTTCCTGTGTGGCAATGATAATGGAAGTTGTGCCAAGATCAAGGCCGATATCATATTGCTTCATGTTTATCTGGTACTCCTTGCTGCCAGAAGCAGCACTTTGTTATCTATTGTGAATTGCCATCAACCATCCGGCAGATAAAAGTTATTTGCTTTCTTTTGGTGTTCCGGCGGCACCGTGGCTTTTGGGCATCAGTTCCGTCGCTGCAACACACACGCCGTCCACACTCACAGCGCCACCCTCCAATAGCGCTTTGGCGCAGGCAGAGATGGTGGCACCAGTGGTGATCACATCATCCAGCAACAGCAGCCGCATTCCGGAAAGGTCAACCCCAGTACGGCAGGCGTAAGCATCCTTGACATTGGCAAAGCGCTTTTGCTGGTCCAGCGATTTTTGCGGTAAAACCTGCCGGGTCAGGCACAGTGGCTGGATGACCGGAATGTGCAGGATGCGCCCAAGGCGCTGCGCTAGCAAAAGGGGCATATTTTCCGCGCGGTTCTTCTTTCCGCGCGGCGGTACCGGAACAATGGCGCTGTACAGCGAAATGCCGGATAGATTCTCGTATACCGGGCGGTGCCCTGGGGTACGGGCGGGCTGTGCGCCAAAAATCAGCACAGCCATCAAATCCGCCAGTTCTCGCGCATACCAGGGGTTGCCGTTCTCCTTGCAAAGCAGGATAGCATGGCGCACGCTGTCTGCATAGTAAAAGGCAGCTGCGCAGGTGTTGACAGCGTAAAAGGCGTGCTCCGTTACAGGCAGACGCGGTGGAAGATGCCGCAGACGCTCGGCTTCCGGTATACAGGAACGGCACACGGCGGCTTTCCAGGCGCTTTGCTCAAGTACCGTGCCGCACAGCGGGCAGTGCCGCGGATAGGCAAGGGCCAGCAGCGGTTCCAGAGCCGTTCGCCCACGGTCCAGCCAATCCAGAGATATACGTTTTCTCTGTTTCATCTGCGTTTTTCAGCCGGAGTGACTGCCTCGCGCAGCAGGTAGCGCAGCCCGCTGTAACGCATGTTCTGGCGCACATTATCCACCATGGCCTGCTCGGTGCGCCGGGTTCCCGCCAGAATGCACAGGCGCGCGCGCGGGTAACCCCGGTGTACAACAAGTTGCGGTAACAAAGCGCGCGGGTACATCTGCCACAGGCATAATGACGGCCGGAAATTCAGAACCCTGGCTTTTGTGCACTGTTA
>ENA-OQAX01000423-OQAX01000423.1-human-gut-metagenome-genome-assembly--contig:-NODE-423-length-10123-cov-2.135854_pt1 | contig 10123 bp, 13 predicted proteins | sample MGYA00242741_ERZ504539 | MGnify/ENA primary metagenome ERZ504539 (study PRJEB26092, sample SAMD00036277) | human gut metagenome | host: Homo sapiens | study: EMG produced TPA metagenomics assembly of... | reverse complement strand
GAAAGAAAACAGAACAAACATCAGGAAATAAGCAAGACTCATTTGCCCGTTAAGTGTCTGCCATGCACAGATAAACACAATCCCCATAGATGCCAGTTTTAAGGAGAACAGGTGCAGGCAGTTAAATGGCGTATAGCCCTTTTCTACTTTGATATGAATATTTTTCAAATCTTTATTTGCCTTGCGAAAACTCTCGATAGAAGCCCTTCCTGTCCAAACGACTTAACGATGGACAGCCCGCGGATATATTCAATCGCAGAGCCAGACATATCCTCCATGGCCTGGTGCGTAATAGCAGCGGTCTTTTCACTGTGCCTGCTGATACCATGTAAAGCTAATGCGGAAAAGGCAACACCGACAACAGAAACCACTGCCGCGGCTGGACTCAGGAAAAGGAAGCACAGGAGAATTGCAATAAATTTTGCATATCCGTTGATGATGATGTCAACCATCTTCATTCCCTGTAATTCGAGTGTGGATAGCTCTGTAGTAACACCTGTCAGAATATCGCCCACGCTGTTTTTAGAAAAATATCCCAGAGGAACCCTTTTCAGCACATCGCCTAAATGGATTCGCTGCCCTGCGGCTACTTCATAGCCAATGCTTTCCTGCAACACCGCCCGCAAATAAGAGAGTAGAAAGTTAAGCGCAATCGAGCCAACAATAATCCAAAGCGTCTGCCAGATCAGGGAGGATTCTATTGTGTTGCCTGCCCAATAAGCTGCGATTGCTTTATCAAGGGCATAAGCGGCAGCCATTGTAGGGATCGCCGTAGACAGGCTGCTGAAAAAGGAAAAAACAGAGCCAAGGTAGAGGCGTCCCTTATATTTCCCCGCCCATTTAATGATCCGTTTCATAGACTTAAACATGAGCGGCCACCTCCTTCTTTTCACTCACAGACCAATTCTTCGCCCCGATGTGGCTTTCCACATATCCGCATAAAGCGGACACCGCTTCAACAATTCTTCCTGCTTTCCGCAATCCACAATCCGGCCTTTTTTCAACACGACAATCTGATCTGCGTTCTGAATGGTGGAAAGGCGGTGGGCGATCACAAGAAGAGTTTTACCCTTTGATAACGCCATGATAGATTTCTGAATTTTATCTTCGTTCTGCGGGTCAGTAAATGCTGTCGCTTCATCCAAAATAACAATCGGGGCATTTTTTAGGATCGCCCTCGCAATCGCAATTCGCTGTTTTTCGCCGCCGGACAGCCTCTTTCCGGCATCACCGGCAGGGGTATCATATCCTTTGTCCAAACGCACAATAAATTCATCACAGCAGGCCGCCTTCGCCGCCGCATATACTTCTTCATCTGTGGCGCTTGGATTCCCAAGACGGATGTTCTCTTTCAGGGAGCAATTAAAACAGGAAGTTATCCTGCGTCACAAAACTAACCAGTTCGGAAAGCTGACGTATAGACAACTCTTTGACATTTTTTCCCTCCAATGGTAATGCTGCCGCCTGTCACGTCCCAAAATCTTGCAATCAGACGGGCAATCGTCGATTTACCGCCGCCAGATGGTCCTACAAGTGCCGTAAAACTTCCCTCTGGCAATTCCAGGTTCACATCATGCAACACTTCATTTTGCTCGGAACCGTCATAGGAAAAGGTTACATGCTTCAACGCAATATCATTGTGAGGAATAGATACGATTTTCCCTGAATCCGGCAGTACAGGCAGGTTCAAAAGTTCATTTGCCGCCTCTACTGCATATTCCATAGACTTTGCTTCGTTAATGAAAGTGGTTGCTTTCATCAACGGTCCAACAATGCTGAGGGAAAGGATAATCCCCATTGCAAGCTCCGCAGGGGAGATACTTCCATTCTGCACCAGCAAAAGGCCGACGGGAAGAACCCCCAGGAGCGTTGTGGGCATAATCGCCATCATCAGGTTCATCGATTTCCATGTACTCTTAAACCATGCCAAGGTAAACTCTTTGAACGACTGGACAGCATTAACAAATTTTTCATAGGAGCTTGTGCTTTGGTTAAAGGCCTTTACAACCTCGATACCTTCCACATGCGAAATGGAAGTGGTTCAGTTTCCATATCCCCTGCCCTGAATGTAGACTGGCAGGCTCAATGTCTGCAAACTCACCCAGGCCAAGAGGTCGTAATCCCATTTTTAGCTTTTTCCGCCGCCGGAATCAACTGAAAATTCCGGCAAAGTATAATCCCCCTTGTATTTCCCCGTCGCTTAAATATATGATTCTGTCTGCCAGATCATAAAGATAGTAGAGCCGGTGCTCCGCAATAATAATTGTTTTGCCCTGTGACTTCAATATTTTTAACAGTTTCCGAAAATCAGCGATGGAATAGGCGTCAAGGTTGGAAGATGGCTCGTCCAAAACAAATACATCCGGTTCCACAGCGGCGGCAGATCCACAGGCGATTTTTTGCTTTTCCCCACCGGAAAGGGAGAAAACACTTCTGTCCAGCAGATTTGTAAGGTTCAACTGCTCTGAGACCAGCTTTACCCGCTTTCGGATTTCCTGCTTCTTTCAATCCATGGTTTTCACATCCAAAGGCAATTTCGCTGGTCGTATCCACATTAAAAAAATTGAGAACGTGGATTCTGAAAAACAGAACCCACTTTTTTGATATATCAAACAGGGAAAGCCCGCTCATATCTTCTCCATCAAGCATGACAGTGCCTTCCAGCTTTCCATCGTAATAATGAGGAATCAGTCCGTTAAACAGCCGTGTCAGTGTGGTTTTACCGCAGCCCGATGTTCCGCAGAGCAGTACAAAATCCCCGTCGTTAATAGACAGGTCAATATTTCTTAATGTTCCGTGTCCTTTCCTGTCCCCAATGTCAGTTTCATTTGGAGGGTAGGAAAAAGAAACTTTTTTTACATTCGATCATAGGCCTACCTCCCTGTAATCATCGTGACAATAGGAATTGCAAAAGCCACCACACATAGCAGCAGGAAAAAAAACATCCTGCACATGAAAGCCGATTTCGCAGATGTTTGTCCTCTTGACCGGACCGCCCAATCCTCTTGTCAGGGCTGCCGCATTTAATTCTTCCCCGATCTTGACGGAACACATGATAACAGGGACAAGCCTATATTCCAGCATTGCACTGGCTTTGCCCCCGCCAAAACGAATTCCTCTCATTTTCATAGCGTCCCCTATGGCATTATATTCTTCTACAACAGTAGGGAAAAATCGGAATATCACGGACATAGGAATGATGATCTGCTCCGGTAAATGCAGCTTCTTCATGGAGGCAACAAACTCGCTGACCGTCGTTGTCCTGACCGTGATGTATCCCATCATAATCCCCGGCACAAACCGCATAAAGAAACCGCAGATTGCAACAACAAGAAAGTTAGGAAGGCCGGACAGGTGGGGGAGCGCCCATAGTTGCAATATATAGCTGCCGCCATATAAAACAAAATAGATAACCGATCCCTTCCACGATTTTTCCGTGAGCAGCAGGATCAATGGAACAGCAGCCAAAATAGGAGCAAACTGTTTAGAAGTAGCCCCACCTTCGCCGCTCAAGACAAAGAGGGCAATCGTGATAAGCAATGCCAACTTTGTCCGAGGGTCTAACGACAGGCCGGTTTCCTTTTTTTTGCTTGCTAACAATTCACGGCGCATTATGCAATACCCGCACGCTTAAAGTGCTTTTTGAAAATTTTTCTGGCCGATCACACCGCCGATCACGCCGCAAACGAACCCGGCAATCAAAAGAAGGGGGAGCGTATATGCCGAGATATAGCTCATAATGGAATCTGCATACTCTTGTCCATAACCGCTGATTAGCTGCTGATAGTAGCTGTCCCGTGTTGCAACAATGGGAATGTAGTTTCCGATGATCCACATGGAAAAAACACCATGCGATATGATTCCTTTTTTTGCACTCTTATAATCGCCGGATTTCAAAACAAGATCAGCCAGGACACCGAACACGGCACCGGTAATAATGCTCCAATACCCCATCCGGTCAGCAACATTAAAATACCGCAGATCAGTCCTGTCAGCGATACCATTCCAAACTTCTGGACTTTAGAATAATACAGCATCATTACGATTCCGCCAATCAGCGGAACCAGCACGATCAGAAGAGGAAGAAAAATAGGGATAAATCCCAGCATGGCAATCGCCATCATCACCACAAAATAGATCGCAGTGAAGATTCCAACATTGATAAGGTCTTTTCCTTGTAGTTTATGCTGCCGATTTTCTTCTCCTGCAAGAAAATCAGTGTCTTGGACATTTCTTTCAGATTGTACTTTTTTGCCCACCGTGCATAGCCGATGTTCTTGCCCTCGGCCAGCTTTGCCTGCACATCCACCAGAAGATTGAACGGTTTCTCTTTTGGCGGCTGCTTCTGATGTGGGCGATGCTCGGCTTCTCCGGCAATCACCGCTTTCAGTTCTTCTTCGCTGTATCCTGTGCCGAGCGTCCTAAAACGAATGAATCGTTTTTGTCGCTTTCCCTTGACAGAGGTGTATTTTCCGCGCTTGACCTCATAGCCCTGTTGCTCCAGCTTTTGCAGAAAATCTTCGTAGCCTTTGGGCTTTTCCGCCAGAATGTTGTCGAGCACACTGCATAGATGGTCACGATTGCTTTCCTTGGGTGGGTAAAGTGTGCGCTTTTGCCGCTCCCGGTAGGGCTTTTTCTCAATGACGGAGAGCTGATGCTCTAAGCAAATCAGGTCGCTCAGCCGCTGCACGGCCAGCCCGGACAATAAAAATCCCGGAATTTCCGGGTGCTGTCCAGTGCGGTAGAGTTGTAAATAATGTGATTGTGAATATGCTCCCGGTCTGTGTGAGTGGCAACAATAAAAGCGTACTTGCCTTTGGTAAAACGCATCGCCAGTTCATAGCCTACCTTGTTGGCTTCCTCGGCGGTGATTTCACCGGGTTTGAATGACTGTCGAATCTGATAGGCGATTACATCACTTCTCTGCCTGCGCCCAGTGGCAAGTTCATACTGCCGCTTGGACAGCATAAATTCTTCGTCCACCGTCAGAGGACTGCACTCGTAGCTGCTGACCAGTTCGCCCTGTTCGGTCTTCTCCGGGTTTTGTGCATAGTCTGTGCGGCTTTTCAAGCAGGCCACAACCGATTTTCCTTTGTTTTTGTGCAGCGCAATCAAGCGTGTTGCGGCTATGTCCACCACCTCCTACGGCTTTATCCTTATATAATATGTATCCCCACAGCCGAAGCCGTGGGGCAAAAATCAGAAACCAGCCAGCCAGGAGAGAATCTGTTTGCTAATGGCAATCAGTTCATCCAACCGAATGCGCAAATCTTCCAAATCGGCAGCATAGACCTGACCGCTTTCATTGGCAGCTTTGGCATACTGGTTCAGGTTATTACTGCACATTTGCAGAAGATGGGCCATGCGGCGCAGCTCTGGCAAATCGAGATGCAGACAGTAGCCATCCAGTGCCATCTTGCGCAGATAGGAGCCGATGCTCAAAATACCGCTGGATTCCATCTTGCTCCAGATGCGTTCCAGTTCCTGCTTACTGACGCGGAAATGAAGCTGCTGGTCACGGCGGTCATTCATCGGGCATCACCATCCTTATCCAGATAACTTTTGAACGGTTTGACAGGTTCGGCCTTATCTGACTTTTCTTCCAGAGCCGCCAGCACTGAGGGACGGCGAGGTTCATCCGCCTTTCTTCCTCGCCCTGTTCCGGCTCGTGCTTTTCGTCTGCATCCAACTGGGCGTTCAGTTCCGCAAGGCGCGCCGACTTTTCGGCCAGTTCTTCCTCCTGCGGGAACGGCTTCTCCACTTCGATCTGCGCTGCGGCCTGCTGCTGTTTGAGGGTGGCCAGTTCGTTTTCGGCAGAAGTGATGCGCGCCGGGAAATTATTCAGAGAGTTGTCCAGACGGATGATGCAGCCGAGTGGGTCTTTGCCCAGTGCTACCGAGTATTTTCGCTGGCCTTTCAAAAGAGCCTGATACTCGCTGTGGTAGGTGTCGAACCGCAGGGACAGTTCAAAGCCGCGATAGCTGCCAATCACTTTTTCTTCACTGTTGGGCAGTTCGGAGCAAGCGAGGAGAAGCCGCTCACCAGCAGTCTTTTTCTCATCGTAGGCCATGCCTTTGATGGTAATGCCGCAGAAGCCCTCTTTCTCCTGCGGATGCACGGCGGCAAGTTCCGCATCCGATTTCAACCCAGTAATATAGGCAGTCGTTTCCTGAATGTCATGCCGGGAATTTTTGTGAGCAGCTATCTTCCAGACGGAACTTCTGGCTTTGGTGGTCGGCTTTCAGAACTTTGAGCTTTGCGACCTGCACATCCAAATCCATCTTCTCTTTGATGAGCGGATTTCCAGCACACAATGCCTTGATCTCCGCATAGGACAATGCCTGTTCGTCCACATCATCACAGGAGCGCACCGGAGATTTGGAAGTCATAATCTGCGAGATAAACCGCTGTTTATTCTCAAGGGTCTGAAAGAGGTACGAATCGAACGTACCTTCTGTGACATAGTTATAAATCTGGACTTGCTTATTTTGGTTGCCCTGCCGGATAATTCTACCGTTGCGCTGGGTCATGTCGCTGGGCTTCCATCCAACGTCCAAGTGATGCACCGCCGCAAGCCGCTGTTGGACGTTCGTTCCGGCTCCCATTTTTGCGGTGCTGCCCAGCAGAATCCGCACATCGCCAGAGCGTACTTTGGAGAACAATGCGGCCTTTTTTGCTTCGGTGTCGGCGTTGTGGATGAACTCAACTTCGTTTTCCGGCACCCCGGCGGCGACCAATTTTTGCGAGTATCATCGTAGACGTTGAAGTTGCCATCGTTCTTTGGTGTCGAGAGGTCGCAGAACAGAAGTTGTGTCAGCTTCTGCTCCTTGCCATCTTCCCAGATTTGCAGCACGTTCCGAACGCAGGTGTTCAGCTTGCTGTTGGGGTCGTCCGGCAGCATGGGATTCATCAGGCGAACATCCAGACCAATCTTCCGGCCATCGTTGGTGACGCAGAGCATATTGTCCTCGGAAGCATCCACTGCGCCAGAATGGATTTTTGCGGCGCGCTTGCTCAGTTCCTGCACCATTTCTTTCTGCATCTCGGACGGTTTGGCCACCACGGTTTCAAACTTTGCATCCGGCACAGGCAGATGAAGCTGGTCGCTGGTTTTAATGTCAGCCACCTCTTTGAACATCGACATCAACTCCGGGAGGTTGAAAAACTTTGCAAATCTCGTCCTTGCCCGGTAGCCCGTACCCTCCGGGGCCAGTTCGATGGCGGTGGTGGTTTCGCCAAAGGTCGATGCCCAGCAGTCGAAATGCGTCAGCCCTTTTCTGCTGGAGTGTGCTGTATTGCAGATAGCGCATGACCGTATACAACTCGCTCATGGAGTTGCTCACAGGGGTTCCCGTTGCAAATACCACACCGCGTCCGCCTGTGATCTCGTCCAGATAGCGGCACTTGCCGAACATATCGGAAGATTTCTGCGCTTCGCTGGTGGATAATCCTGCGACATTGCGCATTTTTTGTCGTGAGGAAAAGGTTCTTGTAAAAATGCGACTCGTCCACAAAAAGCCTATCTACGCCCAACTGCTCAAAGGTGATAACATCATCCTTGCGCTCATCGGAGCGCAGCTTTTCCAGCTTGGTTTCCAGTGTTTTGCGGGTCTTTTCCATCTGCTTGATGCTGAAATTTTCGCCAGCATTGGCTTTCAGTTCCTCGATGGCGGCAAGCGTTTCATCAATCTGCTCCTGAATGATGCGCTCCTGCCGTTCATAAGACAGCGGAATACGCTCAAACTGCGAATGCCCGATGATAACAGCATCGTAGTCGCCGGTAGCGATGCGGGCGCAGAACTTTTTGCGATTGGCGGTTTCAAAGTCCTTGCGCCGTGCCACCAGCAATTTTGGCGTTGGGGTAGAGGTTCAGGAACTCCGAAGCCCACTGCTCTGTCAAATGGTTGGGCACCACAAAGAGGGATTTCTGGCACAGCCCCAGCCGTTTTGCTTCCATGGCAGATGCCGCCATTTCGTAGGTCTTGCCCGCACCAACTTCGTGTGCAAGCAGCGTGTTACCGCCATAAAGCACATGGGCGATGGCATTTCGCTGGTGTTCCCGGAGGGTGATCTCCGGGTTCATGCCGACAAAATGGATGTGGCTTCCGTCATACTCACGGGGGCGGGTAGAGTTGAACAGTTCGTTGTACTGCTTCACCAGCGCAATGCGCCGCTGGGGGTCTTGCCAGACCCAGTTGGCAAAAGCGTCCTTGATGACCTGTTGCTTCTGCTGCGCCAGCATGGTCTCCCGCTTGTTCAGCACACGTTTCGGCTTGCCCTCGGCATCCTCGATGGTGTCGTAGATGCGGACATCTTTCAGGTTCAGGGTCTCCTCCAGAATCTTGTAGGCATTGGCACGGCTGGTGCCGTAGGTTTCGGAGGAGATAATATCCCCTCTGCCGGTGGCCGTCTTGCCCTCCACGCGCCACTCTGCGGTATAGGGAGAATAACGCACTTTGACAGCATGGCGCAGATAGTAGGGGATCTGGAAAGTCTCGGTCATAAACTTCTGGATAATGTCCGGGTCGAGCCACGTTGCACCCAGCCGCACATCAATTTCGGAGGCTTCCAGTTCTTTGGGCTGCGCTTTGGTCAGCGCATCCACATTGACAGCAAATTCCGGGTTGGTCTCTGCCGCAAACTGCGCCATCCGCAGCTTTGCCCGGACATCGCCGGACAGGTACTCGTCTGCCATCTGCCAGCCTGCTTCCGGGTCGGTGGGGTCGGCGGCAGGGTCTTTGAAGATCACGCCGGAAAGCTCTGCGGTGATGCGCCCATACTCTCCGGGAGTGCCCAGCAGCTCCGCCATATAGGGCAAGTCCACCTTGCCATGTTCCCCGATGGACACCGCCAACGCTTCGCTGGGGGTGTCCACACTGGTGACGGTGCGCTCCGGGCGGATGGTGCGCTTCGTAAACATCGCCGCCTTGCTCTTGAGCTGCCCCTGCTCGTCCAGATTTTCCAGCGAACACAGCAGATAATAGGAGGAATCTTGCTCAAACAACCGCCCGTTTTTGCGGTCGTTCAGCAAGCCGTACTTTGCGGTAAAGGCATCATAGGCGGCGTTCAAACGCTCCTGCGTTGCCTTGATGTCCTCGTCCGGGTAGTCGTTCAACTGCTGGTCAATCAGTTCGTTGACGATCTGCCGCAGCTCCACCATGCCGGTGACACGCCCCTTGGCGGTGTCGGACAGTTCCACCTGTGTCATCACGGAATTTTCCCGGTAGAACACTTCGCCGTCCACCACGGTGTAGCTGAAATTCTTCACGTCCGGGTCGGCAGGCAGGGTGCGCCGGGTGGTTTCTTCCTCGGCAATGTCGGGGGCATCTACCTCGGCGGCAGTATACTGTCCTTCGATGTGCTGCACCGCCTCAGCAAGCTGGTCGGCAAGGCTGGTGCCCTCAATGGGGGCAACGGTCAATTCCTCTCGTCCATACTGGGTGCTTTCGGTGGAGAGTACGCCCAGAATCATCTCCGGGTGGTCTGCGAAATACTGGTTGATGGCAAAGCCATCCTCGGTCTTGCCCAACTGCACCCATGCAGGTTCGATGTCCGCAGGGCGGTCACGCTTCTGCAAAAAGATAATATCGCTGACAACATCCGTGCCTGCATTTGCCTTAAACGCATTGTCGGGCAGACGGATAGCCCCCAACAGGTCAGCACGCTCTGCCATGTGCTTGCGGGCAGTGCTGTCCTTGCTGTCCATGGTGTAGCGGCTGGTCAAAAAGGCAATTACGCCGCCCGGTCTGATCTGGTCAATGACTTTCGCAAAGAAATAATTGTGGATACTAAATCCCAGCTTGTTGTACGCCTTATCGTTGACTCTGTATTGACCAAAGGGCACGTTGCCGACAGCGAGGTCATAAAAATCACGCGGTCGGTGGTCTCAAAGCCAGCAACAGTAATGTCAGCCTGCGGGTACAGTTTTTTCGCAATGCGCCCGGTGATGCTGTCCAGTTCCACGCCGTACAGTCGGCTGTCCTGCATGGTGTCCGGCAGCATTCCAAAGAAGTTGCCCACGCCCATACTAGGTTCCAGAATATTACCGCTGCGAAAACCCATGCGCCCCACGGCAATCGTAGACTACTACGGATGACGGTAGGGCTGGTATAGTGGGCGTTCA
>ENA-OQAX01000422-OQAX01000422.1-human-gut-metagenome-genome-assembly--contig:-NODE-422-length-10143-cov-1.514677_pt1 | contig 10143 bp, 13 predicted proteins | sample MGYA00242741_ERZ504539 | MGnify/ENA primary metagenome ERZ504539 (study PRJEB26092, sample SAMD00036277) | human gut metagenome | host: Homo sapiens | study: EMG produced TPA metagenomics assembly of... | reverse complement strand
GGACCGTAAAGGTCACGGTTTTCTCATCGGTCGGTGCGGTTCTTATCTGGATCCGAAGGTTTTATAGAATAACCGATCCATGCAGGCAGTCCCTCTATCGTGAACCCCTCCGGCCAAGAAGTCTGCACTTTTGCCGTTAGGCTGCCTCCCTCCCTATAAAAAAGTGAAATGGTCAGCGCTGACTCCCAGCATATATTGCCCGTCATACAATACATCAGACATAGTGGACTCGTTCCATACTACAACATTGTACATGATGTTGGCGGCCGGTCCTTTCCTAGCATCCTCTTCCGTATCGAATCCCGGACCACCTACAGCCTTGATATTCACCAGATAACGGTGGTTACGCAGCAAGGAAGGTACTCGTATGTCGCATCAGCCTCGGCTCCAGTACGTTTCAGGTAGTCTATCCGGAAGAAAGTTTCCTTGTCAGGACGGCTTTTATCTGCACCGGTCAGTCCGACAACGATATAAGGACGTTTCAAATAATTTTCCGTATTATTCTCCGGAAGAGTCTCTCCGTTGCCTCCTTGCGTGGCAGCCGTCGGCACATTGACCGCCTCCGGAACATATACCTCACGTAACAAGATTTTCTCATCCACTATGGAAGATGTTCTATCAATCTTTCCTGTCACAGCCGGAGCCGGATCAGGAATAGAAGGCTGTTTCGCCTTTCTATTGGCCTCATCCCAGTAAATCCCGTTCTCGAACGGAGAGACCCGTCCCGTCGTATTGGTATTATAAAAAAAATACTTTAGTCAGCGTTATTCCTTCAATCCCCCCGGCTTTCTCGTCGAATGTAGAAGCCCCTTCCGACGTGTTGCTCAAGTTAAGCCCCACGTCCACACGTGCTACGGCACGGACCAGATAGACAGTTCCAAGTTTGGGAACGGCACCGGCACTGTGTTCCACCCTGACCGGGTCCGAAACACCCCACATCGGCAACTCCCCGTCTTTCCATACCCCCTTGTCCGGCATGGAGAAAGTGAAAAGTTGCATGACTTCCTCCCGTGTCTTTCCAGCCAGTCCGTCTGCGTCTGTATTAGCAGACCGGGTGACATTGGCCAGCATTACGAATGTACTGGTATCGCCTGAAGGAGTATTTTTCGCCAACAAGGTCATGGTACCCTTACCTTTCTTGTCAGCCGGATCACCGGAAGGAATATAGGAGAGCACTTTGGCCTCATATGAAAACTTGTTGTCTTTGTCAAACACAAATACCCTAATCCTCTCCGCTGCCGTGGAATTCTCCCCCTCCGGTGTAAGGGAGCGTGTCAGGGGATTTCGAAGACCAAGTCCTTCGACAGACATGCTGACAGACGTCCAGCCGTCCCTGACAGGCATTTCTGTCCCACCGTTTCCATACTCATCAAAGGGATCACTGCACCCTTGCACAAGAGGGATTCCCATAGATATCGCCAGAAAAGCGACTATCAAAGTGTAATGTTTGATTCTCATATGTATCTATTCTTTAAACTGTTTTTCTTCGTGATGGCATGACTGACCATACCTTAGTTACCAAGGATAGCCACCTCCGTATCCTCCCATTCGTCCACAACTATGTCATATTCCATATTTCCGGGTCCTTTCAGTGTGGCGAAGACACGGTAAATAGTATTACGACGAATATTGTAATAATCTTTATCACTTTGATCAAGATCCGGATTATAAAGCTCGATCCTATATACCTTATCGGGGGTTCCCATCCGATAATCGACGGATAAGACCAAGGCCATCGCCCCCTCTTTCCCTTCCCCGTAGACTCCCGGAGCTACATAGATGTAGTTAGGTGTCATACCCGTATATGGAAGCAGTCTTTCTTTGCATTTGGTCACAAAAGCGGATTCTCCGGCCCCCTCGTTGGCACCTTCATGGAAACTGGCTCTTTCCGGCAATAACAGGGGATCTCCCACGTAGTCTACTCCCCTGATATCCGGATTACCCCCACCAGTTGCCGTATACTCCCCGGCAGAAGGCAGGACAGAATAACCGCTGACCTCATTATTCAGAGAGAGTTTCGTCACTTTGGAAAGCGGTAACAAAGGAGACAGATAGTTTCCCCCGTCATCAACCGTTGTAAAGATAAACTCAACACGGGCATGCGTACGTTCCAAAAGTATGCTGGGAGAAAGAGTTATCCTATTATCGCCGTCCATGTTGTCCGGAACGCGGAAGTTGCATTGGCCCACCATGGGAAGATACTTTCGGTTTTCTCCTTTCAGATCGTCAGATGTGAAAATTTCGGTTTTCTCCATCAGCTGTTTCGGATCAGGAATCATATGTTCCTCCCGGATCTTTTTTCAGTCCGGATTCACAATTGACCAGTAAGACAAAATTATAATTGCCACCCATCAGTTCCAGATCCAAGGCTATATTGGAGTCCCCCACATTTATTCCACTTATCTCTTTCATCTCGAAATGGTCAATGCCGGTTATACCTGCCAGCGGATTGACCGTTCCCTGGGGATAATAGAAAAGGACTTTTTCCGGAGAGTTCCCGGTATTCCTGTAAGCGAAGAGGAGAACATGTTTGACAGTTTTCTCATATTCCTCTGCACCGATATAGTTCTCTTTCCATTCTCCGGATAAACGTGCAGGAACTCCTACCGTCCGGGAAGTACCTCCCCCTCTATTCATTTCCGCCACGATCCGGATAGGAATACCCGGAGCGGCCTCTTCCATCTCTTCCACATCAGACGAGCATCCGGTCAACTGTACAATCGCCAAGCAAGCCACCGTCAACAACCTTATCACAGTTCCGTATTTCATTGTCTATCGTTTTTTGTTAATAATCTCAATTCCTTTCTAATATTACACGAATCATTTATTTTAAACTAGTCTGACATGATATCAGTTTCCAATTCTATGGGGCGGGAAACGACATTCCAATCCAGAACGGTCGCTTGTATCAGCATCCATGTTTCCTTTTCGTACTTGAGTTTCAGGGTTATGGGAAAATCATGGTCACATTCCAGGCTATACGGCGGTTCGCCCGCATCTCCCCGGAACATGAGGATGTCATCAACCAGATTAGCGGTATAAAGAATCTCCCCGGTTGTCTTGTCAATCAGAGATACGAACGCATTTCTTCCCTCTTCCAGTTTCATCAGCGTGAAATCCGCTTTCAATGCCCCTTCAGCGTCATGTACGGCTTCGGTTGCGTATTCAAAAACGTTCACAAAGGGCGATCCGGCCGTTGAAATCATACACACCGTTGTCATCTTCTATCCTGATGACGAATTCCTCGTCTATGGGGAAAGGGGAACCTATGGAACTGACTGTGAAGTGTACCCGGTATGTCAATTCCTGCATGTTAAAAGCCACCCGCTCATACACGCTTCCCATATCCTCCCGGTTCTCCAGTGATATGGAGGCGAAACCGACATACAGCGATCCGGGGGCTGAGGAAATCCGTCCGTTTTTCAACCGCAGTGACACCTGCATTTCCTGTCTGGTAGTAATGCCTTCCCGAAAATCTGAAAAATCATAGGCCTCCAGGTCACTGCCGCCCCATGCGACAAACGTGAGTTTTCCTGTATGCCGCAATGTGGCAGACAAGGAATAATCTGCTGAAAGGATTGCCTTCTTGTCAGAAAATTCGCCTATTAGCAGATCTTCATCATCAAAGGCAAATACCCGGACTTCTCTGATATCTGACGGATAGCCGGGAAATTGTTCGCAAGGGGTCTGTCTATAGAATTGAAAACAAACACCTTGCGGACAACCGCCCAAGTCATCAAATACCGCAGAATTACATCCTATAAGACAGTAAACCAGCAACATGATAAATGCGATGTAATATACGCTTCTGATTCTCATTTGATATAGTTTATGTTGGGGTTGTTCAACAGTTTGAGGTCAAACCGTTTGTTGATTGGAGAAAGAAGAGGAAAAATTCCCCTTCCCTCTCTAAAGTTATGTAAGAAATTGTTGTCTGAATTTATTAGCTATCCAATACTAATATTACTCAAGAATGACATCACGTGAGACGAGGTTCCACTGGAGCACTTTAGCCTCGACACGCATGTAGGTCTCTTCTTTCTCGATATCCGGATTCTCTGGATTTGTCGGTTCAGTAGGATCTGTTGGTTTCGGCAGATATGGATCTTTAGGATCGGAAGGATCCCATGGCATACCCAATCCTTGGAAAGCTTGATTGTCAACAGATAGGTGTTGTTACGGCGTGTGTCAGCATTCACAATCGATTTTCCATCAGCTGTAGCAGTCTGACGGTTCCACAACGCACGGTATGCACATTTTCCGTTCGTGTAAGTATAAGCTCCTTGATCCGGATTAACAGGCTTTTCTTTGCGGCTTCCTTGCTGGCATAGATAAGGCCGTCTTTTTCCCCCCGGAAAAAATGTTGTCCCTTTTTGAAAATTAGTCTCTTTCACCAATTTCCCGTCTTCAAGTTTCCATACTTCATTCGGAGTATAAGTGGTATAGACCTTGGCATAGGGCAGACGGTAGTAACCGAAATTCTTGTTTTCAGGTGTGAATGCATCTTTTTTACGGAATTTTCCAGAAATTAAATGACCTGCTCCTGTTTAGTCTTCAGAGGCGTTTTGCTGCAGCATTTTTAGCTGCATACATACCAAGATCATTCTGCTGTGGATTGTCTTTCGACAGAAGATTCCCCAAACGGATTAAATTTTCTTTAGCTGAACCTTCCGGCTCTTTGGCCGCCTCAAAATCGCTATATCCATCAATGGCTGATACAAAGCCTCGTAAAGGCCGTCGGCATCTCCAATTGTACGCTTTCCTGCATGGTTACGGAAAAGATATGTCTTGGCGGCACCGTTGATGGCAGTATACTTGATGTCGGTAAGATCAACCTTTCCTTTTCCATCAGCGGTGTTTTCTTCCAAAGTGGCATCCTTCGCGACCAGTCCTTGTGCCACGACACGCTCCACATCAAAGGAGAATACATTTTTGAGCCTCACTTGTACCCCGTTTTTGGCCGCGTCCTCGGTAATGCCGGGAGCATGGTTTTCTGCTCGGCTTTCGAGGTCATAACAAACTTATGTCCGTAGCGAGAGCGGCAATATCGTTTACTGCGGTAGCTGTACTGCCATGCGTCTTGTCCGCGGCTGTTGCAATATCGGCGGAAAGGCTACCCTTGTTAAATAACAAGGCCATGGATTGAGGCCGGGATTCGTTTTCCATGGAGCGACCTTGAATGTACCGGCTGTTTGCGTTTCCCAAACTTGCCTGTCTCATCAGCTACCGTTCCTAACGTCCATGTTTGAGACAAGACGTTTGAGAGAAGCTGTAACTCCGTAAGCTTACTCTCTTCCGTTCTTCCTCCGTAATCTTCCTGATTGTCATTCACCGCTCTGGTTGAGACATCCTTCATGGCTGAAACATACATTCCCGCAAAATGTTGTTCCTTCGCCCGGATTGTTTACCGGAGGAACATCCTCATTGTTACAAGCTGTCATGCCCAGACTTAGGGCTGCAACTCCCACTAAAAATAAATTGTTTACTTTCATAACTTAAACTGTTTAGTAAATAAATAATTTAATTATATAATACATTAAATACTTTCTATTTATCCGTTAATCCCGGCATGGAAAGTCTGGAGTTTTCATTCTCCGGGTTCCATGTATTTTTTCAATTAACTCCTCCGCCTTCCGCCAGTTTCCTTTCATATTATGGGCAATTGCCATAGGATAAACAGAACGGCTGTCACTCTTTATTGTGTCCAATATTATCAGAGCCTTGTCCGCATCCTTTTCATACTTTAAAAGCGCATTGGCATAGTTGAGTGCTGCCAGCGGATCAAGTGCGAACTGTTCATAAGCCTTCCTGTATATGTTTACCGGATTTTTTCCCTGTTCGGCATACTGCTGCGCCAACCTGCACATCTCATACTGGCTCAGGCATCCGGGAACGGTAATAAACATTTCCTCCAATTCGTCATCCGTATAGGGACGGACATCAAATCTCATACGGAAAACGGTACGGCGCAACGTGGGATAAACTGTGGAAAGCAACTCCGCATACACCTTTCCCCCCATCTAAAGAGCGTATAGCCGCTTCACGGGCCACATCCGTATTATGCCTCTTAATAGCGGATAAGATTTCATCCTTATATGCCAAAGAAGATATATTTATAATATTTTCCAGGCCTTTCCAGTCTTCACCGACCCCTTCTATTTCGTATATGGAGGCTTTCTTGAGTTGCGGGTACTTACTCAGTACATGATAAGAAAGCGTATGAGTACGACGTTCCGCCAAATGTTTATTATAACCAAACTCACCTTCCGGAGAGGCGTATCCCATGATATGTACCTCACGAAGCCTAGCCCCTTTGATCCGAAGCCCTTTGGATACAAAATCATCCAGACGGGCTAATTCTTCCTGATTTTTACCAAATCCAAGAAGAAGTTCATGCCGTGCGGATTTGAAAGTGACCTTACAGTCAAATTCTTCTTCATAACATTTTATCTCCACCTTTTCCGGAGTATAAAAAATGTATTTATAGTCTTCCGGGCCAAAAAGGTCTATCCCGGTCACCGGTATATTCAACTGGCTCACACCTTTACCGCACTCGGCACATCCATACACCTCTTCACGAAGAAAGAGATGGGCGGAAGCCATCCAACGTTCAAAAGGCAATGCTTCCCTGACGGAGATTCCAGGCTCCCTCAAATCTCTGGAACTGCGAATATCCTTCACAGGAAGTAATGTACCCGGTTACCACCCAGTCTTTCCTTACGGGCAACAACCTTGTATCTTTTCTTTCCGGAAATACACAAAGGCGAGAAAGCAGTCCTGATATTACCGTCAGAAGATACCAGAGAAGGATAGATATAAACAATTTCCTGTGTCCTCAACCGATTGATGGATTCTACTATGTTGAAAGAAACGGTAAACATTTTCCCTTCCGGGCTACGTCCGGTTTTCACATCTGTATATTCCAAACGGGGATTCCCCTTTCTGACAACCTTATCCTCCACCTGTCCTACCACCGGCAAACAGTATACATATCCCAGCACAGAGAGTATTCCTATATAATATTGTATTGGTTTCATTGATTCTGTTTTTAATGTTTATATATGCAAAGCATCATTTATTTCATTATATAGATAATCGAAACGGCAAGCTTTGTAGGTCCCAGATAATCAGCTTTCCCCTTACCATCCTTCTTCCCACAAGAAGTACATCTGAACCTGTCATATTTAACACGCGCATAGCCCAGTCCTAAGGATGCTTCTACACTGAATCTGCTGGACAGTATCCAATGGTAGCCCGTACTGATACCCCCACCGTAAAAATACCCTTCATAACGGTAATCTTTCATTTCTTTGGAGTGGTTTTGAATGATAAAAGGAATATTTATGCCTCCTACATTCATCTGCCCTCCGTGGGCATGAAGACCAAGAAACCAGCCGTTGAATGTTTCACAGGTCCAATATCTTATCTCCGGCTGTACAAGCCAGTGGCTCCACTTCCTTGTTTTGTAACCGCCTGCGGTAGCATCACTTTCATAAAAGAAGAAATTCATACCCACTTGGGTATCCAAAGTCCATTTCTTCCCCAGGGAGAGCTCCACAGAAAGATTGGGTGTCAGCAGGGCGTCATAGACAAGGTTGTTTTTTTAGCACAACCTTCTGTGAGAAAGCCTGCAGGCTGAACAGCAGAAAGAAAAAAAGCATGTTTTTTCATATTGTCGCCGATTATTTTATTAAGTAAAAATACTTGTTTTATGATGTTTATTTTGATAGTGCAAAGTTAGAAACATACAATTGTATTTTTTATTACGTGCACTGGACATAGAATTACGTAAAAACAGTCTTTTTTATTTATACAAGGCAACCGGGTAGATGTTCTTTTTTAATATTATCATCAATTCGAAAGGAAGTTGTCATTCCGCATCGCGAAGAAAGGAACTTGAGAGTAAATCTAAATCTTTCTAAATGTCTTTTACTATCTCAATTATTGGGTGTATATTTAGGTGTAGAATTTCAAACGCACCCAATTATGAATATCAAGCGTAACATCATTTTGGCATTGGAGAATCGGAAAAAAGAACGTGTGCCAATCGTAGAGAACGTACCTATATCCGTATGTGTGTCATCTTTGCCAGCCACGCCCCAGTTTACAACGGGCTACCGGATTGACAGAGCCAAATGAGATGCAGACAAGCAACGGGTAAAGAACGGATCCAACAAGAAGCTAAAGCAAAGCGCATCAGAAACCAATACGAATTTGCTGATATATGATACTGAAATTCAGAATGTTTCCAAGGAAATTGAGGTACAGAAAGCCATGCCAACTCCCCAACAGCTGAAAGATGCTTCAACATGAAGATGAAAGATACCAATGAAAAACAGCCGGAAGAAACCGACCAGCAGAGCTATACGGACAGCCAACCGGAAACAGAAACGGATGCAACAACAGCCAAACTACCCGAATATTTCAGCATGAAACTGCTTCCCCTCATTCATGAAGTTTATGCAGGGGAAAACTATCAGATGCAACGGAAAATCTATTTCGAAGAGCATAGACGAAGATTTGAAACAAAGAATGATAACATTCAAAATTAGCCAATCAAGTGAAAATCCATTTCCCTCCGTCTGTTTCGGATTCTCCGGATGCATACGAAGAGATTCGGATTTCGGCAAATGACGGGGAAAGAACAGCTTATACAACCATCTGTTTATCCAGAATCTTTAAAGATAATGGACAACCAGACCCAGAACCGGAGCTTTGCCGGAAGAAGCTAAGTTCAAGATGATTATGGCAGAATTTACTCCCTTGATGCATATTGAAAGTCTGTTGCCATCACCCCTCGATTTGATAACATTTTCGAATAACGGACATAAACGGTCATTATATGCCTACAGTTTTTCCTAAGTTTACAAACTATTACGATTCTAATTGTGTGGAGTGCAGATCATTTTCCTCACACGTTCAAAATCTATGAACATAATGTTACAGCAGAAGGAGAAGAAAAGATTCTTTCTAAACAATGGAGTTCACACTTTTTCAAGAGTGGTACTGTAAAAAGCCGTCTTAAAGGTACCGTCATGGAAAAGTGAAATATGAGACTTCGCTCAATACAACGCTTTATAATCGCGACTTCTTAGGACTTGAATGGGGTACGATTGTCTTACAGAATCCTCAGAATCTAACAGCCTATTGCCTATTGGATAGAGATTTTGAATATCAGGTATACGACATTGTTGCAAAGAAACGACGCTCCTTATTCCCAAATTATCCCGGTAAATCATAAATCGCTATCAGATGCAGATTTTCCGCCAACAACAGAAAAAGCCATCAAGACACTGATGGAAAACAATTTTGGCAAGGGACAAGATGCCAAAGAGAAAGAAAACTTATTCAAATGCCTGCCTGAGAAAGGTGTGAAAGCTGAATTGTATTGGGAAAAATCCAACCACTCATATGTTGATGTTGCATCAACTTTCTGACGGCACTGACGAGTTAGTACAAGAAAAGATATTATTTGCATATAGAACCTAAATAACAATTCTATGAATAAAAATAATTATCACATTCCTGTTTTTTAGTCGGAATAACAGCATCATCTTGTACAACCTCTAAAAGTGTCGTATCGCAAAATGTTGATTTGTCAAAATATGAATATGCTTCAATTAATCAACAATGACACTTATCATATTCCGGCTCAATTGATGGAATACGAGATACAATTGTTTGATGCCGTAGAAGGCTCCCGTCTTAAGTTAATCAATGATATGCGTATAAACGAGTTGACTGCTACACAACAGTCAAAACTGCTTATGGTAAAATATGGGGTAGATGTTTTAGAAGAAAAATCCATTGTAACTGTAAATTTCATAGATTACCTCACCGGCCGCCCGATAGCTTCATGTCGCGGTGCATACACCACCTTAGGATTCAGCGTATCCGCAGACATCAGAAGTGCTATAAAACGCGTTGCCAAACAAATTGCAGAAACATTTCCCTAGTAATTACCCCTTAAATAACTAAAGGTTGCCTATGTAATGCATCCGCATATATACAAAGGCTGTAGATACTAATTGAAAAGTGCGCTGTATTCTAATTGAAAAGAGCTCCATCCATAACTTGTTACAAAATTACTATAAGTTTAAAATATTCATTTATTTTGTCTCATTTTTGTGTTTCCTTAAGCCT
>ENA-OQAX01000421-OQAX01000421.1-human-gut-metagenome-genome-assembly--contig:-NODE-421-length-10147-cov-1.689321_pt1 | contig 10147 bp, 13 predicted proteins | sample MGYA00242741_ERZ504539 | MGnify/ENA primary metagenome ERZ504539 (study PRJEB26092, sample SAMD00036277) | human gut metagenome | host: Homo sapiens | study: EMG produced TPA metagenomics assembly of... | reverse complement strand
GTGATGTAAGTTCATCACCGTCAGGAAGATAAGTAATTTCATTCTTATTATAGCCTAAGTTGAAGCTAACATCCCAATACAGGTCTTTAGTTCTGATGATTTCAGGAGTAACAGTTACTTCAAAACCTTGATTCGTCATTTTACCATTATTGGCAGTCTGGCGGTTATAACCTGTAACTGCAGGTAAATGCTTCAAATAAATAAGATTCTTTACGTTCTTGTGATAGTAATCAAATACAATACTTAAACGATCAAACAAACGTACATCCAAACCAAAGTCTAAAGTAGCCGTTTCTTCCCAAGAAAGATCAGGATTTCCCAAGTAATTGGAATACAATCCTACCTTACCACCATATTGTGTAGTACTGGCCAGCATAGTAGCCCATTCATAAGCACCACCAGGCAAGTTACCGGAAATACCATAAGAAATACGGGGTTTCAATTCATTCACCCATTTAAGATTACTCATGAATTCTTCCTTATGCATACTCCAACCACCACCGACAGACCAGAAAGGAGCCCAACGTTTATTGGAACCGAATTGTGACGAACCATCTACACGGAACATCACCTGAAAGAGGTATTTATTATCGTAAGAGTAGTTACCGTTAAAATAATAAGCGGCATTCTTCTTTTCAACTTTGGTACCACCTACTTTAGGATTAGCTACACCACCGTTCAGAATTTCATTACCCTGAAACATTTGTGAAGCCTGACCGGTCATGCTATAATAACGATATTCATCGTAGTCATAACCCAAATACGCGTTGATTTCGTGTACATCATTGAAAGTCTTCAAGAAACGAAGTAACTGACTGGTATAAATGGTACGAACGTTGGAATTACTGTTGTAAATCGTACCTTGAAGTGATTCTTGTCCCACAGCCTTCGGGTCATAATAATTCTCACCATAACTATTGCTCAAGCCCACTTTGTTATTAGAAACAAAAGTCAACCAATCAAAAATCTTATAATCAAAACCAGCACCGATATCCATAGCATTAGAACGTGATTTACCCCAGTTCAATTGGTTGTTATACAGCCAGTTGGAGCTTCCGTCGGAATACCAGTAATCGCGTGGATCTGCAGTGGCGGCATCTTCTTTGCTCGGTCGACCTTCTGTTCCGATTTTTATATTACCCTGAGAGTCATACGGAGTATCCCACGGCGTATAGCTGGTGTGAGATAAACCATATTGCTGGTCAAATGTCTCCTTATAACTGGTAGACAATTTTGCTCTCAATGTCAAACGGTCATTAACAATATAGTCAGTGTTCACTCTTAAAGTAAAACGGTCATAATCGTATCCTTTGATTGCACCTTCTTCTGTATAATAGTCAGCAGAAATATAAGATTTAATTCGGTCATTACCATACTTATATCCGATGTTGTAGTTCTGTGTCAAAGCATTCTGCGTAGCAAAATCCCACCAATCAAAGTTTTGTTCCTTCAAATAAGGCTGAAGCCACTGTTGGTCTTGTAATGTTCCGGCATTGGTATAAGCGGTAACCAGATAATCATAATATTCAGCACCGTTCATCATCTCAAGATTACCCTTTTGCAGTTGAGAAATACCAAACTTCACAGAAGCATCGAAAGAAGAACCTCCGGTTGTGGCGCGCTTCGTTGTAACTTGCACTACACCGTTAGCACCACGAGAACCATAAAGCGCTGTAGCCGAACCATCTTTCAAGATAGAGATACTTTCAATATCATTCGGGTTCAAATCAGCCATGGCATCACCTACCACACCGTCAATAACCCAAAGAGGCTCTGTATTACCACGCAATGAACCGGTACCACGTACCCGGATACTTACACCGGCACCCGGCTGACCGGAAGTAGGCGTAACTACTACACCGGCAACTTTACCTTGCAGCATATTGGCCACACTCGGAGTGGTAACCGTCTTCAATTTGTCTGATTTTACAGAAGCGATAGAACCGGTAATAGAACTCTTACGCTGTACACCGTAACCTACCACCACTACTTCATCCAAAGTCTCGGTATCTTCCTGCAAAGTCACTTTCATCGGCTTACCGTCCCACACAATTTCTTGTTCTGCATAACCCACAAATGAAATAACAATAATATCGCCTTTCTTCACATTAGAAATGATAAAATCTCCGTCCATACCTGTAATACCTCCATTAGTTGTTCCTTTTACAACAACTGAAGCTCCGATAACGGATTCACCATTCTGATCTAATACAACACCTTTACAGGTATTATCCTGCTGTACGATAGATACTCCCGTAGCTGCTGCATGAGGTGCTGCTTGCATATATCCGGTAGAAAAACCAGATAAAGTAGTATTCGCACTTACTAATTTAAATTGCTCTCTTCTATAGATTTTTAATTTAAGGATGTATTTACTGTTAATTGAATAGAATGCGTTTGTTGACGCCTGCCCTTGGGTAAGTTTTTGCCTTTACACATATCAAAATTTAAGATTAATAAATTGATTATTTTTTTAAACACAATTAGTATTTCGGGTGCAAATATACAAATATGAAACTAACTCTAGCATATTATTGCCATTTTTTGTAAAAAGGCAATAAATAGTGCTAAGAAAGAGGATAATAATCTGTTTTTAAAACAAGTCGAGAACCAAAGATATATGGATATTTAAAGAAGATATTGCTTAAAATGAGAATAATGACTTTTAAGTATAAGGGCTAAAATAGCTACTATTAAAGCATTGACAGCTAATACTGCTTGCAAACTTAGCATTTTTATTCTAAGTATCGAAGTTTTCTCACAACCTCTTTTAGTAAATAGTGTTATCTTTGCACATTCAAACAAAAGAGATTGAATATGAAAATTATTTCGAGCACCCATCTAAAAGAGCTGGACAAATACACTATAGCCAATGAACCCATAACTTCCATCGATTTGATGGAACGGGCTGCCCATGAACTGACACGCACCATTATGCGTCGTTGGGACGCCTCTTTCCATATCGTTGTTTTTGCCGGTCCCGGAAATAATGGAGGAGATGCATTGGCCGTAGCACGACTACTGTCACAACAGAATTATCGGGTAGAAGTTTTCCTGTTCAATACCAAAGGAAAATTATCCGAAGAATGCCAAATCAACCTTAACCGCCTGAAAGAATGCGGTTCTATCTACTTTACGGAAGTAAGTACAAAAATTTTGACCCGCCTGTACTGACAGAGAAGCATCTCGTAGTAGACGGATTATTCGGTTCCGGTCTCAACAAGCCATTAAACGGCGGGTTTGCTGCTGTAGTGAAATATATCAATGCTTCCAAGTCACCGGTAGTAGCCATCGATATTCCCTCGGGATTAATGGGAGAAGACAATACCTATAATATAAGGCAAAATATCATGCGTGCAGATGTGACTCTCAGCATCCAACTGCCTAAGCTTTCGTTTTTCTTCCCTGAGAACGAAGATATTGTAGGTGAATGGGAGTTATTAAATATCGGTTTAAAGACTGAATTTATAGAAACAGTAGAAAGTCTCTTTCTTCACCACTGAAGAAGTAGAAATACGCAACCTTATCAAACCACGAAAACGATTTGCACACAAGGGAGCATTCGGCCATGGATTATTAATTGCAGGCTCGTACGGCATGGCAGGAGCTTCTATCTTATCGGCCCGTGCATGTCTGCGTTCTGGTATCGGATTGCTGACAGTGCATGTTCCTATCCATAATCACGATTTAATGCAATCCACTGTACCCGAAGCTATTGTACATACCGATATACATGAACGCTATTTTGCAGAGCCAACCGACATTGACCGCTATCAAGCAATAGCTATCGGTCCCGGGCTGGGGCAAGAAGAAGATACTGCCCTCGCTATGATGGAACAGATACAAAATTGTCCGCTACCGCTAGTATTGGATGCCGACGCCCTGAATATTCTAAGCACTCACCGCAGTTGGTTAAGCCGACTGCCGAAACGTTGTATTCTCACTCCTCATTTGGGTGAGTTGGAACGCCTCATCGGAAAGTGTATGGATACCTATGAACGTTTAGTCAAGACTAAAGAACTGGCTGCTTATTTGCAAAGCTATATTATAGTAAAAGGCTCTTGGAGTGCCGTCGTTACTCCGGAAGGAAATTGTTATTTCAATCCCACCGGTAATCCCGGTATGGCAACAGCCGGAAGTGGTGATGTATTGACCGGTATCCTACTCTCATTATTGTCACAAGGGTACTCTCAAGAAGATGCTTCCCGACTAGGTGTCTATGTACATGGCCTGGCAGGAGACATTGCTGCCCAACAAAAAGGAGAAATAGGAATGACTTCAAGCGATATTGTAGAAGCACTTCCCATCGCTTGGAAGAAATTAAGCGAAACAAAAGCCGGATTTACAAAAGAATAGCTATATTTGCCCTCACCTATACAAGAAAAGGAAATTATGAAAAGAGGATTAATAATTGCAGCAAGTATACTGACTTCATTGAGTAGCGCTGCACAAGATTTCAGTAAATATACTCCGGGAACCATGGGAGAAGGTGTAGTTTATTACTTACCCAAGACTGAAATAGAACTGGAAGTAGTGGCCACCAAAGTGACCTATACTCCGGGAGAGTTATGCCAATATGCAAACAGATATCTGCGTATGACAAACATCTCGGCCCAACCGGAAACCTACTGGGAAATAAAAAGTATCAAAGCGAAAGCTATCGGTATCCCCGACCCGGATAATGCATATGTAGTAAAACTAAAAAGATAAAAGTGCCGCTTCGCAAGTGGAGCTGACCAATGATGGTATTATCAAAGCTATCAATACTACTTCACCGATAGAAAAAACACCTGCTACTCCGATTACAAATACAGCCAAGAAACGTATAGATCCACGTAGTTTTATGACTGAAGAGATTCTTAGTACTGCCTCCACTGCAAAGATGGCCGAACTGGTAGCTAAAGAAATCTATAATATCCGAGAAAGCAAAAACAGCCTTACCCGTGGACAGGCTGATTATATGCCCAAAGACGGCGCAGCACTGAAACTGATGCTGGACAATTTGGATGAGCAGGAGCAAGCCATGATGCAAATGTTTGCGGGTATAACCAATCGTGAGGACAAAACCCTTACTATCCGAGTAACTCCCACAGAAGACATGAAAGATAAAGTCGCTTTCCGATTTTCAAAAAAAGTTGGGTGTAGTAAGTGACGAGAACTTGGCAGGAGAACCCATTTATCTATCTGTCATTAATCAGGAAACACTACCTCCGGCAGACGAGAAGGCAAAAGACAAAAGAAAAGTAGACGGGGTTATTTATAATATTCCGGGCAAAGCATTAGTCACTGTTGCCAGCCCCACCAAACGGTATTTTAAAGGTGAACTCCTCATTACACAATTTGGAACCACCGAAGTATTAGTAGATAACTTATTCAATAAAAAAATAAACACACGAGTACTTTTCGACCCCAATAACGGAAAAAATTGTAAAGATAGACAAAGACTGATAACTCCAATTTACTCTATATACTACCTTTATCCATTTACAGCATACTGTCCTATGGATAAAGGTAGTATTTTTCTTTATACCATCCTCCTAAACGACTTCCTATATACACTTGTTAATAGTTGATATAAATAAGTTTAACAAGCATTTTTTGAACACTATAAAAGCCATTTAGAACAGTAGACTACCAGAATAATTTCTGATTTTTGCAATAACAAAACAACAGAAAAGATATTAGTTTACTAACTTAAAAAGAATGAAAGTATGAATACAACTACTCAAACAGCAAGCCTGAAGAATGTGAAAAAGGTGTTTATGATAGCTACAGCAGCCGAAGCAATTTTTTATTCTGTTATTGACTGCAGCCTTTGCATAAGACCGACAGGCTGAAAAAGAAACTGCTGCAATCGATTGACAACAACAATCCTTTGCAGCAGTTTCTTTTAGGGAATTAAGCAGGAAATATGCCTATTTCTTTATATTGGCTTCTTCCAATCCATATCCTTTTTTCTTATTTTCTGCTTTCAGCCAAACAGCAAAGAGTAAGGCCGCCACGCCAAAACAAGCAAAAATACACATAGGCAAAGTATAATCATAAGTCTGCATACCATCTACAACCGGCCCCTTGCAATATTTGTTCAGCACATAACCAATCAAAGCAGGGACACCCATCAATCCCCAATTCTGTACCCAAAAAATAAGAGCATAAGCAGTACCCAATTGTTTTTCAGGAATAATTTTAGGCACAGAGGCCACATAGCCGACGGAACCAATGAAAAGCCAATACCCAATACTATCATTACAACAGTAGCAAACCACCAAATATTAAGTATCGGCAATGCAAACATGGTATGCACGAAGATCAAGAGAATAGAACCTATAATCATTAAAGTAGCTCCTTTACCAATACGGTCATATATATTTCCAAAAAATGGAGTCAAGAACAAAGTTCCCAAAGGCAAAAGACTTGGAATTGTCCCAGCAAGTTCAGGGTCTACATGATATTTCTGTACCATCAGATCAGTAGCATATTTCAAGAAGGGGAATACAGCTGAATAAAACAATACACAAAGCATGGCAATCAACCAAAATCCCTTATTAGTGATAATCAGCCAAATATCTTTCATACGGAAAGGCTCTTCCGGTTCTATACCCTCTTCCTCCAACGAAGCGTCCAGTTTCTTATCATAGAAAGTATAAATAAAGAAGGCTATCGTGCCAATGCAAAGCATAATAAGACAAAGCAGCAAGGGAGCCGGAATATTAGGATGCAAACGCCCTCGGTATCGGTTACACCAAAAAAAAGTAGCAATAGGAACTGTAACAGCTAAAGCCAACATGGTGCCTAAACGTGCTGTAGCCATTTCCATCCCCATAGCCAACGCCATTTCTTTCCCCTTAAACCATTTTACAATAATTTTTGAGACAGTGATACCGGCAATCTCCACACCGACCCCGAAAATAGCATATCCTAAAGCAGCCAAACCAACCTGTGTTTCATACCAAAAAATGTATCACCCACAGGAAAAGTTGTTGAAATTGCATAATATTTTAATCCGCAGCCTAACACCATCAGAATACATGCTCCCATTCCGGTGAAACGAACTCCCATCTTATCAAGGATAATCCCCCCAATAATCAACATGAAAGCAAAAACATTAAACCAACCATAAGCACTTGTAAAGATGCCGTAATCAAGGCTGTCCCATAATAATTCTTTTTCAAGCATTGTTTTGAGGGGAGACATCACATCCGTCAGAAAATAACCGCATAACATGGTGAAAGCCAACCAGCACCAACACTCCCCACCGAAGCGCTTTTAGAGTCGTTGATTTTTTTTTTTGAATCTGTTCTTTCATTTCTTTTATAAGATTTTTGATTAATAGTTTTTCATATTCGAATGGACAAAGATACAGATTTTTAAGGAGAGAAGAACATTTCCATAAAAAAGTTCTATCTTTGCAAGACAAATAGTCCCGAATTATCATCGGGTAAATGACTTTTATAAACTTAACTTATGTAATTATGAAAAGAAGTAAAACATTGGTTGTTTGTGCCATGTTGGGTGGAAGCATCATGTTCTCATCATGTATCGGTTCTTTTGGATTATGGAATAATCTGAAGGATTGGAACCAAGGAGTCAGCAACAAAATTTGTAAACGAGCTTATTTTTCGTTGCTTTCCACATTGTCCCTGTTTACGAAATCGCTTATCTGGCAGATGCTTTGGTACTTAACTCTATCGAGTTTTTGGAGTGGTTCCAACCCCCACAGCTTCTATCGGTGAAGTGAAAGAAGTAAAAGGCGAAAACGGTGAATATTTGGTGAAGACAAACACAGACGGTTACACCATCACTAAAAAGGGAGAAGAAAAATCGGTTGATTTGGTTTACAACAAGGACAACAATACCTGGAATGCGGTAGCCGACGGACAAAGTTTCGAACTGGTAAAAATGAATGAAGACGGAACGGCAACTGTCAGTATGCAGAACGGTACCTCTATGACTGTCACCCCCGATGCTCAGGGTGTAGCAGCTGTAAGAGTAGCAACCGGAAGTTCTGTATTCTTTGCTGCCCGATAACTTATTATATAATAGAAAGAGAAGTTGTTTTCACTATAAAGCAACTTCTCTTTCTTCTTACCTTCTAATATCATGAAAAAAACAATTTTAAGTGCTTCACTTCTTTTATTACTAAGTTCCTGCACACCCACAAAAACAACGAACTATTTAAATGCAATCGACATTGCCGGTAGTTTTGAACACCTCACTGAGTTAAAGGTTTCTCAGCTAGGAAAGAATATACGTTATGTACCACTAGAAACTACCGATTCATCTTTAATAGGAAACTCTTACAACATCAAGCTTCTGAAAGATAAAATCCTGGTAGCTACAGAAGGTAGTTGTCTGGCATTCGACAAACAAACAGGAAAGTATTTAGGTACCATAGGGCACAAAGGAGGTGATCCGGAAGGATACAGCGAAGTAGTATATTACATCCATCCTCAAACCGGAATTCTTTATTTTCATCGCCAACCCAATAAAATTGGTCAAATACAATCAAGACGGAGAATTCTTGGGAGAAACCATACAACCCAAAAGTCTGTTACAAGGATTCTGTGCAGCTTTTGCCGATTCACTCATTATCGGCCATTATGGTGGAGGAATCGGAACTTCCCCATTCGAAAGCAAATTGATATATTCAAATGAAGAAGGAAAAGCAACAGACTCCATAAGCAATTTCTCTCGTAACATCCCAACCATTACTCCCAATGATATTGCATCCATCAGTGTATTCAAAGGAGGCTCCGGAAAAGAAGCCTTCGGAATGCTTGGCTACAATGGTCTCATTTACATAACGTACAAAGATAATAAAAAAAGGTATCTTCCCACTCAATCACCCTACCATATGGAACAGCGGAGATGCTCTTCACTTCAAAGAAGCACTGAAAGATACTATATATACCATCAATGGAAATACCATGCAGCCTTATCTTACATTCAATACAGGCAAATGGACTTTCCCGGCCGATAAAATTGGAGAAACCGAAGGAACACAAGAGTATATCACTATCTCCTATGTGATGGAGACTCCGCAAAGTATCCTGTTCCAATGCATACAAGGAATATATAGCCGTAGCGTAACTTTCACAGGAATATATAACAAAGCAACCGGAACAACTTACATGAATAAAGACGAGGCCGGATTTACCGATGACCTGAGCCGGTTTATGCCTTTCTTCCCGGAAACAAGCTCCCAACAGGGAGAATACGCTTCTGTATTGGAAATAGGAGATATTCAGGAATGGTTAGACGAACACCCTGAAACTGTCAAAGAAGGTAAGCTAAACTTCTTAAAAAAGATAAATGAAGATTCCAACCCTGTCTGTGTCATTGTAGAACCATAAATAAAAAAGCTGCCCAAAGTATCACTACTCAGGCAGCTTTTTCTCACCTTTTTAACGATAACAGTATGTTAAATTAATCACGTCCTCCCCCCAATGCCTGATAGAGGTTTATTACACCTTGTATTTCTGCAAAACGGTTGGCTACTTGATTCAATTGTGCACTGAGCAAAGTCTGTTGTGCAGTCAGTACTTCCAAGTAGGTAGTATTTCCATGTTGCATCAATAAAGAAGTACTTTCGAAAGCCTTATTCAGCGACATGATTTGTTTATCGTAATAAGCCGCTTTCTCTTTCGCTGTCTGATATTTTACCAAAGCCTCATTTACTTCACTACCGGCATTCAGCAATGTCTGTTGGAAACCCAGCTTAGCTTCTTCCTGTTGGGCTTTAGCTATCTTCAACCGGGCAATATTTGTGCCTCTATTAAATAAGGGTTGCGTCAACGAACCGATAGCCGTTGCTATGAATTTCCCCGGATTGACAATCATACTTCCGGCAGAGTTTGTCCATCCGGCACTACCACTCAGTACAATAGAAGGATAGAAAGCAGAACGTGCCTGGTTAGTCACATAAAAAAGCTGCTTTCCAGCGAACGTTCCGCACTACGCACATCCGGACGATTGGAAAGCATCTGCACAGGAATACCTACCGAGAAACGTTCCTGCATTCCATATGGGAAGTTCCATGTGTCCGCCCTCTCAATAGTATGAGGAGTTTCAGCAACATAATGACAAACTATTTTCCACCTGATTTATCTGTTCTTTCAAGTCAAGCACTGAAGTACATATAGTATAA
>ENA-OQAX01000420-OQAX01000420.1-human-gut-metagenome-genome-assembly--contig:-NODE-420-length-10149-cov-7.898224_pt1 | contig 10149 bp, 12 predicted proteins | sample MGYA00242741_ERZ504539 | MGnify/ENA primary metagenome ERZ504539 (study PRJEB26092, sample SAMD00036277) | human gut metagenome | host: Homo sapiens | study: EMG produced TPA metagenomics assembly of... | reverse complement strand
TTACGGCCAGCGGCCCGGGATCGAGGTGGAATCGAGTCACGCGTCTTTATGGTGCTGTTCGGCATCAACTTCAATGTGTATTTCTTCCTGCTCATCCGCCATTTTAAGGAGCGTTTGCCTGCGAGGAAATGCGGGTCTACCTTGGCGTGATTGCAGCTTCCACCCTGGCCGTTGCGGGCAATATCTTCCACTTGTATGGCAATGTGTGGCAGTCCCTGCGCTATTCTTTCTTCCAGGTGGCTTCCATCATTACCACCACGGGTTATGCCACAACAGATTTTAACATGTGGCCCACCTTCTCCAAGGCGGTGCTGGTGCTGCTCATGTTCTTTGGTGCCTGTGCGGGTTCCACCGGCGGCGGCATCAAAATCAGCCGTATCATTATTATGTGCAAAACTGCCAAGCAGGATTTAATGCGGGTGCTGCACCCCCATGCTGTCACTACCGTCCGGTTTGAGGGCAAGCCCCTGGACGATAAAACGGTGTTTGGCGTGCGCACCTACATGAACCTCTACCTGATCATTTTTGTGCTGTCCACCATGGTGGTGGCCATCAACCAGTTTGACCTGGTTACTACTTTTACCGCGGTAGCATCCTGCCTGAACAACATCGGCCCCGGTCTGGAATTGGTCGGCCCTATGGTCAGCTTTGCGGATTTTTCGCCGCTGATCAAGCTGGTGCTCAGCTTTGATATGCTGGTGGGCCGTTTGGAGATCTTCCCCATGCTGGTATTGTTTGCCCCCAGCACCTGGCTGCGCAGCAAAGGCCATCTGGACCGCCGCCTGCGCGCCCGCAACCTGTTCTGAGCCTTACAAAATTATATCTATCTGCGCCCCCTGCTGCATATGTTTGGAACAAAACAGTGCGGCAGGGGGCGTTTGTGTATGCGCAGGGAAACCAACAATGACAGGCAGCAGCGCCTGTTTGTGACCGGGCTGCTCATTTCGGCTGCGGTGGGGGCGCTGATCGGGCTGCTTTGGCCGTTGTGGTTCCCGGCCGATTCTGCCTGCGAAACCACCATTCCCGATGCTTCGTTCTCTGTGCCCACCCTTGCTATGGGCGCACCCAGCTGCCGGGGGAGGAGGCGCTGCCATGAAGATCTGCTGCCTGACCTTTGACGATGGCCCCTCCAAATATACCCCGCAGGTGCTGGCTGCGCTGGAAAAATGTGATGCCAAAGCCACCTTTTTTTGTCACTGCACAGGACGCGAACCAGGATTATCTGTCGTATCTAACGGATATTGAGGCTGCGGGCCACCAGATTGCCCTGCACAGCGCGTCCCATTCCTATTCCCGCATTTACAGCAGCACCGAAAACTTCTGGCTGGATATCAAAGCTCTGCGCGCCACGCTGGCAAACTATATCGATGTGGATGCTATCCACTGGCTGCGGTTCCCCGGCGGCAGCACCAACACGGTCAGCCACCGATACGGCGGACGGCAGATCATGCAGCAGCTCAAAGCCCAGGCTGAGCAGAAAGGCTATGCCTGGATCGACTGGAACGTGTGCGCCGAGGACGCCACCGCCAGCCACCCCAACGCCGCCCAGATCCTGCGCAATGTCCAGAACGATGCCAAAGACCAGCCGATTTGTGTTGTTTTGATGCACGATACCAATGCCACCCACGAGACAGTCAAGGCATTGCCGGATATCCTTGAATGGTTTGCGGCCAAGGGATACCGCTTTTTTACCGTGCAGCAAATGGCAGAATAGAGCGCTGTGCGGCCAACTATGGCGAACGGGCAGGGAAGGAATTAAAATAAATGCCTTCGTCATGTTGCACATTTTATGCGCGTAGTGTATAATACTTCTTGTGCGGCAAATGCAATACAGGAGGTTTTGACCTTTGCGAAAAACAGAATCTCAAAAATTGCGCTTTGCGGTGTGCTTAGTGCGCTCTCGGTGGTGGTGCTGCTTGTGGGCAACGTATTGCAGATCGGCACTTACGCCGCGCCCATGCTGGCCAGCTTTCTGCTCATTCCTGTGCTGGAAGATTACGGCAAAAAGTATGCACTGTTGTTGTATGCGGTTGTGTCGTTGCTTTCGCTGTTCCTGGTGCCGGATAAAGAGCTGGTACTGTTTTATGTTCTGGTGCTGGGGTATTACCCTGTGCTGCGGGTGCGGCTGAACAACATCCGCCGCGGTGTGCTGCGGTGGATGGCCAAGTTTGGCTGCTTCAATGCGGCGGTGGTCGTCATGTATGCGCTGCTGATCGTGGTGCTGGCCCCGCCGGAACTGGTGCAGGAGTTTGCCGCCGAAGGTACCCCCATGCTGCTGGCGTTGCTGGCGCTGGGCAACCTTTCGTTCTGGCTGTGTGACCGTGCCTTAACGGCCATCACCCCGCTGTACCGCCAGCGCATTGCCCCCAGGCTGAAAAAGAAGTTCTGATGCGAAAGCGAAAAGATGAATAAAAGGCAACACCGCACAATTCCTGCCTGGCGGTTGTGGCACGCCGTCTGCGTTACAAAATGCTCGATAATACACAAAGTATGATCTGTACTTTTTGCTTGGCAGCCGATGCACTTCACTCGTTGTATTGGCACGTGGAATTGCGTGGCATTGCCAAAAGAAAAAACAAAATGGAGGAGTAAAAGTTATGTGGTTTGATGATGCAACAATCTACCAGATCTATCCCCTGGGCCTGTGCGGTGCTCCGCTGCAAAACGATGGTAGCGACCAGACCGGGGAACACCGTATTCTGCGCGTGCTGGACTGGGTGGAACATATAAAAATGGCGCAACCTGTGTGCTGTTTAATCCTTTGTTTGACAGCGATGCCCACGGCTATGACACCCGCGATTATAATCGCGTTGATCCGCGCCTTGGGACCAAAGAGGATTTCCAGGCTGTCTGCAAAGCCCTGCATGAAGCCGGCATCCGCGTTATGCTGGACGGCGTGTTCAACCATGTGGGCCGCGGATTCTGGGCGTTCCGCGATGTGCAGGAGAAAAAGTGGGACAGCGCCTATAAAGACTGGTTCCATATCAGCTTTGACGGCAACACCGGCTATAATGACGGCTTCTGGTACGAAGCATGGGAAGGCTGCTATGAGCTGGTGAAACTGAACCTGCGCAACCCGGCGGTGAAGGAACACCTGTTTGACGCGGTGCGCGGCTGGGTACGGGACTATGATATCGACGGCCTGCGTTTGGACGTTGCCTATTGCCTGGATCTGGATTTCCTGGCAGAGCTGCGCGGCCTGGCCAACAGCATCAAGCCGGAATTTGCCTGATGGGCGAGACACTGCACGGCGATTATAACCGCTGGATGAACGACCGTGCCTGCCATGCTGTGACCAACTATGAATGCTACAAGGGCCTGTATTCCAGCTTTAACTCCGCCAATATGCACGAGATTGCCTATAGCCTGAACCGCCAGTTTGGCTCCGAGCAGTGGTGCCTGTACACCGGCCGCCACCTGTTAAGCTTTTTGGACAACCATGATGTCAGCCGTATTGCCACCGTCCTGACGGATAAAGCCATGCTGCGCCCGGCTTACGGCCTGCTGTTTGGTATGCCCGGTGTTCCGGCAGTCTATTATGGCAGCGAGTGGGGTCTGGAGGGCGATAAGAAAAACGGTGATGCCACCCTGCGTCCCGCCATTGAAAAGCCGCAGGAAAACGAACTGACCGAATGGATCTCTGCCTTGGCCAAAGCCCGCGCCGAAAGCCCCGCCCTGCGCTGGGGCAGCTACCACAATGTGATGGTGCAGCCCCGCCAGCTGATTTTTGAACGCCGTGTGGATGGCGAGCGCGTGCTGGTGGCCATCAACGCGGCAGGGGAGACCTACCACGCGGATTTCAACGCCGGCTGCGGCACCGCGGTGGATCTGATCACCGGCCAGCCGCATGACTTTGGCGGCGGCAGCGATCTGCCCCCGTACTCCTGCGCGTTCTGGAGGATGGAACATTGATGCGTGGAAAATAAAATAGAATAAAGGCAATACCGCATAATTCTAAGTGCCGATACGGCGAGCGAGGTGCGGCAGATGCCAAGCCAAAAGCGCAGATAATACTGGATGCTGCAAAGGTGAGCGCCGCCAGTGGCGGAAACAGCGAACCGAAGCAGGGGCAGCGGTCGCAGAGTGCGAGGGGCTTTTGCCCCCGAAGCACGATGCGGGTACCGCAACCCGACATTATCGAGCATTTTGGCAACGCAGATGCCGTGCCGCAGCTGCCGGAGCGGTGCTTAAGCCGCAAGGCGGGAATTGTGCGGTGTTGCCTAAAGTATATCTGAAAAAGCAGGACCAGAACAGATTATACCCTTTTCCAACCCCCTTGGCAATGGGCAAACGTTACGGGTGTTCGGTGGCATACTGCAAAAATTCCGGCGTTTTTGCCCAGTATTTGCAGCCCCAGTTTTCAAAGTTCCATTCGTCCATGTAGTCGTTGCACTCATAGTCAATATAGTACAGCGTATCGCCCTGCAAAATGAAATTGGTGGGAAAATAGTCAATGTTGGTGTGCGCCGGGTACAGCAGGCGGCACATGGCCTGCACCTGGCGGAGGCAGGTTTCGGGCAGGGCATCTTTCAGCACAAGGGTATACACGGTTTCGCCAGCAATGTATTCTTTCACAATGCGTTCCGCTTTGGTGTCAACATCCAGCATACGCGGCATCGGAATGCCGATTTCCTGCAGGTGGTTGTAATCCCGAAGTTCGGCTTCGATCTTATTGCCAAACTGGTAATAGACGCAGGGTTCATGGTGAATCTGCTTAACCACGACCTGCTGCCCGTCCGCCATCTGTGCCAGGTAAGAATACCCGCCTTTGCCCTTGCCCAGCAGTTTGAGCAGGGAGTAGGCATTGCCATTTACCAAAACTGTTTCAGGCATAAAAGCACGCTCCTTGTGGGTTAATCATCAAAGAAAAACAGCTCTTCTACCGTGGTATGGAACACTTTTGCAATGTCCATTGCCAGCTTGAGGGAGGGATTGTATTTCCCTTTTTCCAGGTTCACAATGGTTTCGCGCCGGACGCCGACCAGCTCGGCAAGGTCTGCCTGCTTAAGGCCTTTTGCTTCCCGGTATTCTTTCAGTTTGGTTGATAAGGCCATGTTCAAAGCCCTTTCTTATCCATAAGATAGAAGATGATCGTGCGCACCACCGAAATCAAAATCAGTGCGGCCATCAAGCCATAACCGATGATTTCTGTGGTAAGAACCATACGGCCGACAGCGCAGGTAAAGCCAATCACAATAAAAGCTGCCACGCTGATTTTTAAGCAGATGGCATCGCATCTCCACAGGTTGGCTTCAGCCATTTCATCGGGGGATTCCTGCTTGTATTTTTTGACCCGGATGGCGCGGGAAACGAAATAATAAAAGCTGAAAGCAAAAATAACGTTTTGAACGGTCGTGTAATAATCTTTCCAGTCGTTCCGTGCCCACATCCAATAGTACATGGCAATCAGGATAGAAAAAATGATTTTATCAGCAACCAGTTCCCGTAATGACACCTTTTTCATGGTAAGCCCCTTTCTTTTATCTACATCCATAAAGTGAGAAATTTCGCACGTGCTATGTGATGAATATATCACACGAAAGCTTCGGTGTCAATAGAAATGTGAGAAATTTATAACATTCTATGGAGTGAGGAACGAGGAGTGGAAATCGGCCGAAACAGAGTCTTGCCGTTATTGTATCTGACAGCACGAGCTTTTTGGGGGGGCTATACGGTTGCTTTGCTGGGATATAGTGGGTACGAAAGTGTGTACCTGCAAAAGAAAACACCGTAGATTCTAACGAACCTACGGTGTTTATTTTGGTGGAGGATGGGGGACTCGAACCCTCGACCTCTGCGATGTGAACGCAGCGCTCTAACCAGCTGAGCTAATCATCCATAACGAACAAGTAATATTATAGCCGGGAAATAGGTGTTTGTCAAGCGTTGGGCAGGGATTTTTTTGTAAAAAAGGCAAAACGCGGGGAACTGTGCGCAGCAAGGGCAAAGTTCAGGGCATAAATAAAATCAGGAATCATGGAGTGGGCGCTATATTTATTCATACAATCTCGTTTATAATAAAAAGACATTCCAATATTGTTGTAAAAACTGGGGGAGAGCGCTTTGTCAAAATTACAGTTGCCGCGCCCGGCAGGCAAACAGCCGGCCGCGGCCCAGCCACAGCCCGAACGCCCGCAGGTGCCGCTGCTGGAAACAGACCCAGCCAAGGGCCTGACCGCGGAACAGGCAGCCCAGCGCATGGCGGCGGGGCTGGATAACCATGCGGCGGCTTCGCGACCCGGAGCGAAACCGAGATCATTCGGGATAATATTTTTACGTTTTTCAATCTGGTTTTTATCGTGCTGGCGCTTTGCCTGGCATTGGTGGGGTCCTTTGCGAACATGACCTTTTTGGGGGTTGTGATTGCCAATACCATCATTGGCACGGTGCAGCAGCTGCGCAGCAAGCGCACGGTGGACCAGCTGACCCTTGTGGCGGCGCATAAGGTGCGCTGCCTGCGGGACGGGAAAAGCATTTTGCTGCCCAGTGAAGAGCTGGTGCGGGATGACATTGTGGAGTTTACCTCCGGCGAGCAGATCTGTGCAGACGCCGTTGTGTGCACCGGCAGCGCTCAGGCGAACGAAGCCCTGATTACCGGCGAAGCAGAGCCGGTGCCCAAGAACGTTGGCGATGTGCTGCGGTCCGGCAGCTTTCTGGTATCCGGCCGGTGCACCGTGCGCCTGACCCATGTGGGTGCCGAAAGCTATGCCAGCAAGCTGGCAACCGAAGCCCGCGAGGGCGGCCACAAGGTTGCCAAGGGCGAGATGATGCGCTCGCTGGATGGGCTGATCCGGGTGATCGGCATTGCGCTGATCCCGATGGGCGTGGTAATGTTCCTAAAGCAATATGTCAGCCTGGAACTACCACTGCGGGATTCGGTGGAAGCTACGGTGGCGGCGCTGATCGGCATGATCCCCGAAGGCTGTATCTGCTGACCAGTGTGGCCCTCGCCGTCAGTATGGTGCGGCTGGCGCAGCGCAAGGTACTGGCGCAGGATATGAATTGTATTGAAACGCTGGCCCGCGTGGATGTGCTGTGCGTGGACAAGACCGGTACCATTACCGAGGCCCGGATGGAAGCCGGGGAGCCGCTGCTGCTGACCCCTGATGCCTGGCCGCAGGACAGGGTATACACCGTGCTGCATAGTATTTACGCGGGGACTGAACCGGATAACGATACCGCCCGCGCCATGGTACAGCGCTTTGGCAAACAGAACGGCACGCCTTGGCCACGCCAAAGCGCGGTGCCGTTCAATTCCGCATACAAATGGAGCGCCGCGACCTTTGCCGAGGGCAGCTTTGTGGTGGGGGCACCGGAATTTGTGGCCGGTGCCCGCTATGCCGAGCTTGCTGCGCAGGTGGAGCCGCTTTTGGAAAAAGGCAGCCGCGTGCTGCTGTTGGCTCGCTGTGATGCTGAGCCGGACCCCAAGGTCGGGCTGGATGCTGACAAGCTGGAGTTTGTGGCCCTGCTGCCCGTTGCCAACCGCATCCGACCAGAAGCACCGGAAACGTTCCGCTACTTTGCCGAACAGGGCGTTGCGGTTAAGGTCATCTCCGGCGATAATCCCGTTGCCGTCAGCGAGGTGGCCCGCCAGGCGGGCATTGAGGGCGCAGAGCGTTATGTGGACGCCGCAACGCTGGATACCGACGAAAAAAGTTGCCGAAGCCGTGCGCACCTGCACGGTGTTTGGCCGTGTAACCCCCGCCCAGAAGCGCAAATTCGTGAAAGCATTGCAAGCGGATGGCCACACCGTTGCGATGACGGGCGACGGCGTGAACGATGTGCTGGCCCTGAAGGATGCGGACTGCGGTATTGCCATGGCATCCGGTGCCCAGGCCGCCAGCCAGGTGGCCCAGCTGGTACTGCTGGAATCGGATTTTTCCGGCCTGCCTGCCGTTGTGGCGGAGGGCCGCCGCGTGATCAACAACATTCAGCGGTCGGCATCGCTGTTTTTGGTCAAGAATATTTTCTCGTTCCTGCTTACCTTTATCTCGCTGTTCATCACCATGCCGTATCCGCTGCAGCCGCTGCAACTTTCGCTGCTGTCGATGGTCACCATCGGCATCCCGTCCTTTATTCTGGCGCTGGAGCCCAACCACGAGATGGTGCACGGCAAATTCATCCAGAATGTTCTGCGCGCGGCCCTGCCCGGCGGTTTGAGCGACCTGCTGCTCATTTTGGGTATCGAAGCCTTTGTGTTCGCATTTGAGCTGCCCATCGGCACCCTGACCACCCTGACAACGCTGCTGTTGCTGGCTGTTGGCATGGCGGTATTGTGGGATGTGTGCAAGCCGTTCACCGTGGCTCATGGTGTGCTGTGGGGCGGTATGCTGATTTTGGCCGGTGCGGCGATCGCGCTGCTGGGCGGGTTCCTCGGCCTGGAACGTCTGGATATGCGCGGTATGCTGATTTTGATCGCCTTTTTGCTGCTTGTTGTGCAGACGCTGCACAGCATGGAGCGCGGCCTGACCGCCGTTGGCGATGCCGCTGCGCTTGTGTGGAAGCGTCTGCCGCGAAAGAGCAAAGCGGAAGAAAACTACTGAATTTCCGCGCAGGAGCACAATAAATAAAAATGGCATGTACTGCTCACGCGCAAGAGTGCAGTACATGCCATTTTTGGTTATCCGGGAAGCAGCTGTGAAGGGGGGGCAGTTAAAAAAATTATACTTCCAAAATGTTTGCCAGTTTCCCCAAATCCGTATAATCCCCAATCACTGCATCCACACCCAGCGTTTCCAACTCGGCAGGCTTTTTCATGGAAGCAATGCGACCACCTTTTTGGCTCCCGCGCGCTGGGCGGATTCAATGCCGGCACCGGAATCTTCAAAGATTACACAGTTTCCGGTGCAACGCAAAGGCGCTGGGCGGCTTTCAGATACAGATCCGGCGCAGGCTTGCCGGGCAGGGTGCGTCGTTGTAAATCACTTTGTCCAAATCAAACCAGTGGTCCAGCCCCAGCGTATCAAAAAAGAAACGGACATTGTTCCCGCAGGATGCTGTGGCAATCGTGCGGGGAATCTTATGCGCCGCAAGGAAATCCAAAAATTCCACCAGTCCGTCCGCCAGTTTGTAATCCGGGCTCTGGCGGCAGAGGGCGCGGTAAATCGTTTCCTCGGCTTCCTCTTCCTCGTCTGCTTCCTGTTGGGTAAAGGGGCGGCCAAAGAAATACTCCAGGGTATCGCCTGTGTTGCGGCCGTGGACCCAGGTCTGGAACTCTTCCGGTGTAATGCGGCGGCCCAGTTTTTCCGTCATGTACTGCTGCCATGCTTTCTCCTGGAATGTTTCGTCAAAAAACATGGTGCCGTTAAAATCAAAAATAGCGTTAAGCATGCCAGGCTCCTTTCTGTATGGGGGTCAGCGCTTGCCGCCGCGCTTTAAGCGCTGGTCGGTGCCAAAAAACTTGAAGATCTGGCAGCTGCCCAAAATGCGGCTGGCTACTTTTTCGGTGTAGCGGGCTTCAAAAATGGAACTATCCACAATGTTGGAAGTGTAAATGGTGGGCCGGTGGCAGAGCATACGGGTGTTGATCAGCTCATACAATACGCTGATGGTCAGCTGGCTGATGTACTCGGTGCCCAGGTCGTCCAGAATCAGCAGGTCGGCCTCCTTGCAGGCATCCAGCCAGGGGTCTTCGGCGGCACGGTCAAAGTGTTCGCGCCCCAGCTGAGCGGCCAGCGCGGCGGAGCTGGTGTACAGCACATCAAACCCGCGGTTCAAAACTGTGTCTGCAATGGCAAGTGCCATGTGGGTTTTCCCAGCCCGGCGCTGCCAATAAACATCAGGCCGCGGCTTTCCGGCGTAAAGCTGTTGGCGTACCGCTGGCAGTAGGCCAGCACTTTGCCCATGTAGTCCCGCGGGGTGCCACCCAGCTCCGGCTCCGGCTCGGCGGGGTAGCGGTCCAGTTCGAAGGTATCAAAGCTGCACAGGGCCAGCGGGCTTGCGGCGTTGATCTCCTCCCGCCGCAGGGTGCGGGCTGCTTCGGCCACGCAGCTGCAGGGACGACCGTTCACCATGCCGGTATCCTTGCAGGTGGGGCAGGTGTAGTGCGGAACAAAACCCTCCGGCCCAAGGCCCAGCGTGGCATAAGCAGCTGTCAGGCGCTCGTCTGCCGTTTTCAGTGCTGCGGCCGCGGCGGTCTGGTCCGCGCCG
>ENA-OQAX01000419-OQAX01000419.1-human-gut-metagenome-genome-assembly--contig:-NODE-419-length-10158-cov-2.244143_pt1 | contig 10158 bp, 10 predicted proteins | sample MGYA00242741_ERZ504539 | MGnify/ENA primary metagenome ERZ504539 (study PRJEB26092, sample SAMD00036277) | human gut metagenome | host: Homo sapiens | study: EMG produced TPA metagenomics assembly of... | reverse complement strand
CAAAACTATAAAAAATGAAATAATTACATCTTATACAGATAAAACCGGAAAATTAAAATAAGAATGAAAATTATTATGTGAGAGCATACTGTACAACTAAAGATGGTACCAGATTATATGGATGGTACTGGGCGTAATAATTTCAGGCGGTGATAAAATAAAAAAAGCTGCCTGGGGTTGATTTTATATCAGGCAAAAGGTCCCTGACAGAAATGAAAGAAAGTTTCATAGGTAAAAATAAAAGATTCGAGGTCAGATGATGTATGTTTAGTCCACTTTTATATTTTCGTCATCAGCTTAATGTAAAAATAATAACGGGTAAAAGAAGATATAAGATGTTCTGGTACATACAATTAAGAAGAAAGGGGCATGTGCTGTGTATAGTCAAAATGATGAACCGCCTGAGATGATCAGGCGGTTTTGAAGTATCTGGATTTTTTATGAATATTTTATTTTTAATTACAGGTATAATGTGTTACAATAAATATAACCATTAAGACTACCAGCAGGTCAGAATTTGACCTGCCTGTAAATAAATACGGAAATAAATCGGGGTCAAAAGAATCGTTAATAATTGTAACAAAATAAAAATTACCGGTGTAGCAAAATAAAATTACAGGGGAAATGCGGATGAGTGAGATGACAGATGCATATGTAAAACTGGATAAGGTTTCCAAGATATATGGAACCAAAGAAGTAAAGATCGTTGCAGTGGATGAGATCAGCTTTGAGATTGCCAAGGGAGAGTTCGTAGTGATCGTTGGTCCCAGCGGTGCGGGCAAGACGACAGTGCTGAACATTCTTGGGGGTATGGATCAGGCTACCAGCGGAGAAGTTCTGGTGGATGGAAGGAATATTGCCAGGTATAACAGCAGGCAGCTTACTGGCTATCGGAGAAATGATATTGGATTTGTATTCCAGTTCTATAATCTGGTGCCTAATCTTACAGCGCTGGAGAACGTAGACTGGCATTGCAGATCTGTAAAAATCCGCTGGATGCCAGGGAGGTTCTGGAGGAAGTGGGACTGAAGGACAGACTGACCAATTTCCCGGCACAGCTTTCCGGTGGTGAGCAGCAGAGAGTTTCCATTGCCAGGGCACTGGCGAAGAATCCCAAGCTCTTACTGTGTGATGAGCCCACAGGTGCACTGGACTACCAGACTGGTAAGGCAATCCTGAAGCTATTGCAGGATATGTGCAGGAGCGTGGAATGACAGTGATCGTCATTACCCATAACTCGGCGCTGACACCTATGGCAGACCGTGTGATCAAGATCAAGAACGGCAAGGTTTCCAGGATGACAATGAATGACCATCCTACACCCATAGAGGAGATAGAATGGTAGGTGATGAATATGAAAGCAATGCATAAAGATTTCTGGATGGAGATACGCAAAAGTAAGGCCAGGTTTATTTCCATATTTATGATCGTTGCTTTGGGAGTTGCATTCTTTTCCGGAATACAGGCGTCGTCACCGGATATGCGCTTCTCAGGTGATGCCTATTATGATGAAACCAATCTTATGGATATCAAAGTAATGGGAACTCTGGGACTGACGGAGGATGATGTAGCTGCCATTAAGCAGGTGGACGGAGTAGAGAATGCAGAGGGCGCCTATGGTACAGATGTAATGTGTGGAGAAGGCGAGAAGCAGAAGGTACTTCATGTGGAAGCTGTGGATCAAACCATGAACCGGATCTCAGTGACAGAGGGAAAAGCTCCGGAAAAAAGCGGAGAGATTTTCCTTGACTGTATTTTTGCTGAGAGCAATGGGATATAAGGTGGGTGATCAGATTACCCTGAAAGAGGGCGGAGACAGCGAACTGCTGAAAAAGACAGATTACACAGTTGTGGGTTTAGGTGAGAGTCCGCTTTACATATCCTATAACCGGGGAAACTCTACTCTTGGTTCCGGTGAGGTTAATGGATTTGCCTATGTGCTCCCTGAGGATTTTGACCAGGAGGTTTATACACAGATCTATGTGCAGGCTCATGGGGCACAGGATCTGATCAGCTATACAGATGCTTATGATTCCCTGATAGAGCGAGTGCAGGAGCGAGTGGAGGGGATTGAGGCAGAACGGTGTCAGGTCAGATATGATGAGATTGTAGAGGAAGCCAATGACAAGCTTGCAGATGCCAGACAGGAACTTGAAGACGGAAAGAAGGAAGCTGATGAGAAGCTTGCGGATGCCAGAAAAGAATTGGAGGACGGCGAAAAGAAGTTAAAAGATGGCAAGAAGGAATATAAGGATGGCAAGAAAAAGCTTGCAGATGCAAAAAAGGAGCTGGAGGACGGAAAAGCCCGGCTTGCAGATGCAAAGAAGGAGTTAGAGGACGGCAGATCCCAGCTTGCCAGTGCGAAAGAGCAGATTGCCAGTGGCAGAGCACAGATCGCATCTGCAAAGGAACAGCTGAATGCCGGATGGGCGGAGGTTTCCGAAAACCAGGCAAAGCTTGATGATGGAAAGGCTCAGCTTGAGGATGGCAAGAACCAGTTAAGTGCCGGTGAGAAGAAGATTGCAGATGCAAAGACGCAGCTTACCCAGAGTCAGCAGGAACTTGACAATGGCAAGGCGCAGATCCAGTCAGGCAGAGAGCAGATTGCAGCAACCAGACAGGATTTAAATGCCAAAAAGGAAAGCTGCAATCAGGGACTTGCGCAGATTGAGCAGCAGGAGGCCGGACTTGCAGAAGGAGAGGCTCAGCTTGAGGGTGCCAGAAGTCAGCTTGCAGCATTGCAGGCACAGTATGAGCAGGCACAAGCTTCAGGCACATATTCCGAGGAAGACCTGGCGGCTCTGGCAGCACAGGTTTTTGCTTATCAGGAGCAGGTGGACAGTCAGGCAGCCCAGCTGGAAGCATCCAGAAACCAGATCGCAGCAGCAAGAAGTGAACTGGAGAGTGGTTTAAGCCAGGTGGAGAGCGGACTGGCCCAGCTTGATGCAAAGGAAGCAGAACTGAACCAGCAGGAGGCCGCATTTCCCGATGCCCAGGCAAAGATTGATGCAGGATGGAAAGAGGTGAAGGCTCAGGAGAAGAAGCTGGAACCAGCCAGAAAAGAGATTCAGGAAAAAGAAGCCCAGCTTGAGTCAGCACAGGAACAGATCGATGCTGCAAAAGCAAAACTAAATTCCAGCCAGGCTCAGTTAGAGGAGAAGGAGGCAGAACTTGCTTCGGGAGAAGCACAGATCCGGGAGAATGAAGGGAAGCTTGCTTCCGGCGAGAAAGAGATTGCTGATAATGAACAGAAGCTGAAGGATGGCGAGAAGGAAATCTCAGAGAACGAGCAGAAGCTGAAGGATTCCAGAAAGGACATCAAAAAAGCTGAGAAGGATCTGGAAGAAGGTAAAAAAGAATACGAAGACGGTAAGAAGGATGCAGAGAAAGAAATCGCAGACGGTGAGAAGAAGATTCAGGATGCGCAGGCTGAGATCGATGATATCAGTATGCCGGAATGGATGGTAACGGACCGCAATGATCTGCCGGAATATTCAGATTATGGGGATAATGCAGACAGAATGAGAAGTATCGGACAGGTTTTCCCTGTTATCTTTTTTCCTGGTGGCTGCACTGGTAAGTCTGACTACCATGACACGAATGGTGGAGGAACAGAGAACCCAGATCGGTACAATGAAGGCTCTGGGATACGGCAAGTATGCGATTGCATCCAAATATCTGCTGTATGCCTTTCTTGCCACAGTGGGAGGCAGTATCCTGGGAATTCTGATCGGAGAGAAAATCCTGCCCTGGGTTATTATTAACGGGTATGGCATTATGTACAAGGGAATGATGAACAATATCCAGATCCGTTATGAGTTTAAATTTGCAATGATAGCAGCAGGTGCGGCAACTGTGTGTACCGTCGGAGCCACCATTTTCTCCTGTTACAGGGCACTGGCGGAAACTCCGGCATCACTGATGCGTCCTCCTGCTCCCAAAGAGGGTAAGAGAATCCTGCTGGAACGGATCTCGCTTTTCTGGAAGCACTTGAATTTTACATGGAAATCTACTCTGAGAAATCTTTTCCGATATAAAAAGCGTTTCTTTATGACGATTTTCGGTATTTCGGGAAGTATGGCGCTGATGCTGGTAGGTTTTGGACTCAGGGATTCCATTATGGATATTGCCAGACGGCAGTATCAGGAGCTTCAGCATTATACAGGAACGATCATTGATGATGAGGATGCCACAGATAAGGAGAGACAGGAGCTGGATGAGTTTCTGAAAAATAACAGTCAGATTGAGAGATATACCCATGTCCAGTTTACCAAGATGAGTGTTCCAAGAAATAAATCCAATATCAGCGTATATGTTTATGTGCCTGAGAATCTTGAGACCTTTAATAAGGATGTAACTCTTCAGGACAGAAAAGACAAAAAGAGAAATATCAGCTGACTGATGCAGGTACAGTGATCAGTGAGAAGACGGCTGCTCTGACAGGGCTGAAAGTCGGGGATACCATGACCATCACAAAGGATGGGAAAAATTATGAGACAAAGATCGCAGCAGTAACAGAGAATTACATGGGGCATTATATTTATATGACAGGAAATGTCTATGAACAGACCTTTGGGGAAAAGCCGAACTATTCTGCAACTGTGTTCACGGTAAAAGAGGAGTACAAAGAATCAGAATCTGAGGTGGGAAATGAAATCCTGAAGCATCCGGCTGCGTTAAGTATCAGCTATACCAGCAGTCTGGAGGCCCAGCTTCACAGAATGCTTGGAGCATTGGATACGGTGATCATAGTGCTGATCATTTCTGCGGGAATGCTTGCTTTCGTGGTCCTGTATAATCTGAACAATGTCAATATTACGGAACGTCAGAGAGAACTGGCAACTTTGAAAGTGCTGGGATTCTATGATACTGAAGTTTCTGCCTATGTATACAGGGAGAATGTTATCCTTACCCTCATTGGCGTGCTGGCAGGAGCTGTATTCGGAATCTTTTTGCACAGGTATATCATCCGTACTGTGGAAGTGGATGCGGTTATGTTCGGAAGAAATATTAATCCTGTCAGTTTCCTGTACTGCGGACTGCTGACAATTGGATTCTCCATGATCGTAAATCTGTTTATGCATCAGAAATTAAAGAAGATTGACATGGTAGAATCCCTGAAAAGTGTGGAATAAACGATTTGTCGCTTTATTGCGGAAAAGAAGAAATTGTTTTTCTGTGGTTTTTAAATAGGTAGTCAAACGGATAGAATGGATAAGAGGAAGAAAGGGGAATATTATCATGGGAACAGCAAATCAGATAGAGCAGGAATTAATGAACTATATATCCGATCATAAAATCAGGAACACGCATTCACATCATCTGCCGGAACAGGCGATGGTGGATTTTGATCTGGATAAGCTGATAAATAATACGTATTTACAATGGCAGCAGGTAACTCCGGGGACAACAGCAGAAAGCAGGAATGCATATCTGGAAAAAACACGATATAAATCTTATTTTGTCTGGCTTCAAAAGGCAATCGGGGGAGTTGTTATGGAATATCGGAGCCGATCACAGCTCAGAACTGGGATCAGATTTCAGATCAGATCAGAAAAGCGCATCAAAATCCCGACTTTTACATGGATGTACTGAAAAATAAGTGTAAGTATCAAAAAGTAAATCGTAGATACCTACTGGAATCCGGCTCTGACAATGGAAGACCGGAACTGTTTACGCCTGCTTTTCGACTGGATTTGTTCTTTTTTGGGCTATAAAAAAAGGACTTCGCAATCATGACGGTGTATCACTGGAAGAGAACTTCGGTGAGCTGCCGGACAATTTACAGGATTATGTGGAGTGGGTCAGAAAAGTGGATCATACAAAAAAAAAGAGTGAGGGCTGTGTGGCCTTAAAAAATAGCGATGGCCTATGAGCGTAGTCTTCATTTTGAAAAAGTGACGCGGGAGCAGGCTGAAAGGGTATTCCGTTTAAAAAGAGTCGGATATAACCCAGGAAGATATCAGATGTTTTCAGGACTATTTGTTCTGGAAAATATGTGAAATTGCGGCGGAAGTGTCACTTCCATTACAATGTCACACAGGAATGGGGCAAGTTATAGATACGAATATACTGCAGTTGAACAATGTGATAAAAAATAATCCGGAAACGAAATTTGTGCTACTGCATTGTGGCTTTCCATGGGTGGATGATCTTTTTTCCATAGTAGACGGATATCCGAATCTATATCCGGATCTGACATGGCTTCCAATCTTATCCTACACCGCATCAAAACGTGTAATGCATCAGTTGATCGAGATGTCCCAGATTGATAAAATCTGCTGGGGATGTGATACGTGGACAGTAGAGGAAAGTTATGGCTCCCTTCTTGCATTCCGTTTTTCACTGTGCAGTGTTCTGAGAGAAAAAAATAGAGGCGGATATCTTTCCGTAAATAATGCAAAGGATATTATTGATAAAAATTTTGTTCGACAATGCGGGGAAAATATACGTATGACACCAGAAAGGAGGCGGAAGTATCCGTGAATTCAACAATTTCCATTGGAATGCAGGATTTTGGTAAGCTGATCAGAAGTGGTGCGTTTTTATGTGGATAAGACGTCTTTTATCAAAGAATGGTGGGAGAATCAGGATGATGTAACACTGGTCACGCGCCCGAGACGTTTTGGAAAGACGTTAAATCTGAGTATGGTGGATTATTTTTTCTCCAATCAGCATGTAGATTCCGGAAAGCTGTTTGAGAAACTGGATATCTGGAAGGAAGAGAAATATCAGGGTTTACAGGGAACGTTTCCTGTGATTTTTGTCAGCTTTGCGGGGATAAAGGCTGAGAATTATGAGACTGCCAGAGATGGGATTATCCAGGTGCTTCTTGACCTTTATGGAAAATATTATTTCCTTTTACAGAGTGACAAACTTAATGAACAGGAGAGAGAATATTTCACATACATCAGACCGAATATGTCAGATGCGGTGGCTGCCATGGCACTTCACAGGCTTGCAATCTGTATGTACCGTTATTATGGAAAGAAAGCGATGATTCTCCTGGATGAGTATGACACACCTTTGCAGGAGGCGTATGTGTATGGATACTGGGAGGAGCTTACGACCTTTATAAGAAGTTTGTTCAACTGTACGTTTTAAGACAAATCCATATCTGGAACGTGGGCTGATGACTGGGATTACCAGAGTGAGTAAGGAATCTATTTTTCTCAGATCTGAATAATCTGGAGGTTGTGACTACTACTTCAGAGAAATATGCTTCTTCTTTTGGATTTACAGAGAAAGAAGTGTTCCGGGCTCTGGAACTGATGGGAAAAGCAGATCAGAAGGAAGAAGTGAAGCTTTGGTATGACGGATTTACTTTTGGAAAGCATACAGATATTTATAATCCGTGGTCAATCATTAAATTCCTAGATACAGGAGAGCTGAATACTTACTGGGCGTCGACAAGTGAGAACAGCCTGGTTTCCAAACTCATACGGGAAGGTTCTCCTCAGTTAAAGATGGATTTTGAGGATTTGCTGGAAGGGAAGACTGTGAATTTCCGGATGGATGAACAGATTGTGTTTGAGCAGCTTCAGAAGAAAAAAAGGCGCAATCTGGAGCCTTCTTCTTGCCAGCGGTTATCTGAAGGTAGAGAAAAAGATGCCGGACAAGAGAAGCGGGCGCTATTTATATGGGTTAAAAATCACGAACTATGAAGTGCTGCTGATGTTTGAAGATATGGTGGAGAGCTGGTTTCCGGAAGAAAGCAGTTCCTATGAGAATTTCAAACAGGCGTTGCTTCTGGGAGATCTTGATTACATGAACCAGTATATGAATCAGGTGGCCTTACAGACATTCAGCAGTTTCGATGTTGGAAAAAAGCCGTCAGAGCATACAGAGCCGGAGCGGTTTTATCATGGATTTGTGCTGGGACTGATCGTGGATCTGGCAGATAAGTACAGGATTACTTCTAATAAGGAAAGCGGTCTTGGAAAGGTATGATGTAATGATGGAACCTCTTACAGAAAATCTGGATGGGATCATCATGGAGTTTAAAGTTCGTAATCCTGCAAAAGAGAAAGATCTGGAGGCAAGTGTTCAGAATGCTCTGTGCCAGATCAGAGAGAAAAGATATGATACGGAGCTGGAAGCCAGGGGGATTCCTCCGGAAAGAATCCGTCATTATGGATTTGCCTTTGAGGGAAAGAAGTCCTGATCGGCAGTGATTCCTGATAGTTACTGTTCACACGTCACTATCCCGCGAGGTGTTTTGGCATGAGAATGCCAAAATCCCGAGACATACCGCGCGAATTTATGCGAATAGCATAAATTCTGTGCATCGCGAAGCGTGTTACTGGGCACGGAGTGAACAGTAACGCGAAGGAATGGGAAGGGATTTCGGGCTTAGTTTCGGAACCATGTAATTCTAAGGCATTTGGGAAGCTGCTAAAAGCATTCAAAAAAATCTCAAACTCGCTTCGCTCAGACAGTGAGATTTTTTTGAATAACGCAGCTTCCCAAATACCAAGAATTACTATGAACCCTCAAATGCGCCGAATCCTTCCCATTCCTTCGCTGTGTACTGGCAAATTGACATATATTCCATTTTCGACAGCATGCCGAATTGCTTGCTTTCTGCACCACCGCAGGAGACTTATTTAATCGAATCAAGTAAGTCCCCTGCGGAGGTTGCGAAAAGCAATAAGCAGTGGGTGGGGACTTGCCTTCTGTTAAATGCCTGCTGCAATGATATTGGGACCTGTATATTTCAGAATAGCAATGTGTAAACAGTGATGTTTACAGAACTATGTGATAAGTGTTAAAATAATGTTCAGAAAAGATCTGCAATCTGCTATGTGGTAATTTTAAGTTTAAATAGATTATTTATATAGAAATGAGGGATATTATATGTCAACAGCAAAAATGGTTTTTCATGGGAGTGATATTGAGAAAATATGTGAGGTCTATCAGCTTAAGTCTGAGGGAAATTGTGAGTTTGGGCTAACGTAAATCCGCTGGGGCTTTCCGAGCATGTAAAGGAACAGCTTGCAGGACGGCTGGATATCCTGTCTTCTTATCCAGACAGAGATTATACTTCACTTCGCAGCACAATTTCAGAATATTGTAATATTCCTGCTGAATTCATCCTTCCCGGAAATGGTTCCAGCGAACTGATCGCACTGCTGATACAGGAACGAAATCCAAAGCATACCCTTATCCTGGGTCCGACCTATTCAGAATACTCCAGGGAACTCTCCTTCTCCGGAAGTACACAGGAATATTACCATCTGCGCGAAGAGGATAACTTTGTCCTCAATGTAGATGATCTTTGTCACACCCTGGATGGAAAATACGATTTTCTCATCCTCTGCAACCCAAATAATCCTACCTCATCTGCAATTAGCATAAATGACCTGCGCAGAATCGTTTCCTTCTGCAATGAGCGGAACATTTTCGTGATGATCGACGAAACTTATGTAGAATTTGCCCCGGATATCAATGAGATCACTGCTGTCAGCCTTACCAGAGAATTCACGAACCTTATGATTCTGCGCGGCGTATCAAAATTCTACGCAGCCCCAGGTATGCGTCTTGGCTACGGAATCACCGGGAACCTGGAATTTCTCAAAAAAATGAAAGAAAAACAGGTACCATGGTCCCTCAACAGTCTGGGAGCCCTGGCCGGCGAGCTGATGCTCAAGGACAAAAACTACATCCGCCAGACCCGGGACCTCATTCTCTCAGAACGCACCCACCTGCTCAAAGCACTGGAGAATATCCCCACTTACAAAACCTACCCGGCCTACGCCAACTTTCTCCTCCTGAAAATCCAGAAGCCCGGCCTGACCTCCCGGGACGTCTTCGACGCCTGCATCCGTCAGGGTCTCATGATCCGTGACTGCTCCTCCTTCGAATGCCTGGACGGCGAATACATCCGCTTCTGCATCATGCACCCCCAGGACAACACCCGACTTCTGCATATACTGGAATCCCTTTAAAGCAGGACATTTCTTTTATTTATAGTAATTCCATAAAAATAATACAAACAATCCAGTCCATTATAGCTTAAAAACCAGCTACCAGCGGGGCGGAAAATATTTTTGTCTGGGGTGCATTTGCAGGAGTCTTAGATATTCTTAGTTTTCAGAAATCTGCGTTATGAGCTGGCTGCATCACTGTCTGAGCGAAGTTTGCAACGAAGCGAGTTTG
>ENA-OQAX01000418-OQAX01000418.1-human-gut-metagenome-genome-assembly--contig:-NODE-418-length-10159-cov-2.000100_pt1 | contig 10159 bp, 16 predicted proteins | sample MGYA00242741_ERZ504539 | MGnify/ENA primary metagenome ERZ504539 (study PRJEB26092, sample SAMD00036277) | human gut metagenome | host: Homo sapiens | study: EMG produced TPA metagenomics assembly of... | reverse complement strand
CATATATAGTATCATACTTTTTCTCTTTTGTTCAAGGAGAATTTTCGCAATTGCTTTTTCCGAAGTCCTTCTTTATAATGTTTTACAAATACAAACTATTTTCCCAGAAAGGACATGATCTTATGGAAAAAAAGCCCCATCTGATGGCGATCGTCCTGTTTCTGACGGGTCTTATCTGTATTGGACTGCTTTTTTGGCTTAAGTTACAAAACCTATCAGAAAAATTGATGCCGCAGACCAGAAAATGACTTCCGTCATCGAACCGGTCAAAACGAAGCAGAAAGCCATGAAAGAAGATATTGACCTTTATACAGCCAAGATCGAAAAGAAACAGGCAGCCGACAAATATCTGCAGCAACGCTCCCAGACTGAACAGGCAGTAAAGAACAACACCGGCGAACACGAACGCGCACCGGAATCCGAAAACAGCCAGAAAAGTTCCAAACCTTCTGTTTTCAGTGAGCCGGTGGTGAGGGATTCTCTGACGGAGACAGCGATACCACTGCTTCTGCTGCAAATGGTCACATCGTAGGAATTGATCCCGGACATCAGGGTGAAAACGTGGATATGAGCGCCACAGAGCCCAACGGACCTGGTTCCTCCACCATGAAAGCAAAAGCTTCTACCGGAACCAGTGGTTCTTTCAGCGGCCTTCCGGAATATCAGCTGAATCTGAATGTCTCTCTTCTTCTGAAAGATATCCTGGAGCAACATGGCTATCAGGTTGTAATGACAAGAACTGACAATGATACTGCGATCAGCAACAAGGAACGTGCGGAGCTGGTAGCATCCCAGGGTGCAGAAATCTGTGTACGTGTCCATGCAAACGGCGATGATTCTTCTTCTGTTTCCGGCGCACTGACCATGTGCCCATCACAGCAGAATCCTTATGTTTCCAGTCTCTATGACAGTTCCAACCGTCTTTCCCAGTGCATCATTGATTCCTACTGTGCAGCTACCGGTTTTCAGAACCGCGGTATTATCTATACAGATACCATGACAGGAATCAACTGGAGTACCATACCGGTTACTATTGTGGAAATGGGATTTATGACCAATCAGAATGATGATCTGAAGATGGCAGATTCTTCCTTCCAGCAGACAATGGCCGAAGGGATCGCCAATGGAATTGATGCTTATTTTCAGCAGTAAAAGGAGTATTTCTTATGAAAAAAATGTATTTTTATATGTTGTGATCGCAGTGCTTGCCGTTGCCTGGTGGGTTTGGGTGCACTGAATGTCCGTTCACTGAACAAGCTTGAATCTCTTCAGTCCAAGGTTTCCGACCTTCAGAAAAAATGTTCAGGAAGTTTTCTGATTCTGCTGCTGAGCTGAGCAGCAAGGCAGATCAGCTGGATGCTCTTTTATGCGGATGATCCTACCGTTGAAAGTGCAGCAGCTGCCGCTTCCCCGGATTCTCAGGATTCCAGCTCTCAGGAGCAGAATTCTGATTCTTCCACAGATTCTTCCGCAAGCCAGGAAAGCGCAGCAGCTTCACAGGAAGAGGGCACTCTGTCTCCTTCCAGTGGAAGCAGCACTTTTACCGATAATTCCGACTCCAGCATGGACAACGTACTGAGTCAGGTACAGTCACTTCTTCCGACTGATAACGGTACCTGGTCCGTATATGTATGTAATCTTGCAAAAAAATACCGAGGTGCCATCAATGATCAGAAGATGCAGGCTGCCAGTCTGATCAAGCTGTATATCATGGGTGCTGTATATGAAGATTATGACAGTCTTTCCACAACTTACGGAAAAGAAACCCTGGATAACAACCTGAATTCCATGATCACAGTCAGTGATAATGACGCGGCAAACAAGCTTGTCAACTGTCTCGGAGGCGGTGATGACGCAGCCGGAATGGCGCGTGTCAATAAATTCTGCCAGGATCATGGATACACCAACACTTCCATGGGACGTCTCCTTCTTGCAGATAATTCCAATGGAGATAATTACACCTCTGTAAAAGATTGCGGAAAATTCCTGAAGACATCTATCAGATGGACAAGGGCAGCGCGGCAGAAGATACTCTTGCAGGTGCGGAATACATGTACCACCTCCTGAAAATGCAGACAAGAACCAACAAAATCCCCGCTCAGCTGCCAGAAGGTGTAAAAGTCGCCAACAAGACCGGAGAGCTTGACACTGTGGAGAATGATGCCGGTATCATCTACGATACTGCAAAGGGAATCGACCTTGTGATCTGCTTCATGTCACAGGATCTTAACGATACCGCCGCGGCACAGAATACCATTGCTCAGGACAGCCGTTCCATTTACGGTTATTACAACGAATAAAGCACAGACAAAAAAGGATGACGCGCCAGATACGCATCATCCTTTTTTATTCTTCTTTTCAGTTCTTCTCTTCCCCTTCTTCATAGGATTTCTCCCAGATCTCGGAAAAAACTGCCAACGGACAGTCTGTCAGCAGACACATGAGGATGAAACACTCATATGGATTTACTATGTAGATCTCACCCATGCCGCATCGTGCCAGGATTTCCTGGATCTCATCCAGAAAATAGCGGTATCTTGTATATGGATCATCATCTGCCATCTCCTGAGAGATCACAAAAATCATCAGCGTGATCAGATCAAATCGTTCTACCGGAAACTTATGGTTCAGAATGTTATTGATCCTCTGGCGGCTGAACCGCTTCTGGCTGAAATGTTTTGCCAGAATAGAAGCGGACATTTTTTTTTCAGATTTCCCATCTTGTTGATAGGGATACCGCTGCAGATGACCTTCTCCAGATCTGAAGCGCTGATATTCTCAGGCTTCCAGATCTTTTTTGCCACCGTTTTCCTCTTCATCCTGCTGGTACATGGCTGCAATGATCTTACGGGCACGTTCCAGAAGGATCATAAATTCCTGAAAAGCCTGACTCTTTTCCGATTTCGGATCGTCGCATCTGCCTTTCAGAAATGCCAGATATTCCAGAAGTTTCTCTTCACTGTCCAGACAGAGACCTGTTCCGTATACAACCTCACCGGTCTTTTTTTCCGTGGGTGTCAGTTCTTTTATAGATTTTTTTATATTCTTCTGCCTTATAATAGCCAAGATGGTTATGATAGCAATACCAGTAAATTACTTCCTCCGGATTATGAAAATCAAAATCCTGTTCCCGAAGCACCCTGGTCAGAAAATCCGATACATCCTCCGTACTCATGCGAGCCCGAACCCAAGAAGAAAAACAGTCTCACGTTTCACAGAGCCTGGGTCAGCCAGTTGTTCACCAGAGAACTCAGCTTGGCAGAAGTCGGGGACATGGATTTCGGTGTGTAAGTCTCTTTAAAAGATTCCACCACAATATCCCTGTAAACCTCCTGGGGTACCTGGGAAAAAAGGTTCTTCCAATTCTGCACGCTCATAAACATTATCTTTTCAGATAATCGCCAAAAGAAACCAGTTCATTTCTTTATAAAGATAATGAAAAATAACATCTGCATCCTCATCCTCAAAGGAATCCAGACTGACAACCTGGCGGAACTTCTGTGCCGCCTTTCTGGTAAATTCAAAATCCTTCACAGAATCGAAGGCAACTGTCTGTTCAAAATCAAGATCCTGCATTCGACTTCTCATCGCAAATTCTCCTTATCCCTTATATTCCTCACCGGCAGACTGAGCCGGTTGGAAGCAATGCCGCTCTTTATTACCGGCAGAGTTTCTACCGCCCGGTGCTGTGCCGTTCTGCCCATCGTTTGAGAGGATTTTTTTCTTCATAGCCGTTGATCTGGGCAAGGATCATCGTTACATTATCTCTTCCACCTCTGGACAGCGCCATTTCAAGAAGCTCTTCTACTTTTTCTTCCGCGGTACCGGTTTTGCTCAGGATTTCCTGTATTTCTTCATCTGACAGCATATCCGTTACGCCATCTGAACAAATCAGATAACTGCTTCCCGTCTGATAGCCGATCTCCACAATGGATGGTTCCAGAGCCATGTTTTCCTCCTGAAAACCCAGGTACTGTGTCAAAGGAGCTTTTCCAAGCATTTTTCCACTGATCACATGATCCGTAGATATCTGCTGCAGTTTTCCCTGAAAATGGCGGTAAATACGACTGTCCCCAAGATTACAGGCATAGATCGCTTTTTCACTGAAAGACAAAAAGTGCCATCGTAGTTCCCCATGCTGCTGATACGATTTTCCCTGCTGTATCTGCATACTGCTTCATTCATATTTGCACAGGCTCCTGTGAGAAAAAACCACCGGCTCTTTTTTGAGGCTTTTTTTATTTTCTTCATAAAAACCACCCAGTGCTTCCACGGCTGCAGAGGCTGCCATCTCACCACGCTTTCCCCTCCCATGCCATCAAAAACTGCCAGTACGGGAAGCTGCCAATGCTGCGTATGACCTGCCAGGATTCCGTCAACTCCCTGGTTGTGCACTGGCAGCCGCACTCCGCAGCACCAGAAATTATCCTCATTATTCGTCCTCACCTTTCCGGTGTGACATGTATATGCATAATCAATCTGATAGGCCATTCTTTTTCCTTTCGTAAAAACCCCTTCGACATTATTGCTGAAGCTCCATTACAGAATTACTCCAGTATTTGTCTCCCAGTTCTACATATTTGTCGTTATCACTCTCTTTATCATGAACCTTACCATCTGCATCGATCCATCGGATCAGAAGGCCGTCCTGATAAATAAAAAAATACTGTTTTTTTCATCTCCGTCCCCATACATAAGTATAAAAACATCTGCTCGCCCCCAGTAAAAAATATTCCTCATAAACGCCATCTGCGGAACTGCCGGGATATACAAGTACTTTGGCGATCTCTCCTGATCCGTTATAAAAGCGCAGGCGATCCCCCTCTGTGCCTTCACGTCTATAACTGTCCAGAGCATTTTCTATGGTTGTCGCATGGTCACGTATCGTTTCCATTGCCTGTGCGAAGCTTTTATCTGCATCGTCTACAGTGCCGAAATTTCCTTTGTTCAGAGCATCAGAATCATCGGAATCTGTATACGAAGGTTCCCCGTTGTCCGAAGGTTTCCGTATCGTTCGTACCGCAATGATCCCGCCGATCAGCACAACAATGATCCCGGCTGCTATGAGCATTCTGAAAATGCCTTTCCGCCTCTTTCCGTCATCGGTATTTCCACCATTCTCTGACACGGATCCTTCCCACTCCTGGAGATTCTGGTCACGGTCGTCTTCCAGATCTGTGATAGAAGTAACTCTGGGCTTTACAGCTCCGGTTTTTCTTATACCGGGTTCTGGCTGACGGGAAAATCCTGACTGATAACCGGACAGACTATCTCTTTCGGATACTGTTTTTCCGGATGCAGATTTTTGAGGATTCTGTATTGTACTCTGAGCCTTTGGCCTATTCCGGGCTGCATTTTTTGCTATTTCTCCGGCTGTCGGTTTCTCCGGCTGTACAGATACCGGCGCAGGATTTCTACGTGCCTGACGGATTGCCTCCGTATTCAGTTGACTTGTTCTTGCCAGCTGTCTGGCTGCACCCTCCTGGAGAAACTTCGGCATAGACTCCGGAACAGGTCTTTCCTCCACTGGTTTCGGTTTTCTCATGAAACTCCCTGTTCTCTGTTTTGCCGTTCCATACCGGATTTCTTCCAGTGCTTCCCGAAACTTATCAGGAGTCTGATATCGTTCTTTTGCATCATAAGCACAGGCTTTTAAGATAACGGAGCCGAAAGCCTCTCCCGCATCCACAGGTGCAGGCGGTGTTTCGCCTGACATCCTCCTTCGTGAGCGCGTTTTCCTTATCTCTGTATGTGATCAGCTGTTTTTCAAGATTCAGAAACGGAAGCCTGTTATGATTCATCAGTTTATATAACACCAGGCCAAGTGCATAAATGTCCACTCTGCTGTCGTACTGTTCTCCCCTGTACATCTCCGGCGCCATATAGGAATAAGTTCCCTTTTTGGAAAGGGTACTCATGGTTTTTTCCAGTTCTCTGGCGATTCCAAAGTCTCCCAGCTTGAAATCCCCGAACCTGGATACAAAAATATTCTCAGGCTTGATATCCCTGTGGATAATGTGAAGCTGCCCGCAGTATTCCAGTGATTTACAAAGGTCTATGCCAAGCTTCATCACTTCTTTTTCTGTGAGATTTTTTCCCGCATAATATTCCATGAAGCTTGTGAGATATTCCATGCGGATAAAAATATCCCATCCGATCTCGTCCAGATATTCCATTACCTTGTAATCTTCTACAGATACAATATGGGAATTTCCCCGGAAATACTCCATGGTGCTTACTTCCTGAATGCACTCCTCCACCAGATTTTCGAAATAACCGCGGACGGATCTTTCATCGCCGGATTCTGAGCGCACACTGTCCAGTTCCCCTTTACTGGCGGGGATTGTGATTATCTTAATTGCCGAGTAAAAAGAACGTCCCTTCTCTGTTCTCTGAGCTTTATACACTCTTCCAAAAGAACCTTCCCCGATCTTACTTATGATCTTCCATTCCGGCCACGGGGAAATTGGCAGTTCCTTGTCCATCGCAATCCCTCCTCTCTCAGAAAATCCCTGCTTATAAACAGAAATCTCCCTCCGGATTTCCGGGGGGAGATTTATTTATATTAGCAAGGTATATTGACTTATTCTTCTACCGGTGCAGTTTCCTCTGCTGTCTCTTCAACAGCAGCGGTCTCTTCCTCCGGAGCAGTCTCAGTCTTCTCTTCCTCTACGGAAATTTCCTCTGTATCCTCAGGCTCCTCGGAAGCTGTTTTTACTTCCGGCATTCCTGTGTCAAGACTGATCTCACTGTAACGCTTCATACCTGTACCTGCAGGAATCAGCTTACCAATGATAACGTTCTCTTTCAGACCGATCAGCGGATCGACCTTACCTTTGATAGCAGCCTCTGTCAGGACTTTTGTTGTCTCCTGGAAGGATGCTGCTGACAGGAAGGAGTTTGTAGCAAGGGATGCCTTGGTAATACCAAGCATAACCTGTTTGCCCTCTGCCGGCTGTTTGCCCTCTGCCTCAAGTTTCTCGTTAACTTCCTCAACATCAAGGACATCAACAAGTGTTCCTGGCAGGAACTCTGTATCTCCGTTATCCTCGATACGGATCTTCTTCAGCATCTGATGAACGATAACCTCGATATGCTTATCGTTGATCTCAACACCCTGCAGACGATATACACGCTGAACCTCGCGGATCATGTAATCCTGAACTGCACGAACACCCTTAATTCTCAGGATATCATGCGGATTTACACTACCTTCTGTCAGCTCATCGCCGGCCTCAAGAACCTGTCCGTCAAGGACTTTGATACGGGAACCGTATGGGATCAGGTAAGTCTTGGAATCACCTGTCTCCGGATCATTTACGATGATCTCACGTTTCTTCTTAGTGTCGTTGATCGTGGCAACACCTGGGATCTCTGTGATGATCGCAAGACCCTTCGGCTTTCTTGCCTCAAAAAAGCTCCTCGACACGAGGAAGACCCTGTGTGATATCTCCACCGGCAACACCACCGGTATGGAACGTACGCATGGTCAGCTGTGTACCTGGCTCACCGATAGACTGTGCTGCGATGATACCAACGGACTCACCAACCTGTACCGGCTCACCGGTAGCCATGTTCGCACCATAACATTTCGCGCAGACACCAACCTTGCACTTACAGGAAAGATGGTACGGATCTTCAGTTTGTCGATCGGTCCGCCTGTTGTGTTGCTTACGCCCTCTTTCATAATACGGGCAGCACGCTTCGGTGTGATCATGTGGTTCGCCTTAACAAGGATTTCTCTGTCTTTATTCTTAACTGTCTCACAGGAGAATCTTCCTGTGATACGCTCCTGAAGGCTCTCAATCTCTTCTTTTCCGTCCATGAATCCACGAACTTCCATTCCGGAGATCTCTGCTCTGTTCTCACAGCAGTCAGCCTCACGAACGATAAGATCCTGGGATACATCAACAAGACGTCTTGTCAGGTATCCGGAATCGGCTGTACGAAGAGCGGTATCGGAAAGTCCCTTACGAGCACCATGCGCAGACATGAAGTACTCCAGTACGTCAAGACCTTCACGGAAGTTAGACTTGATCGGAAGCTCGATAGTATGACCGGTTGTATCAGCCATCAGTCCTCGCATTCCGGCAAGCTGTTTGATCTGCTTATCGGAACCACGGGCTCCGGAGTCAGCCATCATGAAGATATTGTTGTACTTATCAAGACCTGTCAGAAGGGCTTTTTGTAAGCTCATCATCGGTCTTCTTTCCAGGTATCAACAACCTCTTTTATAACGCTCTTCCTCTGTGATAAGACCACGTTTGTAGTTCTTTGTAATACGGTCAACAGTATCCTGAGCCTGCTTGATCATCTCCGGCTTCTGCGGCGGCACGGTCATATCGGAAATGGATACGGTCATGGCTGCACGTGTGGAGTATTTATAACCCATAGCCTTAACAGAGTCAAGTACCTCGCTGTCTTTGTTGCTCCGTGTGTATTGATAACTTTTTTCAAGGATCTGCTTCAGCTGTTTCTTACCTACAAGGAAGTCAACCTCAAGAAGCAGTTCGTTTCCAGGTACGCTTCTGTCTACGAATCCAAGATCCTGCGGAAGGATCTCGTTGAACAGGAAACGTCCCAGTGTAGAGTGAACATTGCCGCTTAAAACAGTTCCGTCCGGCATTGTCTTATGGCAGCGTACAATGATCTTGGTCTGAAGTGTGATGACCTTGTTCTCGTATGCGAGGATTGCCTCGTTGATACTCTTGAAGAACTTGCCCTCACCCTTGTTTCCAGGTCTTTCCTGAGTCAGATAGTAGATACCAAGGACCATATCCTGTGAAGGAACAGCTACAGGACCACCATCAGACGGTTTCAGAAGGTTGTTCGGTGATAACAGAAGGAAACGGCACTCTGCCTGTGCTTCCTGGGAAAGCGGAAGATGTACGGCCATCTGGTCACCATCGAAGTCTGCGTTGAACGCTGTACAAACAAGTGGATGAAGCTTGATCGCCTTACCTTCTACAAGAATCGGCTCGAACGCCTGGATACCCAGACGATGCAGTGTAGGTGCACGGTTAAGCATAACCGGATGCTCTTTAATGACGTCCTCAAGGACATCCCATACTGCAGGCTCAAGTTTCTCTACCATCTTCTTGGCATTTTTGATATTGTGAGATGTTCCGTTAGCAACAAGCTCTTTCATAACGAAAGGTTTGAACAGCTCGATGGCCATCTCTTTCGGAAGACCACACTGATAGATCTTCAGCTCCGGTCCTACAACGATTACAGAACGTCCGGAATAGTCAACTCGTTTACCCAGAAGGTTCTGACGGAACGTCCGGATTTACCTTTCAGCATGTCGGAAAGGGATTTCAGGGCTCTGTTTCCAGGTCCTGTTACAGGACGTCCACGGCGTCCGTTATCGATCAGGGCATCTACAGCCTCCTGCAGCATACGCTTCTCGTTGCGGACAATGATATCCGGAGCGCCAAGCTCCAGAAGTCTTTTCAGACGGTTATTTCTGTTGATGATTCTTCTGTAAAGATCATTCAGGTCAGATGTTGCAAAAAAAAACGTCCTCCATCCAGCTGTACCATAGGACGAAGATCCGGTGGGATAACCGGGATCACAGTCATGATCATCCACTCAGGACGGTTGCCGGACTCACGGAAGGACTCTACAACCTCAAGACGTTTAATGATTCTTGCACGTTTCTGGCCTGTTGCATCAACAAGCTCTGCTTTCAGCTCTGCGGAATCTTTCTCAAGATCAATAGCTTTCAAGAGCTCCATGATGGACTCAGCACCCATACCTACGCGGAAGCCTTCGCCGTAAGACTTCTCTTGCTTCCTGGTACTCACGCTCGGTGAGTACCTGTTTGTACATAAGGCCTGAATCAGCAGGATCCAGAACGATATAGTTTGCAAAGTAAAGCACTTTCTCCAGTGTTCTTGGAGAAATATCAAGGATCAGACCCATACGGGACGAATTCCTTTGAAATACCAGATATGAGATACAGGAGCTGCAAGCTCAATGTGTCCCATACGTTCTCTACGAACGGCCAGATTTGGTTACTTCAACACCACACCTGTCGCATGACAACGCCTTTATAGCGAATTTTTTATACTTTCCTACAGTGACACTCCCAGTCCCTTCTCGGTCCGAAAATTCTTTCGCAGAAAGACCGTCCTTCTCAGGCTTCAAGGTTCTTGTA
>ENA-OQAX01000417-OQAX01000417.1-human-gut-metagenome-genome-assembly--contig:-NODE-417-length-10162-cov-2.631390_pt1 | contig 10162 bp, 11 predicted proteins | sample MGYA00242741_ERZ504539 | MGnify/ENA primary metagenome ERZ504539 (study PRJEB26092, sample SAMD00036277) | human gut metagenome | host: Homo sapiens | study: EMG produced TPA metagenomics assembly of... | reverse complement strand
CTGGTATCTTATGGTCGTCATGAGAAATGTTATATATTACTAACTGCGCGGGCAGTGAACGAATAATCATTGAAACAGAACAAAGAAAGGATGTGCAACAAATTGGCAAAAAGTTAAATTTCGAGCAGTGGAACGGATTCAAAGGTGACCGTTGGAAAGAGAAGATCGATGTTCGTAATTTCATCAGCATGAACTATACACCATACGACGGAGATGCTTCTTTCCTGGAAGCGCCAACAGAGGCAACAGACAAACTCTGGGGCAAACTTCAGGAGCTTCAGAAAGAGGAACGTGCTAAAGGCGGCGTTCTTGATATGGAGACAGAGGTAGTAACAGGAATTACAGCATACGGTCCTGGATATATCGATGCGGAGCTCAAAGATCTGGAGCAGGTTGTAGGTCTTCAGACAGATAAACCTCTGAAACGTGCTTTCATGCCATACGGCGGTATCAAAATGGCAGAGCAGGCATGCGAGACTTACGGATATCACGTAAGCGACAAGATCAAAGATGTTTTCAATAACTATGAGTTCAAAACACACAATCAGGGTGTATTCGATATCTACACACCGGAGATGAAGAGAGCACGTCACAACAAGATCCTTACAGGACTTCCGGATACTTACGGACGTGGACGTATCGTAGGTGATTACAGACGAGTTGCTCTTTACGGAATTGATTACCTGATCGCAGGCAAAGAGAAAGACTTCGCAGCATGCGACCGTCAGGGTATGAGACGTTATGACTTCCAGCTTCGTGAGGAGATCGCAGATCAGATCCGCGCTCTGAAGAAGATGAAAGAAATGGCTCAGATCTATGGCTTTGATATTTCCCAGCCGGCCAAGAACGCAAAAGAAGCATTCCAGTGGCTGTACTTTGGATATCTTGCAGCGATCAAGACTCAGAACGGAGCTGCAATGAGTGTTGGACGTATCTCCACATTCCTTGATATCTATATTGAGAGAGACCTTGAGAACGGAACTCTTACAGAGAAAGAGGCACAGGAGCTTGTTGACCATATCGTAATGAAATTCCGTATGGTTAAATTCGCTCGTATCCCGTCTTACAACCAGCTCTTCTCCGGTCGACCGGTAGTGGCAACATCTGGAAGTAGGCAGGTATGGGACAGGACGGACGTTCCATGGTAACAAAGAACGATTATCGTTTCCTTCATACACTTGAGGATATGGGACCGGCTCCGGAGCCGAACCTTACAGTTCTCTACTCTTCAAGACTGCCTGAGAACTTCAAGAAATATGCGGCAGACATCTCTGTTACAACAAGTTCCATCCAGTATGAGAACGATGATGTTATGCGTCCGGTATGGGGCGATGACTACAGCATCTGCTGCTGTGTATCTGCTACAGAGACCGGTAAAGAGATGCAGTTCTTCGGTGCTCGTGCTAACCTTGCAAAATGCCTTCTTTACGCGATCAACGGTGGTGTTGATGAGAAGACAAAACAGCAGGTAGGACCGCAGTACCAGCCGATCACTTCCGAGTACCTTAACTATGACGAAGTAATCGCAAAATATGATCAGATGATGGACTGGCTTGCACATCTGTATGTTGGAACACTGAACATGATCCACTACATGCATGATAAATACTACTATGAGGCAGCTGAGATGGCACTTATCGATACAAAGGTTGACCGTTCCTTTGCAACTGGTATCGCCGGATTCTCACATGTAGTAGATTCCCTTTCCGCTATCAAATATGCAAAAGTAAAAGCAATCCGTGACGAGGACGGAATCACAACAGACTTCCAGGTTGAGGGTGACTTCCCACGCTATGGTAACGATGATGACAGAGCAGATGAGATCGCAACAACACTGCTTTCCACATTCCTTGAGAAACTGAAACACATCCATACCTATCGTGATTCCAAGCCAACCACATCCATCCTTACCATCACATCCAACGTTGTATATGGTAAAGCTACAGGATCTCTTCCGGACGGAAGAAAAGCCGGTGAGCCTCTGGCACCGGGAGCTAACCCGTCTTACGGCGCAGAGCAGAACGGACTTCTTGCTTCCCTGAACTCTGTTGCAAAACTTGACTATGAGGATGCCCTTGACGGAATCTCCAATACTCAGACCATCAACCCGGATGCCCTTGGACATTCTGAGGAAGAGCGTACAGAGAACCTTGTAAACGTACTTGACGGATACTTTGACCGTGGTGCACATCACCTCAATGTAAACGTATTCGGTAAAGAAAAACTCATCGATGCTATGGAGCATCCGGAAAAAGAGGAGTATGCAAACTTCACGATCCGTGTTTCCGGATATGCTGTTAAGTTCATCGACCTTACAAGAGAGCAGCAGCTTGACGTTATCGCAAGAACCTGCCACGAAAGGATGTAATAAAAAATATGGACGACCAGAAAAAAATCACTGGCTACGTCCACTCACTGGAGAGCTTCGGCTCTGTTGACGGACCAGGAGTCCGGTATGTGATCTTTTTGAGCGGCTGTGCCATGCGCTGCCAGTTCTGCCACAATCCGGACACCTGGCAAATGAAAACAGGAACGGAGTACACAGCAGATGAACTGCTTGAAAAAGCATGTCGATACCGCTCTTACTGGGGAAGTAAGGGCGGTATTACTGTGAGTGGAGGCGAGCCACTGTTACAGATCGATTTCCTCACTGAGCTTTTTAAGAAAGCCAAGAAACTTGGAATCCACACAACACTTGATACCAGCGGCAATCCTTACACAGAAGAGGGCCCATGGCATGAAAAATGGGAAGAGCTGATGAAATATACAGATCTTGTCATGCTGGATATCAAACATATTGATGAGGAACAGCACAAGATCCTCACAGGATGTACCAACAAAAATATCCTTGCCATGGCGAAGAAACTTTCCGATATGGGCATAGCCATGTGGATTCGCCATGTACTGGTACCGGAGCGCAATGATCGTGACGATTACCTTCATCGCCTGGCTGATTTTATCGGTACGCTGAAAACTGTAGAGAGAGTGGAAGTTCTTCCGTATCATACGCTCGGAATTTTCAAATGGGAAAACCTTCATCTTGACTATCCGTTGAAAGGTATTAATCCTCCAACAAAAGAACGGATTGAAAATGCGGAGAAAATCTTGGGAGCAGGTACACATTTAACGCACATATCTGAGGCAGGCTTCGGGTCAAGCGGATATTCGCAATCCACTTCGCTACTTGCTCATAACCATATCACATGTCTAAAAATCGACATGGATATGGTTTTTTTATATTTTTCACTATACTTTAAAAAAAATTAGTGATATCATAGATATAATAGGTAATAAAAATGAAATGGAATACTATGGACAGGTAAAGCAAAGGAAGAAGAATGGGGACAAAAGATATCATGACAATGCAGGAAGTACAGGAGATGAAGCAGCAGCTGGAGCAGGTTTTTTCTATTGTACGTCTGCTGGATGGAGAAACACTGGAAACAGGAGAAGGAATAGAGCCCCCATGTCAGTGCTATTCCATATGGGGTAAGGACGAAAGATGTACTAACTGTATTTCCAGAAAAGCACTGAAAGAAAAACGCCAGAAAACAAAAATAGAAATAGTAGACTCTAAAGTTTATCAGGTAATTTCCAAATATCTGAATATTGATGGCAAACCATATATCATGGAAATGATCAATAATCTGGAAGATGACGATATCATTGATTCAGAAGACAGAGAGAATCTTCTTGCAGAACTCAGTGGATATGCGGATGAATTGTATAAAGACGCTCTTACAGGTGTTTTTTAATCGAAGATATTATGAGGATAAGGTCAGAAATCTGGAGAGTTCTGCCGGCGTGGCTATGGTGGATCTGGATGATTTTAAACTTTATAACGATACCTATGGACATGATGCAGGTGATAAAGCATTAAAGGTAGTTGTGGAGGTTATCCGTCGACATGCACGTAAGACAGATAAGGTTGTTCGTTTCGGAGGAGATGAATTTCTTCTGCTGATACCGGACATCAATGTGGATAATTTTACCAAGAAACTGAAGGAAATCCAGGAAGAAGTTCATGCAGCCAGAGTACCTGGATATTCTCAGCTGAAGTTGTCAGTAAGTATTGGCGGAGTACTTTCTACCGGAGAAAAACTGGGAGAAGCAGTACTTCGTGCAGATAAGTTTATGTATCGTGCGAAACAGCGCAAAAATATGGTCGTGATCAGTGAAAATGAGATTGCAGGAAGAAACAGCGCACAGGAGATCCTTCTGCAGGATAAAACAAGGCTGACGATCCTGATCGTAGATGATTCCGAGATGAACCGCTGCATTTTGTCGGAAATGCTTGGAGCAGATTATGATATTCTGGAAGCGACCAATGGCGAGGAAGCCATCAAGCTTCTGAGACAGTATGAAACCGGAATCTCGCTTGTACTTCTTGACCTGGTAATGCCCGTAATGGATGGATTCGGTGTACTGAGTTATATGAACGAAAGAAACTGGATCGAGGATATTCCGGTTATCATGATTTCCGGGGAGGACTCTGTTTCTTATGTAAGACGGGCCTTTGATCTGGGAGTTGCAGATTATATCAAGAAACCGTTTGATGCGCAGGTTGTATACAAGCGTGTTTATAATACCATTACTCTGTATGCGAAACAGAGAAGACTTCTGGTTCTTGTCACAGATCAGATTTACGAGAAAAGAAAAAAATAACCGTATGATGATCAGCATCTTAAGCCAGATCGTGGAATTCAGAAATGGTGAAAGCGGTGCTCATGTTCTGCATATCAACATTATCACAGAACTGATTCTGGAAAGGCTGATACAGAAAACGGATCAGTATGATCTGTCCAGCTCTGTAAGAAGAATGATTGTTACAGCATCTGCTCTTCATGATATCGGAAAGATTGGTATTGATGACAAGATCCTGAATAAACCGGACAAACTGACAAAAGAGGAATTCGAGGTTATCAAGACACACAGTGCCATCGGTGCCTCCATGCTGGAGAGCCTGGAATATTATAAAAACGAACCGCTGGTTCGGATTGCCCATGACATCTGCAGATGGCATCACGAACGCTACGATGGAAAAGGTTATCCGGATGGACTGAAGGGAGAAGAAATCCCGATTTCTGCACAGGTAGTTGCACTGGCTGATGTATATGATGCGCTGATCAGTGATCGTGTATATAAGAAAGCTTATTCCCATGAGAAAGCGGTTGAGATGATCCTGAATGGAGAATGTGGAACTTTTTAATCCGCTCCTCCTGGAATGTCTGAAAGATATTCAGGGCCGTCTGAAAGAAGAAATGACTACAATGTCAGAAGAACGTGCAGAAACTGCAGACAGCGGAAGCGCCACTTCAGAATTTGAAGGCTATGAAAAGACAAAAGAACAGCTCTTTAAATCCATGTCAGAAGATATTCGAAAAGAATATATAGATACTATCCCAACAATCGGGGGGGGGGAAACAGACGTTCCTGAAAAGTAAATAAAAAATAACCAACGGAAACGAGAAAAGCTGATGTGATTCATGGATCACACCAGCTCTTTGTTTTTAATAAGCATTTCTTTGATGATATTCTGAGTATACGCACCCAGGTGACGCTGAGTATCCCGGTCAAGCTCAGATGGAATGATTGGTTTGCCGTACTCAATTACCACATGAGTAGGAGACATCTTTGGAAAATTGGCTTCCCAGATGTTTGCGGAATTGCTGATCGCGATAGGAATGATCGGACTCTTTGCTCTGGTTGCGATCTTGAAACTACCGTCATGAAATGACAGCATATCGGTTTCATCTGCGTTTTTGTTTCTGGTTCCTTCCGGGAAGATGCATACGGAGATTCCGGATTTTACATAATCTGCCGCCTGAAGGATGGTTTTCAGTCCCTGTTTTGATATCCTCTCTGTCAAGGAAGAGGCAGTAGAGGTTACGCATCCAGTTGGAAAGCAGCGGGTAACGTTCCATTTCTTTCTTTGCAACATAACCGGTACGGATCGGGCAGCGGCTGTAGGTCAGCAGAATGTCAAAATAACTTCTGTGATTCGCCACATAGAGAACAGCCTGATCTTTCGGGACATTCTCTTCACCGATGACGGTGACTTGGCACCTGTGATCCACAGGATAAATTTAAATATGGCCTGTACCATACGCAGAGAGCTGATATCCTTGGTCATTGGAGAGAATTTGCCGATGATCCATTCCACCAGAGAACCGGGATCGTCAGCACCAGATAAGCGATGACAACGATACAGACAAGTATAAATCGAATCATGTCTTCTGTCCTTTCTATATTGTGATGCAGTTTGCATTCTGACACCATTATACGAAGAATTTTCGATAGTTGCAATAAATCTTTCCCGGATTACATAGAATAAATACTGAGTAATGCAGGCTGCTGATAAAAGAGGGGATTATGAAAAGATCAGTTTTTCTGCTAATTGCTGTAATAACGGCTTTTCTGCTTTCCGGCTGCCGTTTCGTCCGGATCGAGGAAGAAGAGCGGAAACCGATTGCCTATACAGTGGTAGAAAAGTCCGATATCCCGGAGGAACTTTCCCGGATCATGGAAGAAAAAAAGGAAAAAGAATTTCAGTTAAGTTATGAAACTGGAGAAGACCTGTATCTTGTAAAGGGATATGGCCGGCAGATGAGCGGAGGTTACAGTATCCAGGTGGAAGAACTTGGAGAATCCGGTAACGGGCTTTTTTTTGTTACAAGACTTCTTGGCCCGGAAGATCTGAAAGAAGCCGGAGTACCATCGTATCCCTGTATTGTGATAAAAACCTCAAGGCAGAAAAAACCGGTAACGTTCACAGAGGGAAGCGGCAGGTAAAAAAATTCTGAGAAAGGGGAACCAATTGTGGAATTAAAAGAAGGAGATCATGCAGATACTGAAAGAAAAAAGCAGGGCAAAAAGCCAGATCACCTTTGATGAAGATTTTAATGTACCAGATGCGAAACCGGATGTGGGAAGGCTGATCCAGTATAAAGGAAGGATCAGTATGGATGATGTCCATCTCGCTGACGGAAAAGGGATCCTGAGAGGAGATCTGCAGGTAGATATTCTTTATGTGGGAGAAGAAAACGGAATTATCAGCAGCATTACGGCAAAATTGCCGTTTGAGGAAACACTGAACCTGAAAGACATTGTAAATGGAGATAAACTGTGCCTGAAGTGGGAGATTGAGGATCTTACCATCCGGCTGATCCATTCCAGAAAGCTGAATATCAAAGCACTGGTAACATTTTATGGAGCAGTAGATGAGACGGAGCAGGTTCGTCTTCCGGTAGCGCTGGATGCTACGGATATCTCTGTCAGAAAGAAAACAGTCCGATTTCTGGGACTTACCGTACATAAAAAAGATACCCTGCGTGTTAAGGATGAATATACCATTGCTTCCAACCGTCCGGACATTTCCGGCCTGATCTGGTATACCATGGATATACGGGGACTGGATCTGAAACCGGAAGAAAACATCGTAAAAGCAAGGGGAGAGCTGACGGTTTTTGTACTGTACGAATCAGAAGATACAGAGACACCGGTACAGTGGCTGGAATATTCACTTCCTTTTTCAGGAGAAGTGGAATGTCCGGATTGTACAGAAGAATTGATCCCGGATATTGAAGTTTCCGTGATGCACCAGAGCCTGGAAGTAAAGCCGGATGCAGATGGAGAGGAACGGATACTGGTTTCTGATGTAGTGCTGGAACTGGATATGAAATTTTTCCGGGAGGAAGAATATTCACTGGTTACAGATGTGTATACACCACTTCGGGAATGCGTTCCGGAAGGGAAAAATGAAGTTTTGGAAAAAACTTCTGGTGCGGAATTTCTCCAGATGCCGGATCACTGACCGCATTCAGGTAAAAGAAACCCAGGGGAAAATCCTCCAGCTCTGTCACAGCCAGGGAAAAGTAAAGATCGATAAGACCAGGATCGTGGAAAACGGAGTGCAGGCAGATGGAGTGATCATGCTGAAGATCCTGTATATTATCGGAAACGACAGTATGCCTTTTTACTCCATGGAGGCCATGATCCCGTTTTCTCATGTGGTGGAAGCGAGAGGAATCCGGCCGGACAGCAGCTACCGGTTAAAGGCAGAACTGGAACAGCTTTCTGCAGCCATGGCGGACGGAAATGAGATCGAGATCCGGGCGTCAGTGGGCCTGAATCTTCTTGCAGTCATCCGGGAACCCGTATTTATCATTGACAAAGTGGAAGAAAAAACCTCTGGATATGAAAAAAGATCCAGGCTATGCCGGGAATCCTGATCTATATGGTAAAACCGGGAGATGAGCTGTGGGATATCGCAAGAAAATATCATACATCCATTGAAGAAATCTGCACTCTGAACGGGCTTAAGGAAAATCAGGAGCTATCTCCGGGAACACCGCTTCTTGTGGTGAAAAAAGTAGAAGGACAGATCAAATGAGAAAAAAACAGCAGAAAATGAAAAAAGCTGGAAAATTTTGCTGTTGAAAAAGACTGCAAAAATCATATAAAATATACATATAAATACTGTATACAAAGTACAAATGGAGGGGCTTATGCGTTTAAAAGCAATGGCAAAGATCAATCTCGGACTTGATGTTCTGGGGAAGAGAGAGGACGGCTATCATGAGGTACGCATGATCATGCAGACCATCCGTATGTATGATATCCTGGATATCAGAAAGACGAAACGGCCGGGAATCGTGCTGACAACCAATCTTCCGTTTATTCCCACTGACAGCCGAAATCTTGTATATAAAGCAGCAGAGATGCTGATGGAAGAATTTGAAATAGAAGAGGGACTTTCCATTAAACTTCGCAAGTTCATTCCGGTAGCGGCAGGTATGGCAGGCGGAAGCTCTGATGCTGCGGCTGCATTTGTAGGTGTGAACCGGATGTTTCATCTGGGCCTGACGGAAGAGCAGCTGATGGAGCGCGCAGTGAAGGTAGGAGCAGATGTTCCGTACTGTATCATGCGTGGAACAGCCCTTGCAGAGGGAATCGGTGAGAAGCTGAAGCGACTTCCGAAAGTTCCGGAATGCTATGTGCTGGTAGGAAAACCGGGAATCAATGTTTCCACAAAAACCGCCTACGAAAATCTCAATCTGGCAGGAATCGGGAAACATCCGGATATCGATGGACTTATCAGGGATATTGAGGACGGTGATCTTTATGCCATGGCATCAAAATGGAGAATGTATTTGAGCCTGGAATTATCCGTCAGTATCCTGTAATTGGAAATATCAAAGAACTCATGGAAGAAAAAGGAGCGCTGAAAGCGGTGATGAGCGGAAGCGGTCCAACGGTATTTGGTATTTTTGATAACAGAGATAAGATGGCGGCGGCAGCCAGAAGTCTCAGAAAGAGCGGACTGGCAAAAACAGTATTTGCCACGGATATTTACAACAGGGATGGAGGAGTTACAAATGACAAGTGATTTTTCTGTGGATATGAATGAGTATCTGCCACTTCGGGATGTTGTTTTTAACACCTTGAGGCAGGCAATTCTGAAAGGAGAACTGAAACCGGGGGAGAGACTTCTGGAGATCGCTCTTGCAGAGCGTCTGGGTGTCAGCAGAACACCGGTGCGTGGAGGCCATGCGCGGTAAGCTGGAGCAGGGAAGGCCTTGTAGTGATGATCCACGCCGGGAGCCCAGGTTGCAAGCATCACCGAAAAAGATCTGAACGATGTTCTTGAGGTGCGTATCGCGCTTGAGAATGTAGCCATAGAAAAGGCATGTAAGCTGATCACAGAGGAGGAGCTTGGACGGCTCTGGGTAGCAGCCAAAGAATTCGAGAAAACAAAAGCAGAGGGAAATCTTGTTCGTCTTGCGGAGGCGGATGTGGCGTTCCATGAGATCATTTACCAGGCTTCCGATAACAAGCGTCTGAACCAGGTACTGAATAATCTCCGCGAGCAGATGTACCGCTACCGTGTGGAATATCTGAAGGAAGAGCAGACCAGAAATCTCCTTGTCAGCGAGCATGAAGAACTGGTAAAAGCGATCCGGGAGGGTGATGTGCAGAAAGCACAGGATATTTCTTTTCACCATCTGGAGAATCAGAGAATGGCAATTATCCGTACCATCCGTGCGGAAAATGCTGCCAGAGAATCCGAGAAAAAAGAATAGAACCGGATATCCGGGGATATTAAGAGAGATGCCACTGGCATCTCTTTTTTTATTGGAAAAGGATGGTGAAGCTGTGGAAA
>ENA-OQAX01000416-OQAX01000416.1-human-gut-metagenome-genome-assembly--contig:-NODE-416-length-10169-cov-1.766481_pt1 | contig 10169 bp, 14 predicted proteins | sample MGYA00242741_ERZ504539 | MGnify/ENA primary metagenome ERZ504539 (study PRJEB26092, sample SAMD00036277) | human gut metagenome | host: Homo sapiens | study: EMG produced TPA metagenomics assembly of... | reverse complement strand
GGCATAAATAAAGCAGGCAAAATACAAGAAGTAAAAAAAGTGCGTTCAACTGATATTCTCACTCTACAAACCTTATCTTTGTATTTTAAAATTTCTTTAGCCCAATACCTTTAAAAAGTAGAGATGCACTTTTACTTTTTTTAATAAAAAATTAGTTGCCGCTGTTAATTAATTAGCGTAATTTTGGCTGCGTTAAATGAACAAGGCTATTTACAAGCCCGTTATTAGATCAATAAAGAAACAACTAAATAAAAACAAAATTATGGCTGAAGCAATTGACATTCGCGAACTAAACGAACGAATTGAAAGACAAAGTGCGTTCGTAACCAACTTAATGACTGGTATGGACCAGGTTATTGTAGGTCAGAAACATTTGGTAGAATCATTACTTATCGGTTTACTGTCCGATGGTCATATCCTGTTGGAAGGTGTTCCGGGTCTGGCAAAGACTCTGGCGATCAAAAACGCTTGCATCTTTGATTGATGCCAAGTACAGCCGAATCCAGTTTACTCCGGACTTGCTGCCCGCCGACGTTATCGGTACCATGATTTATAGTCAGAAAGACGAACAATTCATAGCAAAGAAAGGTCCGATTTTTGCAAATTTCGTATTAGCCGATGAAATTAACCGTGCCCCGGCTAAAGTACAGAGTGCTTTGCTGGAAGCCATGCAGGAACGTCAAGTCACACTGAGCAAGGAAACCTTTATGCTACCCGAACCTTTCCTTGTAATGGCTACTCAGAACCCGATTGAACAGGAAGGTACCTATCCGCTTCCCGAAGCCCAGGTAGACCGTTTTATGCTGAAAGTTATTATCGACTATCCGAAACTAGGAAGAAGAAAAGAAAATCATCCGCCAAAATATCACCGGAGAGAAAATCGAAGTTCGCCCCATTCTGAAAGCAACAGATATTATGGAAGCCCGTAAAGTGGTGCGCCAAGTCTATCTGGACGAAAAGATAGAGCAATACATCGCTGATATCGTATTCGCAACCCGTTTCCCTGAAAAATATGACTTGAAAGAACTGAAAGACATGATTGGTTTCGGTGGTTCACCGCGTGCATCTATCAATCTGGCATTGGCAGCACGTAGTTTATGCATTCATCAAACGTCGCGGTTACGTGATTCCCGAAGATGTTCGTGCAGTTGCTCACGATGTGCTTCGCCACCGTATCGGCTTGACTTACGAAGCAGAAGCCATGAACATGTCTTCTGATGAAATTGTAAGCAAAATCCTGAATAAAGTGGAAGTACCCTAAGGATTGTGTTCTGAGGCAGTTCTTAATTGCTTGACAGTTAGTAAGAAGACTTGGAAACAAAAGGTTGAGTACAGAGTTCCACATGGGTGGGACCGCCATTCCACCCATGTGGAACTCCCGTTTCATCTATGTGGGACTGCCGTCCCACCTGGGTGGAACACCAAATGCATCCGTTTGAAAAACCATTCTCGATAGGAGAAAAAACAGAAACCGATGCACCGGATAAATAAACAACATAGTACGAACAGTATGGAAACAAGTGATTTATTAAAACGGGTTCGCCAGATTGAGATCAAGACACGCGGACTTTCGAACAATATCTTTGCCGGACAATATCACTCTGCATTCAAGGGAAAAGGTATGTCATTCTCGGAAGTACGTGAATATCAGTATGGTGACGACGTACGTGACATTGACTGGAACGTAACCGCCCGCTACAACAAACCCTTTGTCAAGGTGTTTGAAGAAGAGCGCGAATTGACGGTTATGCTCTTGATTGATGTTTCGAACAGCTTGGATTTCGGTACGGTGAAGCAGTTGAAGAAGGATATGGTGACCGAGATTGCCGCTACATTGGCATTCTCGGCCATTCAAAATAACGATAAAATCGGAGTTATTTTCTTTTCAGACCGGATTGAGAAATTCATTCCGCCTAAAAAAGGCCGTAAACATATTCTTTATATCATCCGTGAACTGCTTGATTTCAAGCCCGAAAGCAAGCGTACAGATATAAAAGATAGCTGTGGAATATCTGACCAACGTAAATTTAAAAAAAACGTTTGCACCACCTTTATGATAAGCGACTTTATAGATGAAAACGACTTCCGCAATGCTTTGACCATTGCCAACCGGAAACATGATATCGTAGCTATCCAGGTATACGACCGCCGCATGGCAGAGTTACCTGATGTGGGACTGATGAAAGTACGCGATGCCGAAACCGGCCACGAGCAATGGATTGACACCTCGTCACGAGCTTTGCGTCGCGCACATAATGACTGGTGGATACAGCGTCAGGGAGTATTGAATGAAACATTTACCAAAAGTAATGTGGACTCTGTATCTATCCGCACGGATCAGGATTATGTGAAATCGTTGCTTAACTTATTTGCTAAACGAAATTAAAGAATATGAATATACTGAATACTAGCAAAAAAGTTCTTGAAAGCTGGAGTTTGTGCAATTATGCTGATAACAGCCGGACAGGCACAGGCACAGCAGGTTACGGTAGACGCCAGCATTGACTCGCTGCAGCTTCTCATTGGCGAACAGGCTAAAGTGAAGCTGGAAATCAGCATGGATGCCAAACAAAAACTGCAACTTCCGTTCCTGCGCGATACATTGGTAAAAGGAGTGGAGATATTGGATATAGCCAAGCCTGATACCCAGATGCTGAACGATGGAAAACGTATGCTGATAAAACAGGAATATACAATAACCTCTTTTGACTCGGCACTTTACTATCTCCCCCCATTCGAGGTGATGGTAAACGGAGAGCCTTACCGGTCCAAAGCATTGGCCGTAAAAGTATATTCCATTCCGGTAGACACGCTGCATCCCGAACAATTCTTCGGACCGAAGACCGTTCGCGAAGTACCTATCACCTGGGATGACGTATCGGCCATCGTATGGCTTACCTTGCTGATGCTTGCTTTGGGCGGACTGGCTTACTATCTGTTTGTACGCTACAAGGATAACAAGCCTATCATCAAGAAGATCAAGATTGAACCGAAGTTGCCGCCACACCAGCAGGCGTTGAAGGAAATAGAGCGTATCAAGGGAGACAAAACCTTGCGTACAGCCGATCCGAAGACCTATTATACCGAGCTGACGGATGTACTCCGTACTTATATGGAAGAACGATTCGGCTTTAACGCTATGGAGATGACTTCATCCGAAATTATTGATAAGCTACAGGAAATCAACGACAAAGAGTCTATCAAGGATTTGATGTATTTGTTCCAGACTGCGACTTGGTGAAATTCACCAAACATTCTCCGTTGATGAATGAAAACGATATGAATCTGGTAAACGCAGTAGACTTTATCAATAATACAAAAGTGGAACCAGACCCGAATGCAAAGCCCGAACCTACGGAAATCACCGTGGAGGAAAAGCGAAGCAAACAGGGCAGAATGATTCTGCTGGGCAGCATCAGCATCATTGTTATTGCTATTGTGGTAATTCTGTATAAGGTGCTGAGTGGTGTATATAACCTCTGGTTTTAACAAATAAATACTAGGAACAATGATTTTTGCAAATATTGAATATCTATTTCTGCTGGTTCTGCTCATACCTTATATAGTATGGTACGTCATGAAGCGGAAGAAAACCGAGCCTACGCTTCAGGTTTCTACCACACGCATGTATATGAAGGCACCCAAAAGCTGGAAGATTTACTTGCTGCATACTCCGTTCGTACTCCGTACGGTGGCTATCATCATGGTAATCCTGATCTTGGCACGCCCTCAGACCACAGACAACTGGCAGAATACCGAAATAGAAGGAATCGACATCATGCTGGCAGTGGACGTTTCTACCAGTATGCTGGCCGAAGACTTGAAACCCAACCGACTGGAAGCTGCCAAACAAGTAGCTTCCGAGTTTATCAACGGCCGCCCCAATGATAATATCGGTCTGACCATCTTTGCCGGTGAGAGTTTTACCCAATGTCCGCTGACGGTAGACCATGGGGTGTTGCTGAATCTGTTCAACAGCATCAAAGGCGATATCGCCCAGCGCGGACTGATTGAAGATGGTACTGCCATCGGTATGGGCATTGCTAATGCGGTGACCCGTCTGAAGGACAGCAAGGCGAAATCGAAAGTGATTATTCTGCTGACGGATGGTAGCAATAACCGTGGAGATATTTCTCCGCTGACGGCTGCCGAGATAGCCAAACAGTTCGGAATCAGGATCTACACTATTGGTGTCGGTACAAACGGAACTGCTCCTTATCCGATGCAGACCTACGCAGGGACGCAATATGTGAATGTCCCCGTCGAGATAGACGAAAAGACTTTGACCGAGATTGCAGGTACAACGAACGGAAATTATTTCCGTGCCACCAGCAATTCCAAGTTGAAGGAAGTCTATCAGGAGATAGACAAACTGGAGAAAACGAAGTTGAACGTGAAGGAATTCAGCAAACGCGAAGAAGAATATCAGGTATTCGCCTGGATTGCTTTCTTCTGCATTTTGCTTGAACTTTTGTTGCGTAACTCAGTATTAAAGAAAATACCTTAAAAAAAGAAAGTCATGTTTCGATTTGCAGACCCGAACTTTTTATATTTACTCATCCTATTGCCGTTTTTGGTGGCGCTGTATTTGTATTCCAATTATCACCGCCGCCAAAATATTCGCAAATATGGTGATCCGGCATTGCTGAAAGGGCTCATGCCGACTATTTCCAAGTATCGTCCTGACATCAAGTTTTGGCTGACTTTTGCTGCGTTGACATTGGTTATACTGATGTTGGCCCGCCCACAGTTCGGCTCAAAGATGGAAACGGTGAAACGAAGTGGAGTGGAAGCTGTTATTGCATTAGACATTTCAAACTCTATGCTGGCAGAAGATGTGACTCCCAGTCGTTTGGACAAAGCAAAAAAGCTTATTTCCAGATTAGTAGATACGTTCAACAATGATAAAGTAGGTTTAATCGTATTTGCCGGAGATGCATTCACACAATTACCTATCACAAGCGACTACGTATCTGCCAAAATGTTCTTGGAGACTATCAATCCTTCGCTGATAACTACACAGGGTACAGATATTGGAGCAGCTATTCGTTTGGCTATGAAAAGCTTCACTCCACAGGAAGGTGTAGGACGTGCCATCATAGTCATTACCGATGGTGAAAACCACGAAGGCGGTGCTGTAGAAGCTGCAAAGGAAGCAGCCGAAAAAGGTATGCAGGTATTTGTATTAGGAGTAGGTTCACCGGATGGTTCTCCAATTCCAGCTGAGGACGGTAGCAACAATTTCCGTCGCGATAAGGATGGAAATGTATCGTCACCCGCTTGAATGAGCAGATGTGCCAGGAAATAGCCAAGGCTGGCAATGGAATGTATATTCGCGTGGATAATACCAACTCTGCCGAGAAGGTATTGAACAATGAATCGCCAAACTGTCAAAAGCTGATGTAGAAAGTCAGGTTTATACTGAATTTGATGAACAGTTCCAGGCTTTGGCATGGCTGGTGCTTATCCTGCTGGTGGTAGAAATGCTTATTTTGGAACGGAAAAATCCGCTTTTCAAAAATGTCAGACTATTTAAATAAGGAATGCTTATGTTACAAAAAACCTATATCACTCTGTTATTCTTACTTGTGGCAAGCAGTGCCTTCGCCCAAAAAAACAGAAAGAAGATTATCTGCGCAGCGGAAACAAGCTGTATAATGACAGCTTGTTTATCAAAGCGGAGGTAGATTATCGTAAGGCATTGGAAATTAACCCGAAATCAACAGATGCCATGTTCAATTTGGGAAACTCGCTCTTGATGCAGCAAAAAGCAAAGGAAGCGATGGAACAGTTTGAATCTGCTTCTAAGGTAGAGAAGGACAAGGATAAACTGGCACAGATTTATCATAACATGGGAGTTATCCTTCAGTCGTCCAAGCAGTATCCACAGTGTATAGAGGCTTATAAGGAATCTTTACGGAATAACCCGAAAGATGATGAAACTCGTTATAACTTGGCTTTGGCGCAAAAGCTGTTGAAAGACCTAACAGCAAAATCAGACCAGAATCAGGATAAGAATCAAGATCAAAAACAAGATCAGAAAGACGACAAAAAGGATCAGAACAAAAACCAGCAAGAACAGGATAAGAAAGACCAACAAAATCAAAATCAGCAGCAACAGCAGCAAAATAAGGATGAAATGTCCAAGGAAAATGCCCAACAATTATTGAATGCTGTGATGCAAGATGAAAAGAATGTGCAAGACAAAGTTAAAAAACAACTGCAAATTCAAGGAAAGAAGTTGGATAAAGACTGGTAATTTCTTAATTTTGGCAAATAAAAAAATAATTAGATAGCAATGAGGAAAGTAATTCTCTTATTCATATTAATAACATCGGTGCTCGGAGCATGGGCAGACGGAAATGTGACGTTTACCGCTTCTGCGCCTGATGTAGTAGTAAGCGGGGATCAGTTCCGGCTGACTTATACGGTCAACACTCATAAAGTCAGGGATTTTCGTGCACCTAATATCAAGGGGTTCGATGTCTTAATGGGACCAAGCCGTTCACAGCAGAGTAGTACACAGATTATAATGGTAATGTTACTTCTACCAGCTCCATTACTTTTACTTATATTTTGATGGCTGATAAAGAAGGAACTTACACCATTCCTGGTGCTACTATTGTGGCAGACGGACAAAACAAAACTTCAAATTCCGTACAAATCAAAGTATTACCGCCTGATCAAACAAATGGTGTTGGAGGTGGAAACAATAGCGGTGGAAGAACTTCTTCACGCAGTCAGGTTGCCGGAAGCAAAATAACCAATCAAGATTTGTTTATTACCGCAACAGCAAGTAAGACTACTGTTTATGAACAGGAAGCCATCTTATTGACATACAAGGTCTATACTTTGGTAAATCTGAGACAGTTGTACGGGAAAATGCCGGATTTGAAGAATTTCCATACACAAGAAGTGGAACTTCCCCAACAAAAGACATTCTCTTTGGAGCATTATAACGGAAGAAACTATAACACTACTGTGTGGAGTCAGTATGTACTTTTCCCTCAGCAATCAGGTAAAATGGAAATTCCGTCTATTACCTTTGAAGGGGTTATAGCTCAACAAGTTGCCTCAGACGATCCTTTTGATGCTTTCTTTAATGGTGGAAGTAACTATGTGGAAGTAAAGAAAAACATTGTTACTCCTAAGCTGACCATCAACGTAAAAGCATTGCCCGATGGCAAACCAATTAATTTCTCCGGAGGAGTAGGAGAGTTTACTATCAGTTTCGTCTATAAGTACAAAAAGAACTGAAAACAAATGATGCTGTAACCATTAAGTTAGTCATTTCTGGTACAGGTAATTTGAAATTGGTCAATACTCCGGAAGTAGCTTTCCCAAAGGATTTTGAAGTATACGATCCCAAGATTGACAATAAATTTACATTAACTCGCGAAGGTTTGTCAGGCAATAAGGTGATAGAATATCTAGCAATTCCAAGACATGCCGGCAATTTCACTATTCCGCCTGTCGAATTTTCCTATTTTGACTTAAAAAGCAATAGCTATAAAACAATAAAAACAGAAGCTTACAACCTAAAAGTGGAAAAAGGTGCAGGAAATGCAGATCAAGTTATTGCAGACTTTACCAACAAGGAAGATTTGAAAGTATTGGGACAAGACATCCGTTACATCAAAATGGGGGAAACTAGTTTAACTCGTAAGGGAGATTTCTTCTTTGGCTCAACAACATATTATCTATGGTATATCATTCCATTGGTTCTCTTCGTTGTTTTCGTAATTGTCTATCGTAAAAAAGCTATTGAAAATGCAAATGTAGCAAAAGTACGTACTAAAAAAGCGAATAAAGTGGCTGCCAAACGCATGAAAAATGCAGGCAGATTATTAGCTGAAAACAAACAAGAAGCATTCTATGATGAGGTGTTGAAAGCACTTTGGGGATACATCAGTGATAAGTTGAATATTCCGGTTTCTCAATTGTCTAAAGATAATATCGAGGACGAATTGACCAAATATGGTGTTGCCCCCGAACTGATTAAAGATTTCATCGGAACATTGAATGAATGCGAGTTCGCCCGCTATGCTCCGGGTAATCAGAATGAAGCTATGGATAAAGTATATTCTTCGGCTGTTGAGGTCATCAGCAAAATGGAGAATAGTATAAAACACTAAATCAAAGGAGATTATAACAATGACAAAAATATATTTCATTTTGATATTCCTGATAAGTTTTGTCACAGTCTACGCACAGAATGAATCAGACTCTGCACAGGTTACCGCCCAAACAGAAATGCCACAAAGTGCTGCTGTGCAAACTTTCCCAACAAAGACAGAAGCCGATAGTGCATATATAAGAAACGACTTTGCAGCTTCTGTAGAGATGTATGAGAATATATTAAAAAACGAGGGGGATCTTCCGATATTTATTATAATTTAGGTAACAGCTATTATAAAATGAATAACATTGCCAAAGCTGTCCTTAATTACGAACGTGCCTTGTTGCTAAACCCAGGAAATAGTGATATTCGTTTCAACCTAGAACTGGCTCGAAGCAAAACTGTAGACAAGGTAATCCCTTCTAGTAAAATGTTTTTTGTTACCTGGACTCAATCACTTATTAATACAATGAGTGAAAAGGCATGGGCACATACAGGCATTATCATGTTTATTCTGATGATATTGGCACTGTCTTTATTTATTTTCGGAAAACGAGTAGTCTTGAAGAAAGTAGGATTTATTTCAGCAATCTTTTTTCTTTCTAGTGACCATTTTAGCAAATATATTTGCCTCAGAACAAAAATCTGAATTAATTAATCATGATAACGCTATTATAATGGCTCCTAGCGTTACAGTCAAAAGTACTCCTAACCAAAGTGGAACAGACTTATTTATTCTTCATGAAGGTAGGAAAGTAATAATAAAAAGATAATACGATGAAGGAGTGGAAAGAAATTAAAACTGGAAGACGGTAATGTGGGATGGGTACCTACCAATGTTATTGAAATCATTAAAACATAATCAATGGATATACAACAGTACATAGCAGCAGATAAAGAATTACTACTGAATTTGAACGGAAGCCAATCCTTATTTTGGGACGGATTCATGTGGGTAGCTACCAGTACAATTGTATGGGTACCTGTAGCTGCTATGCTGTTATATATCATAATTAAAAATAACAAAATTCAAGAAGCATTATTGACTATCGTTATGATTGCCTTAGTCATAACTTTAGCAGATCAAATAGCTTCTGGTTTATGCAAACCGTTTTCGTCACGTTTCCGTCCAACACAAGACCCCAATATTATGTATATGGTTGATATTGTAAACGGATATAGAGGAGGACGATTTGGCTTCATATCCAGTCATGCTGCCAACACATTTGCTATTTCTGTCTTTTTATCTTTAACTAATTTAAAAGGAAATTCTCTTACTTTTTATGTCTTCTTTTTGGGCCGTACTCAATTCCTATTCTAGAATCTACTTAGGAGTGCATTATCCGGGAGATATTCTTTTTTGGTGCTATAGAAGGTTGTTTCATAGGATATTTGATTTATCTCCTTTATAAATTTATTCAAAAAAAAATCTTTTTATAAACCACGTTGCATTTCTAATCAATACACTGCCAGCGGTTATTTTGATTAGTGATATTAATTTATTCTACATAATTCTCATTTCTACTTTATTTCTTCATTATTATAGCAGGTATGATTGTGACTCATACACTCAATCTATAATCAGCAAATTAACCATTATAAATTTACATATAGTCAAAAATAGCACAAAAAAGATTTGTTTTATGCATTTTTGATTAAGTTTATACCATGATTTAAGTACTCACTTTTATAACTAAATTTAATACATCATGAGAACAATAACATTTAATGAACTGCGCAGAATCAAAGATTCATTACCTAGTGGGAGTATGCACAGAATCGCAGATGAACTCAATATGACCGTAGAAACTGTACGTAACTTTTTTGGTGGACACAATTTCAAGAATGGTAAAAGTGTTGGAATTCATTTGGAACCGGGACCAGATGGGGGACTAGTAATGCTAGATGATACAACAGTTCTTGAAAAAGCCCTTCAAATATTGAGAGAAACTGAAGAAAAAGTAACGCAAGAAGCGTAATATAAAATCCCGGTTGAATGCAACATTCAATTGGGATTTTTTGTTTAACCTGAAAATCACTTAAAATATAG
>ENA-OQAX01000415-OQAX01000415.1-human-gut-metagenome-genome-assembly--contig:-NODE-415-length-10184-cov-1.680819_pt1 | contig 10184 bp, 14 predicted proteins | sample MGYA00242741_ERZ504539 | MGnify/ENA primary metagenome ERZ504539 (study PRJEB26092, sample SAMD00036277) | human gut metagenome | host: Homo sapiens | study: EMG produced TPA metagenomics assembly of... | reverse complement strand
CGGCCCGGCGTGGCAGCAGGTCGATGACGGACAGTGGTACCTGCACATGTTCGCCAAGGAGCAGCCGGATCTGAATTGGAAGAATCCGGACGTGCACGAGGAATTCAAGAAAAACGTTGAGATTCTGGTCCGACCACGGCACCGACGGCTTCCGCATCGACGTGGCGCACGGCTTGGCCAAGGACCTCGATTCCGTGCCGCTGGCCGACATGGATCCGGCCGCGGTGCAGCATGTGCTGCCGGCGGACGGCGCGTTCAGCCCGCTGTGGGACCGTCCGGAAGTGCACGACATCTACCGCGAATGGCGTCAGGTGTTCAACGAGTACAATCCGCCGCGTTTCGCCGTCGGCGAGGCGTGGGTGAAGGCCGAATCGCAGCATCTGTACGCGTCCACCGACGAGCTCGGCCAGGTGTTCAATTTCGAGTTCGCCGAAGCCAACTGGTTCGCCGACGAGTTCCGTACGGCCATTGCTGACGGCTTGCGCGCCGCCGAGGAAACTCACGGTTCCACCACGACGTGGGTTATGAACAACCACGATGTGCCGCGCAGTCCGTCGCGTTTCGGTCTGCCGCAGGTGAAGGACGCTCCGTACCACCAGCTGGCGCACGATTGGCTGTTGCGTGACGGAGAGACCTACCGCGAGAATCGTGAGCTCGGCACCCGTCGCGCCCGCGCAGCCGCGCTGATGGAACTGGGCCTGCCGGGTTCCGCCTACGTGTATCAGGGCGAGGAACTGGGCCTGTTCGAAGTGGCGAACATTCCGTGGGATCGTCTTGAGGATCCGACGCCGTTCAACACCCGTCGCAACTTCACCGACAAGGGTCGTGACGGCTGCCGTGCACCGATGCCGTGGAAGGCTGCCGATTGCGGCGAACCGGCTTCGTGGAGCCCGGACTTCATTACCGGCGGCACGTTCGGTTTCGGCCCGGAGCAGGGCGATTCCGCCGACGCGCACCTGCCGCAGCCGGCCTGGTTCAAGGATTTCGCGGCCGACGTCGAGGCCGATGACAACGGTTCCATGCTGCACTTGTACCGCAAGCTGTTGCAGTTGCGACAGACGGTGCTGACGGCAACCGGAGACACGTCCGCCGACCTGCTGGACATGGGCGATACGGTGGTCGCCTACTCGCGTCCGGCCACGGAGGCCGTCGATTCCTGTCCGTCACCAATTTCGGCGACGAGCCGATCGCCCTGCCGGACCGATGCGGTCGCCATCGCAAATTCCGTGCCGTTGACGGACGACGGCAAGCTGGATAGCGACGCCTCAGTCTGGCTGCTGCTGGGCTGATCGACCGCTGAACCTGGCCGCTCCCAAATCGCCTTGCATATATGAAAAATTCCGGCCCTCCACAAGGAGGACCGGAATTTTGGTTTGGTAAGGAAAGGGGAATGGTAAGTCTAAACGCTACTTCTCGCCGTTCATGATGGCGGCAAGCGATTGCACGCGCGGCAGATCGAACACCTCATCGGTGTGCACCACCTTGAGGTCCGGGCCTGCCAGCGGCACACGCCAGTTGGAGTATTCACTGGACGTGCCCGGCTGGTTCTGCGTGCGCGTCTCGCCCACGCCATCCACCAGCGCGGCCTGCAGCAGCACGGACGGCGACTTGAGCAGCATCTTGTGCATCGCCTCGACGATTTCCTGGATGTGGCCTTCCACATCGCCCGCCACTTCCGGCGTGATCAGGCCGGACTCCACGAGACGGTCCATCATCGCGTCGCGTTCGGCGGTGGCGGAAGCCTGGAACTCCTCGACCGGGCCGGACAGCAGGTGCAGCTGTTCGCGCAGCTTGACGTGCTCGAACTGCAGGTAGCCGGCGGTCGGCGGCAGGTCGTGCGTGGTGACGGAAGCCAGCGCGTACTTGCGGTACGTGGACGGATCGGCGTACGGGTCGCCGGCGTTGGGGGAGTCGTCCACGCGGGCGAACCATTCCACCATGCAGCCCAGCAGGCCGTGCTCGCCGAGTACCGTGCGTACGTAATCAGGCACGGTGCCCAGATCCTCGCCGACCACCAAACCGTTCACGCGGGACGCTTCAATGGTCAGGATCGCGATCATCGCCTCATAGTCGTACGTAACGTACGCGCCACCGCGCGCGCCTTCGCCCTGCGGAATCCACCACAGACGGAATAGGCCGAGTACATGGTCGATGCGCACCGCGCCCGCGTGCGAGAACATGTTGTGCACCATCTCGCGGTACACGCCATAACCAGTTTTGGCCAGATAATTCGGATTGAACGGCGGCTGGCCCCAATCCTGACCCTGCTGGTTGTAGAAGTCCGGTGGGCAGCCCACGGTTACGCTGCCTACTGCGAAACGTTCCGGATTCCACCACACGTCCGCGCCGAGCGAGTGCACGCCCACGGCCATATCCTGCATGAGGCCGAGTGCCATACCGCTGTCACGGGGCGGCGTTCTGCGCGGCTGTCACCTGCTCGTCGGCGATCCACTGCAGCCAGCATTCGAAATCGACCATATCGGCGTGCTCGCGCATGAGCTCCACCACTTCAGGCGAATCGCGGTTCGTGTCCTTGAACCACGTGCCTTCCCACGGCGCGCCCCACACCTGGAACGCCACCGACCATGCGGCGACGCGCGCAGATCCGGACCCGCGGCCTCCTTGAACGCGTCGAACGCGGCCTGACGCTCGACGGAACGCGGCACGTTGTACACAAGCTGCAGCGCCTGGCGCTTGTGCCACCAAGCGGAATTGATGTCGAGCGGCTCGATACTGTCGTTGGCTGGCGAGGCTTCCGCGTGCAGACGCGCCACTTCGGCCTGGTCCGCCTCGTTGAGTTCCGCATATTCAGCGATATCCTGCGGACGGATGTACGTCACATTGAGAAAAACGACGCGATTCGGGAAGATACGGCGACGGCTCCAGCGGCGGCACCGGCGCGGTGGCGTGAATCGGGTTGATAAGCATGAAATCGGCATGCGATTTCGTTGCCGCGTCGGACAGCAGCAGCTTCAGATCGCCATAGTCGCCCACGCCCCAGGATTCAGCGGAACGGATGGAATACATCTGTGCCATCCAGCCCCAACGTTGCTTTCCGCTACTGCTGGCGGCAGTTCGATGCGTGCCGGTGCGCAGATCAGCGCGGCTTCGGCGTGCAGCGGGCCGGCATCGACGGCCAGCGTGTGGTAGCCGGCGGGAATATCGTCCGGCAGCGTCAGTTGCAGCGAGCCGTCATCTGCGTTCGAGCCCGTCAGATACGCGGTCAGATCGCCCGCATATTCCGTGCCGTCTTCCAACGTCAGCTTCAGCGCCACGTCGTTTCCTTTCGCGCGGATTGGCGTGACGGCTTCCTTGCCGATGAACTTCACGACGGTCGGCTCAACAAGTGTGTCTGCGATGCGCTGCTGGGTCGCCGCATAGGAGGCGGTGATCGCTTCGTCGCTGGATGCGTCCACGCCGAGTGCGGCCAATACGGAGACGAGCACTTCGTCGCGGATTCCACATAGGTGCCGAGCTGGTCGATATACGACGTGGAAATGCCATTGAGCTTGGCGAGCTGGATAAGAGGCCGTGCGATGCGTTCTGCGCTTTCGGTCTGCTGGGTCTGTGTCATAGGTCCCTTCTTTCCGCGCCGTTTGTGACGGCTGACATGCTACATTGCTTGCGATTGCCGCAGCTTCGATGCTGGTGGCATTCGCACCAAAGATAACTATATCACGGTATGATATCGTTTTCAAAGCGTGTTTTGCGGTAAGAGAGTGTTGCTATATTGCGATTTTGCTCTAATTTCAGGAATATAGATAACCGGAATTGTTTTTCCATATGACTATCGTTTGCAATACGAAGGCGCAGCGCTCCGCATTGCAAACGATTATTCCAACGGGGCATTGCTCGTCTGCTACTCGGCTTCGAGAATTGCAAAGCTTTGCAGACCTAGACGCAGCGAAGTGCCGCTAATTTCGTTTTCGCCGATGCTGAAAATCGTCCGATAACTACCATCTGGTAACTGCAAAGCTTTGCAATCGCGGCTTGGATTGACGGCTATGATCAGCTTCTGCAGGTGGGTGGAACGCTCGAAAACGAACACTCTATCGCGTTCGATTGCATGGAACGTAGCCCCCGACCGCAAGGCGTCGCATTCCCCCTTGACGTGGAGTATGGAGCGCACCGTATGCCACAGTGATTCGGCGTCGGCCTGCTGTGCGGCGACGGTCGGGGCGTCGGCGGACGGGTCGGTGGGCAGGTAGCTGCCACCGGTCACATCACCAGCCGAGTGTCCGATTCTGCAGAATCGGACACGTGAAGTGCTCCGGATGCGTCGTTCGCACCCCACTGCATCGGTGTGCGCGAACCGGTGCGCACGTAGCCGCCTTCTTTGCCGGGCAGTGCGCGGTATCGCATGCCGATTTCGTCGCCGTAATACAGGAACGGCACGCCCGGCATCGCGAACAGCGTGCAGTATGCCAGGGCGATTTCGCGCTGCGACAGTCGCGGCGCCACGCGTGCGGTGTCGTGGTTGCAGGTGATGAAATTAAAATTTCCGTCGGCCGTTTCCGCTTCGCGCAGACGCGGCTCGTACTCGTCCAGGAATTCGCTGATCGGCGTGCCGGAATCGGCGTTGAAATAGCTCTTGTCGCCCTTGCGGCTCAACGGGTCGTCCACGTTGCGCAACAGCATGTTGTAGCCGTTGGGAACGCCGTCCCAACGCCAATCGAGATAGAAATCCATGTCGAAGCCGGCGCCATCGACTCCTCTGGCCGTCCCCATTCCGAAACGAACGCGGCTTCGGGGAAGGCCGGGCGGATCCGGGCGAACATGTACTGCCAGGTGCGGATGGTGTAAGGCTTGCCCTCATCGTCCTTTTTGACGAGGCTGTCGGCCATATCCACGCGGAAGCCGTCTGCGCACGGGAAAGCCAGAACCGCATGACGTCCACCATCGCGTCGCAAGTGGCCTTCGCGTCCGGACCAAGGGCTGGCTTCTGCCAGCTACGTTCGGGGTGCGCGAAACCGTAGTTGAGCGCCGGCTGGCATTTGAAGAAGTTCAAGATGTAGGTACCGTTGCGGGGCGATTCGCCGCCGATGAATGGCAGTCCGTCGCCACCGGAGATCCATGAGTCTGTCCAGATGTAGCGGTCGGAATAATTGTTTCGTTCGACCTTGCAACTGCGGTGGAACCACTCATGTTCCTCGCTGGTGTGGCCTGGCACGAGATCGAGGATCACGTGCATGTCGCGCCGGTGGGCGGCGTCGAACAACGCAATGAGATCGTCGTTGGTGCCGTAGCGTGATGCCACCTTTTTGTAGTCGCGCACGTCGTAGCCGGCGTCTTTGAATGGCGAGTCGAAACAAGGATTGAGCCAGATCGCGTTGCATCCGAGATCCTTGATGTAGTCCAGTTTTAAAGTGATTCCGGGGATGTCTCCGATGCCGTCGCCATTGGAGTCGACGAAGGACTGTGGATAGATTTCATAAAAAAATTGCGTCGCAAGCCATTTGGGGTGGGGGTGTTTCGCGGGGGGAAGCATGAGGGTGTGTCTCCTTGATATTTCGCGGTTTGCGGTGTTCTTTGAAACAATCATAACGCTGAATTGCAAACGTTGGCAGAAACGTGCTACACTAACAATCACTGATACATTTTTGGTGGCCCTAGTGTTGTTGGTAATCATCCAAGAACGATGATGTGAACGTATGCAGGGTTTTGGTCCGTACCATTTAACCGGAGATGTTGAGGAACACAAGGTTATGTGAGGAAAGGAAGATCAATGAAGATCGATTGGAAGAAGGCAATCGGACTTACTGCTGCCGTTTCTATGCTGGTTCCGCTCGCTGCGTGCGGTGGCTCCTCCGACGGTGGCGATAAGAACGCTTCCGGCTCCACCGAGGCCGTCACGCTGAGCGTGTGGGCCCCGCAGGAAGACCAAGCCAAGGACACCAACTGGCTGGGCAAGGTCGAAGAGAACTTCGCCAAGGCGCATCCGGAATACAATATCACGTGGAAGAATGACGTGGTCTCTGAAGGCGATGCTTCCAAGCAGGTCAGCACTGATCCGTCCGCGGCGGCCGATGTCTATATGTTCGCTTCCGATCAGTTGGGTGTTCTAATGGATGCCAAGGCCATTGGCCAGCTGGGCACCGACGCTGAGAAGCAGGTGAAGGAACAGAACGGTGACCTCGAAGTCAACTCCGTCACCGGCACCGATGGCAAGCTCTATGGCGTGCCGTACACCGACAACACGTGGTTCATGTACTACAACAAGTCCAAGATCACCGAGGATGAGGCCAAGGACTTCGATACCATCCTTTCCAAGGCCAAGGTCGCGTTCTCCCTGCAGAATTCTTGGTACATCAACGGCTTCTATGATGGCCTGAGCCTGTTCGGCGAGAAGGGCAATGATGCTGACGCAGGCATGGTCTTCCCGAAGGACGGCGCCGATATCACCTCTTATCTGGTTGATGTGGTCGCCAACCCGAACTTCTCCAACGACGATGGCGCTTCCGGCCTCGCAGCCATCAAGGATGCTCCGCCGACGTGCTGTTCTCCGGTACCTGGTCCGCTAAGGACGTGAAGGAGGCCCTGGGTGACAACTACGCCGCCACCTCTCTGCCGACCTTCACCGTGAACGGCCAGAAGAAGCAGATGAAGTCCTTCGCCGCCACCAAGGCCGCTGCTTACAACCCGAACGCCAAGAACCCGAAGGCCGCCGCTCAGTTCGCGGCTTACCTCGGCTCCACCGAAGCTCAGAAGCTGCACTACGAGATGCGCGCCATCCCGCCGACCGACAAGTCCCTGTCCGACCTGACCACCGACGACATCGCAGCCAAGGCCCAGGCCGACACCATGGCCAACACCGCCCTCCTGCAGTCCGGTCTGTCCGGCATGAACGATTGGTGGACTCCGGCCGAAACCTTCGGCAAGGCCCTGGTCAACAAGGAAATCACCAAGGACAACGCTGCCGCCAAGTACCAGGATTGGGTCAAGCAGGCCGGTGGCAAGATCGCTGAGTGAAATCAGTAATCCTAAAAATCCAATAACTGAAGAATGCAGGTGGTTGGCACCTGCCAAATCCCCCCAGCCATCCTGCAGCTTTGAGAGACGCTTCGAGTCGCGGTGTCTCTCTCCACTTTGCATAGTGGCTCACTCCTCCTCCGAGCTTTGCATTCCCGGGCAAGGTTTTTAAATTCTCCTTCCCCTTGTCCGGGAGCAAAGCTTTTTTTATCTTTCAATATCCATATGAGAGGGCAGTCGAAAATGACAGCAACAACTCTTTCCCCACGGGAGATGAAGCGCCTTCGGAAGCAGGGTGCTGATTATGTTTCTCCGTCGCTTACACGGTAAGGGCGGCGTTCCGGCGTGGTGACCTGTTCACTAAGCTTTCCGCAGTGGTGTTTGGTCTTGGCGATATCGTGCGCAAGCAGTATGTCAAGGGCATTGCCATGCTGGCGCTGGAAATCGCATACTTCGTGTTCATGGCAATCAATGGTGTGGACTATCTTTCCAAGTTGCCGACCTTGGGCACCAATGCAGGCGGCAAGAAGCTGGTCGACGGCTTCTGGGTCTACACCGAACCTGACCGTTCCGTGGTCATCCTGTTGTACGGTGTCGCCACTCTGGTTATCACCGCTGCCTTCATCGGCCTGTGGGTCATGTCCGTGCGCTCTGCATACAAGTCCCAGGTGCTGCTCGAGGAGAACGGCAAGGCTCCGAGCTTCATGGACGATGTCCGCGAGCTGCTCGATGCCAAGGCGCACGTTCTGCTGATGTTCCTGCCCACGCTGGGCATCGTCGTGTTCACCGTGCTGCCGTTGATCTTCATGATTTCAATGGCATTCACCAGCTATGACCACAAGCACCTCGTGCTGTTCCACTGGGTCGCTTTGAGAACTTCGCCAAGGTTTTCTCCAACAGCGGCGGCACTGTTAACGCTGCACTGTTCGGACGCGTGCTGGTGTGGACCTTGGTCTGGGCTTTCTTCGCCACTTTCCTGAACTTCTTCTTCGGCATGTTCGTGGCCATGATCATCAACCGCAAGACCACCCACTTCAAGGGTTTCTGGCGCGCATGCTTCTCCATGTCCATCGCCGTTCCGCAGTTCGTGTCCCTGTTGGTCATGCACACCATGCTCCAGCCGCAGGGTGCGGTGAACCGCATGCTGCAGACGTGGGGTTGGATTGACGGCCCGTTGCCGTTCTTCACCAACGCCACTTGGGCCCGCGTCACCGTGATCATCATCAACCTGTGGGTCGGTATCCCGTACACCATCATGCAGATCACCGGTATTCTGCAGAACATTCCGGCCGACCAGTACGAAGCGGCGAAGATCGACGGTGCCAACTGGTGGCAGATCTTCACGAAGATCACCATGCCGTACATCATCTTCGTGCTCACTCCGTACCTGATTACCACCTTCACGGGCAATGTGAACAACTTCAACGTCATTTACCTGCTGTCCGGCGGCGATCCTACGCCATTGGGCGATTCCGCAGGCTCCACTGATTTGCTTATCACCTGGCTGTACAAGCTGACCGTGGACAAGCAGGATTACAATCTCGGTGCCGTGATCGGCATCATGACCTTCGTCGTGTTGGCCATCGTTTCGCTGATCACCTACCGCAATTCCGGCTCCTATAAGAATGAGGAGGCATTCCGATGAGCAACAAGCATTCCGCAACCAAAGTGGAAAGCCACGGCCTTTTGCACGACCAGAAGATCCGCCGTATCACCGGCGACGTGTTCGCCCACTTGTTCCTGGCCATTCTGGCCGTCATCTGGCTCGTCCCGATCGTATGGGTGTTCGCGGAGTCGTTCAATAAGAACACCGCCCCGTACACCAGCTCCTTCTTTCCGAAAGGAGTGGACTCTGGACAACTATAGGGTGCTATTCACCGACCGCAACGTGTTGGACTTCCCGAAGATGTTCGGCACCACGTTCATCATCGCCTGCTTCACCTGTGCGATTTCTCTGATCTTCGTGCTCTCCGTGGCATACTGCATGAGCCGTATGCGTTTCCGTGTGCGCAAGACTTTCATGAACGTTGTGCTGATTCTTGGCATGTTCCCGGGTATCATGGCCGTCACCGCCATCTACTTCATCTTGAAGGCCTTGGGCCTGTCAAGCGGCACCATGACTACCGTGGCGTTGATTCTCGTGTACTCCGCCGGTTCCGGCGCTGGCTTCTACGTGATGAAGGGCTATATGGACACCATTCCGACCTCGCTGGACGAAGCGCCCTGCTCGACGGTTGCACCCGTTTCCAGGTGTTCCATAAGATCATCATCCCGATCTGCAAGCCCATGATCGTCTACCAGGCCATCATCGGCTTCCTGACCCCGTGGCTCGACTTTGTCATGGCCAAGGTGATCTGCCGTACGCAATCCAACTACACCGTGGCATTGGGCCTGTGGCTCATGCTGCAGAAGGAATATATCCAGAACTGGTTTGCCCGCTTCGCCGCGGCCGCGTCGTGATCTCCGTTCCGATCGCCATCCTGTTCATTGTGATGCAGCGCTTCTATCAGGAGTCCATGTCGGGCTCCGTGAAGGGCTAAAGAAAGGCAAAGGATATGACGCTCGTAGACAGCTTCGCACAGCCGAACACGAGCGTCGCCGAACCGTTCCCGCTGTGTCTGGAACGGCCGCTGGGTGCCGTTGTTACTGAAACCGGCACCCAGTTCGCTCTCTGGGCTCCTTCCGCACAGAAGGTGACCCTGAGACTGTTCTCGCGTGGCTCCATGGGGGAAAGCGGCGACGCTCTGATTGGACAGTACACGATGCGTCCGGAATCCGATGGTTCCTGGACGTACGATTTCGCCGACAACATGCACGGCGTGTATTACGACTTTTTGATCGAACGCGATTGCGGTTCCGTCGACCGCATCGCCGACCCGTGGCGCGCGGGGCCGGTGTGAACGGCCGGCGCAGCATGGTCGTGGACTTCAGCCGCACCAATCCGGATGGTTGGTACCGCGACCATATGCCGGACGTGCCGCTTGCGCAGACGGTGGTCTGGGAAACCCATGTGGGCGATTTCAGCAATGATCCCGCCGGCGGTTTCCCCGAATCGCACCGCGGCAAGTATCTTGCGTTCACCGATGACGGTACGTCGTTGGAAGGCCATCCCGACTTTCCGACCGGCCTTGCGTACCTGAAGAAGCTTGGTGTCACTGCAGTGCAGCTGATGCCGATTTACGACTTCGGTTCAGTGGACGAAAACGACCTGCGAC
>ENA-OQAX01000414-OQAX01000414.1-human-gut-metagenome-genome-assembly--contig:-NODE-414-length-10197-cov-2.055909_pt1 | contig 10197 bp, 13 predicted proteins | sample MGYA00242741_ERZ504539 | MGnify/ENA primary metagenome ERZ504539 (study PRJEB26092, sample SAMD00036277) | human gut metagenome | host: Homo sapiens | study: EMG produced TPA metagenomics assembly of... | reverse complement strand
ATATCATTTGACCAGGCTACCGGAACGAATGCTGGATGACAACGAAGGATGAGGCATTACCGTGGTATGTCCAAATGGTGGTAATCCAAAGATCGCAGACGAAAGCGAAGTGGAGACCATCCAGAAAGTCCTGGGCAAAAAATCCGAGGTACTTTCCCTGAATGAAATTCATTTTGTAGATACTTACCGGGGATGACTGGAAGCCGAAGGACATTTTGAAGGTGCAGCTTCCAATGGCAGATCTGGGCGATTATAAGAGCTGTATGATCGTACATATCACAGATAAGGGAAAAGTGGAATTCCTGAAAGGAAAGATATCAGACAGCTATATTTCCTTTGACGCGGCAGAATTTTTCTTCTTACGGAATCGTAGGATTTATGGGAGATTCCGACGAGATACTTTCCGGGCAGGAAAAGAAGAAACCGGTATGGCCGTGGATCGCAGCCGGCGGAGCAGCGCTGATCCTGGTAGTGATCCTGGGCGGTGTACAGATCGCGGACAGCCGCAGAAAAAAGAAGGATAAAGGTGAAAAATAAAAATGAATGAAAAAAAAGATACTTTTTCCACCTTTCATCCGGTAATCATTTTACCTTTTATATTGGCGCGTTTTTGCTGGGGATGATGCTGATCCATCCGGTTTTTCTGGCAGTTTCGGCAATCACAGCAGCGGCTTTTTACATTACCGTAAAAGGAAGAAAGGCGAAGAGTTTTCTGTTTGGAATGATTCCGCTTTTTCTCATGCTGTCCTTTATCAATCCTTTGTTTAACACCTACGGAGACAGGGTTCTTTTTACCTGGTGGGAACGACCGGCCCTACACGCTGGAGGCACTTGCGTACGGAACAAGCCTTGCTGCGATGGTAGTGACCATTCTTTTTTATGGTTTGCTTCCTACAGTTTTGTGATGACCAGCGATAAGTTCCTGTACCTGTTTGGAAAAGCAGCTCCATCGGTTTCGCTGGTGCTGACGATGATCCTGCGTCTTCTGCCTAACTACGAAAAAAGATCGCGCAGATCGGCAATGCAAGAAAAAGCATCGGCATGTCCGCAGAGAATGGAACCACAAAGAAAAAGCAGAGCATGGACTGACCATCGTATCCGCGATGACCTCCTGGGCTCTGGAAGGCGGCATCATCATGGCAGACAGTATGCGCAGCCGTGGGTTTGGTACCGGGAAAAGAACGACATTTTCCCTGTACGTTTTGAAAAAAGAGATAAGATCCTGCTGGCGATCATGGCGGGTTTTCTTGCCATTGTGATCTTCTGCTGTATCATGGGCGGCAGCAGCGCGCAGTACACACCGGAATTTCTGGTGGCAATGAGCCCATATACCGTTGTAGGAGCAGTTGCCTACGGAGCGTTTCTGGCTCTTCCTACAGCAGTTAATATTACGGAGGAAATCATATGGCACATTTTGAGATCAAAGATCTGAGCTTCTATTATCCTACAGAAAAAAAGAAGCCGGCTCTTTCCCATATTAACTTAAAGATCGAGAGAGGCCAGTATGTCACAGTCTGCGGAAAAAGCGGCAGTGGCAAGACCACACTCTTAAGACATCTGAAAAGCGTACTTGCGCCTCACGGAAAAACAGAGGGCGAGATATTTTTGAAGGAAAACCTCTGAAAGATGCGGATCTTCGGACCCAGTCGTCCAGAATTGGGTACGTTACGCAGAATCCGGATAACCAGATCGTCACAGATAAGGTGTGGCATGAGCTGGCATTTGGGCTGGAGAGTCTTGGCATGGATCAGAAGACCATCCGTCTCCGTGTAGCAGAGATGGCCAGTTATTTCGGCATCCAGGGCTGGTTCCATAAAAACGTGACAGAACTCTCCGGAGGGCAGAAACAGCTTCTGAACCTGGCTTCCATTATGGCCATGCAGCCAAGTATCTCGATCCTGGATGAGCCCACCAGTCAGCTGGATCCCATTGCGGCTACGGATTTTCTGAATACAGTGCGAAAGATCAACCGGGAGCTGCGGACAACGATCATCATTACAGAGCACAGACTGGAAGACATTTTTATGCATCCGATAAAGTTGTGGTGGTGGAAGACGGAAGATCATTGCAGACGATGAACCGAGAAAGATCGGTGATTTCCTGAAAACGGAAACAACGACATGTTTGCGGCAATGCCCACACCGGTACAGATTTATTACGGAGTAAAAAAATTCCAGGAAGAAAAGAACCTGAAGCCGGAGAAAGAAACCATAAAATGTCCTCTTACAGTCAGAGAGGGCGGTGACTGGTTAAGCCACATGTTTGAAGAAAAAACGCCGGCTGTTACCAGAATCGAGGAAAAGATCACCACAGATCCGGACGAAGTAAAAGATCCGGCAGTTCTGGTAAAAGAAGTCTGGTTCCGTTACGAAAAAGACACGCCGGATGTATTGAAAGGAATCACGTTCCAGGTACCGCAAAATTCCCTGTTTGCCATTGTTGGCGGAAACGGCGCAGGAAAATCCACGACCCTGAAAGCGATCAGCAACATCTGTAAGCCTTATCGCGGAAAAGTTTTGATCCAGGGAAAACCTGTGAAGAAATATAAGTCTGGAGAACTTTTTGACCATTTACTGGCAATGCTTCCTCAGGATCCACAGAGCCTTTTTGTGAAAAAAACAGTTCGGGAAGATCTGGAAGAAATGCTTCGCGGAAAGGATGAAGAGAAGAAGAGCAGGATTGAAAAAGTAGCGGAAACCTGTCATATTTCCCATCTTCTGGAACATCATCCTTATGATCTTTCCGGAGGAGAGCAGCAGAGAGCGGCGCTGGCAAAAGTGCTCCTCACAGATCCGAAGATCCTTCTGCTGGATGAGCCTACCAAAGGAATTGATAATTTCTTCAAGCTGGAATTTGCAGAGATCCTGAAGGATCTGAAGAAACAGGGAGTGACGATCATCATGGTTTCTCATGATGTGGAATTCTGTGCAAAATACGCAGATCTGGTAAGTATGTTTTTTGATGGCAGCATCATCACCACAAATACACCAAATCGTTTCTTTTCACAGAACAGTTTCTATACAACGGCAGCAAACAGGATGAGCCGCCATATCTTTGAAAACGCTATTACAAATGAGGATGTGATCGAATTATGCAGACAGAATCTGTAAAATACTGGACTTTAAAAAGGATCCTGGGCTATGTACTGATCCTGATCCTGATGCCGGTGACTCTGATGGTGTCCTGGCATTTCGGAGATCGAAAATATTATCTGTGCAGCCTGATCCTGATCGTTTATTCTATAATCCCGTTTTTGCTCAGTTACGAAAAAAGGAAACCCCAGGCAAGAGAGCTGGTAACGATCGCCGTGATGTGTGCCATTGCAGTGGCTTCCAGAGCTGCGTTTATCATGCTTCCGCATTTTAAGTACCCACTGTTGGGTGAATCATTATGATCACAGGAATGGCTTTTGGCGCAGAAGCGGGATTTCTGACAGGAGCTCTTGGAGCTTTTGTGAGCAATTTTATCTTCGGACAGGGACCCTGGACTCCGTGGCAGATGTTTGCCTACGGGATCGGAGGACTTCTGGCAGGGCTTCTTGCAAGAAAAGGGATCATGACAGAGAAAAAGAGGACCCGCACGGCAGTGATCGGTTTTCTGATCATTCTGTGTATTGTGGGACCGCTTCTTGACACCTGCTCTGTTTTTACTATGGTAACAAACTTTACCCGGGCTTCTGTAGGCGCGATCTATATGTCAGGCCTTCCGGTAAATATTGTACATGGAGTTGCAACAGCACTGACACTTTTGATCCTGTGTAAACCGATGATGGAGAAGCTTGAGAGAATCCGGATCAAATACGGAATGATGGGTGAGGAAGATGAGATTTGACAGTTACCATCGGTGATAAACCTGATCTACTTTGCGGCAGCAATCGTATGTACCATATGGTTTCATCATCCGGTATTCCTTGGGATATCTTATGTCTGCGCATTTGTATATTCCGTAAAACTCAATGGGAAAAGAGCGGTGATCTTCAATCTGTGTCTGATTCCGCTGATCTTTCTGTATGCGGCCTGGTATTCCTATTACAATCATTTCGGAGTGACAAATCTCCGTCAGAATTTTATCGGAAACCAGATTACCCTGGAATCTGTGGTATATGGAATTGTCCGCGGAACCACTGTGGCAGCAGTGATCATGTTTTTTTCCTGTGTGTTCGCTGTGGTGTCATCGGATAAAGTAGTATATCTTTTCGGAAGGATATCGCCCAGATTATCCCTGTTTCTGTCCATACTTTTACGGTGTGTCCCGAGAGTGAAGGAACGTGCCAGGAAGATTGAGATATCCAGAGAGGGTATTGGGAAAGGGGTACGGCAGGGAAATATCCTGGAGAGATTTTTGCACGGATTAAGCCTGATCTCCATTGTGATCACCTGGACGCTGGAGGATTTTGTGGAAAGTACGGTTTCCATGAAGAGCAGGGGTTATTCGCTCCGGGGAAGAACGGCTTTTTCCATTTATCGTTTTGATAACAGAGACAGAAGTTTTGTTGTGATGATCTTTCTCTGTCTGACTTTTGTGGCATCGGCCATTCTTCTGGACCAGACAGAGATCTATTATAATCCGGAGATCATTATGAATCCGGTTACTCCCATGTCTTTTGTATTTTATGTGGCTTACGCAGTGCTGCTGCTTTTGCCCATGGGATTGCAGATCGCAGGGGAGATCCGTTACAAGAGGAAGAAATAAAAAGTGTGAACATTATTGTGAAGGCTGAATTCACCGGAGGTCTTCACAAGATGTAATAAATGGCACAGGAATCTGTACCGAGAAAAAGAAAGAGAGGTAAAAAGATGCTTAGAAAAGAACTGCAGAAAAAAATGCAGGCAGTTGCAATGGCAGCTGTTGTGACACTTACCACCGTAGGTGCACCGGCTACTACCTTTGCCGGAGAACTTCCCGGAGAATTAACTGCCGAAGCCTTCTCTGATAATGGGGAGGCAGTGACAGAAGAGGTCACAGAGGATGATTTTTCGGACGGAGAAACCGCTGCGGGACAAAGCAGCGCAGGAGAAAACGAAGTAGTTGATGTTCCGGCTGCACAGGCTGAGGAGAGCAGCGAAGGAAGCACAGAGGACGAGCAGGCAAAAGCCCAGGCTTATCTGAAAGAAAACTTTATTGACGGAAGCAATAAGATCATAACCAGTGGCGGTACAGGCGTTACAAAAAGTGAGGATGGTCTTACTTACAATGTTGCCCTTACGATCCCGACCAGCGGATATGCTATCAGAAGTATGAGATTAAAATATGTGAATACTGTTTATAAAACAGGATGGTACATTGATAAGGATAATCCGTATGTTGGCTATAAAGCTCCGGCGACAAACGGTAGCAGAAGTATCACAAGACCTACCGCAGAGCAGGGTCCATACACCTTCACAGCAACCCTGAAACTTTTCGCCCTTGATACAGACACAACAGCGATCAACGACGGAACTGCAACAGCGCTTGCAACACAGGACTTCACCATCGTTCTGGCTCCGGAAAAGAAGAACTATACCGTAAATATCAAACCGGTAAACGCAAAAACAGGGGAAGCCATTGAAGGCGCAACCGTAGATATTCAGAAAGACTGGAGTTCCCTTACTCCGGCAGACGATGGAAGCTATACACTGGTAGAAGGTTCCGAGTATACACTGACAGTAACCGCAGACGGATACGATAAATATACACAGACGATCCTTCCATCTGCAAGCGGAGATATAGAAGTAAAGCTTTCTCCGATCGTATACAGAAATACAACCTTCGCAGTGACAGGAAATGACGGAGCAACCATCACAGACGCGGATATCACAGTAAAAGAAGGCTGGTATACAACTCTCAGACCGCAGGAAGACGGAAGCTACAAGCTCCAGGCAGGCAAAGAGTACAAATATACCATCACAAAAGACGGATATAAAGAAGCATCCGGAAGCTCACCGTACCGGATGAGGCAGGCGATTATACCTTCCCTGTCACCCTTCAGTCCAATATCGATCCTGCAGATCAGGCAGCGGTAGACGCAGTAAAGAAAGCCTTTGACGCAGAATTCGGAACCTTACGTCCTGTTTACGGAACCGATTCTAACATTGCGGACATGGTACTGGCAAAAGTCAAAAAGTACAATCTGGATGTAGATGTATCCAATGTAAAGGTTTCTCTTGCAACATCTGAGGATACGGATTATATCGGCACTGACGGAACCATTCATTATGTAAAGAGTGATCTGAACAGCATGGGTGTGTATTCCAAGAGCCTGGACTGCACCTTTAAGTTTACCTGCAACAACGCGTCTGCAGTATCTGAGAACCGCAGAGTAACTGTCAGCTGGGATCAGGAATATTTCAGAGGCAAAATGCAGGCAGAGGCTGACCAGCTTACCTGGGACAGCATAAAAGGAAATAATGCGTCACAGGAGGAAGTAACTTCTGATCTGACACTTCCGGGCTGCATGGGTACCAGCATGCGTAATATATGGTCTACCGTAACATGGGAATCTTCTGATCCGGATGTGATCTCTATCCAGAATCCGTCCATCGATTCCCCGATCTATCCGAGAACCGGAAAGATCAACCCGAAAACAGAGGACACAGAGGTTACTCTGACAGCTACCTTTAAGGCAAACGATATACTCCTTAATGAGTATATTGAAAAAAGCCGACAGCTTCGGAACCATTACAAAAACCTTCAAAGTAACGGTAAAGGGAAGCGGAAGCCAGGCACCGACTGAGGAAGAATTAAAGGCGATTCTGGATAAATATTATACAGCAGATCAGCTGAAGGATTTTACAACGCAGACACAGCTTGATACAGCGAACTGTACCGGTGACATCCAGCTTCCTCGTTACACAAGGATCAAAGATGAAAACGGTGAGTATGTATTCAATAATAAAGAGATCACAGTAACCTCCAGTGATGCGAACCTGATGAAGATCAACGGATACAGAGCAGCGGTGGATCTGTTTACGTATGATAAAGATACGACAGCAAATCTTATCGTTACCTTCACAAGAGAAGGCGTAACTGCCACAAAAGAGATCCCGATCACAGTTTCCGTAAAAGATATCAACGAAAAGCTGGACGCAGAAATTGCTATGATGGATTACGCAAAAGCCCATTATTTCGATGGTATCAAAGGTGACAATGCCGACGCGGACAGCATTACCACAAACCTTCACGCATTCCAGGAAATGTATCTGGACAACGAAGGAAAAGCTGTCTGGGTATACAATGCAGATGACAAAACAGGCGCAGGTATCATCACAGATGATTATTTTGATGACCCGTGGATCATGGAAGGACAGGGATACAATCACTTCAAATCTTCCAACAACGCAGTGATCCAGCATGAAAACCTTGTTGTAAACAGACCGGAGAGCAATACACAGATCACCATCAGTTCTCTTCTTTCCAGTGAGAAATATGGCCAGTTTGCAAAAGATCATCTGGATAACGCAAAACTTCAGAAACTTTATAAACAGGAAGCATCTGTTACAGTAACCGTAAAGGGAACAAAAAGCAGAAGGCGAAGCTCTGAAAGCTAAGATCCAGGAAGCAAATACACTTCTTGAGAGCATCACAGAGGGAACAGAAGCAGGACAGTATCCGGAAGGAACAAAAAGATGCCCTTTCCGAAGCAATCAAAGCTGCACAGGCAGTTTCCGATAACGCCGAGGCAACAGAAGCACAGCAGACAGAAGCAATCACAGCCCTTGCCAAGGCTATGAAAGACTGCCAGGATTCCAGGATTCCGCAGAGTGCTGATGTAACTGTCATCGCCGGTACCGAAGCAAACACAGCCGGAAAAACACAGGCCCTTACAGTAAAGGCTACAGACGCAGCACTTTACGGATATGTAAAACCGGAGAAAGTACAGGCAGAGGTAACTGTTCTTGACGCACTTGCAGATCTTCATGCAGCAATGTACGGAGATGCATTTAAGGCAGCACCGGAAGATTACCTGGTAGTAAATGAGAGTGGCTTGATCAGCAAAGCGTTTGGAGTTACTACTGCTAATATAAGCTTCTTTGTAAACAACAAAATGCCGCTGGGTGACAGTGGATATGGAAGCATGTGTAATGAAGCCGTTCTGAACAGCGGAGATGTTTTAAAACGTATTCTTCTATAATGACACAGCAGGATACAGTTGACGAATATCTGTATTTTGACAGCATTGCATGCGACATCATGGCTAAGAAAGACTTTATCCTGAATGTAAAAGGATTTAAGGCAGCATGGGGTGAGGAGGCTTCTGCACAGAAGGATATCACCGTAGAACTCCGTGACAGCGAAGGTAAGACAGTAGCAACAGGAACCACCGATGAGAACGGAAATGTAACACTTAATGCACCGGCAGAAGGAACTTATACAGCAGCTATCGTAAAAACACCATATGAGTACTATATTCCGGTAGATGCCAAGGTGTTGCCAAGCACATGAGCATAGCTACACAACCTGGAAAAAAGTAAGCTCTGCAACCGTATTTGCTCCGGAGAAACAGGAAAGCACCTGTGATTTCTGTGGCGAGAAGACAACAAAAACTGTTGGCGAGAAACTTACACCAACCGTTAAACTTACAGCAACAAAACTGGCACTGAAAACGAAACAGTCTGTAACCGTAAGGGCAACAGGACTTGCAAAAGGAGATTACGTCAAGAGCTGGACATCCTCCAAAAAGTCAGTTGCAACTGTAGACAAAAACGGTAAGATCACAGCAACCTCCAAAGAGGGAACCGCAGTGATCACAGTAACTCTTGCAAGTAAAAAACCGCAAAAGTAACTGTAACCGTAAAAATGATCAGAACAACAAAGCTCACAAAAGTACCGAAGACACTGAGCCTTACAACCGGAAAGAAATATACCCTGAAACCGGTTGTAACACCATCCAATTCTCAGGAGAAAGTTACTTACAAGAGCAGCAACACCAAGATCGCTACTGTAAGCAGCACAGGTGTGATCACTGCGAAAAAAGTCGGAAAAGTAACGATCACCGTACAGTCCGGAAAGCAGAAAGCAACGGTAACATTAACTGTGAAAAAAGCGCCTGCATTAAAAGTAATCAAAAATGTTCCGACTAAGAAAACCATCACAAAGGGTAAAACATACACATTAAAAACCACAGCTTTTACCCGTCAGGAGCAATTGCAAAAGATCACTTTATACAACCAGCAATAAGAGCATTGCCACAGTAGATTCCAAAAGGCAAGATCACAGCAAAAGAAAAAAAGGAACTGCTGTGATCACTGTAAAAGCCGGAAAATTTACCGCAAAATGCAAAGTTACTGTAAAATAGGAAATTGATAAGAAATTAAAGATCACAGAAATGTGAAACCAAAAAACAGGGTCTGTCAGAAATGGCAGCCCTGTTTTTTGTTGTTTCTGTCAGAAAAAATCTGATCAGGCCGGATTGATGACGATCCGGTTCCGTCTGGCCAGAGCAATGGCGATATGACAGCCTTCCGCAATGGCACAGGCTTTGTCGGCAAAGCTGATGATCCAGGCTTCTCTGTTGCGTGGAAGAGGTCCCAGAGGGAACATATGTGAGAGAATTGCGTCCAGTTCTCTGTCCGTCATATCAAAGTGAGTGGCACTGTTTTCTGCGGCAGCTTTCGGGTGATAGAACGCCTGATGCTCACCGGTCGGTGTCTCTGCTTTGAAATCGTAAGGACAGAAATCGTGGAGAAGTCCTGCCCTTGCGGCGGCTTTCTCGTCACATCCCAGCTTCCTGGCAATGAACCAGGAGAGGTAGGAAACATTGATACTGTGCATGAGCCGAGTGGTCCACTGGTGGTGGGTGTACAGGCTCAGCTTCAGGAACTCTCTGTTGCAGAGGATGTTTTTCACAAGCTCATGATATTCCTGTGAGACCTCGTCCGACACTGTGATATCCATCGGCAATCACCTTCTTTCTTCTGTTTATAATTTCATTATGACGCTTATAGCGAAAAATGCAATAAAATTTATAGTTTTTTTAGAAATTAGCCGGGACAAATTTTTTTTTAGACTTTGCTGTGGGGTGTCGATCAGAATGTGAATGCCAGTCGCATTGGATGTTTTGTCCGGAAGGGATGTATGGTATAGTTTAATCAAATCAAATCAAGTAAGTCCCCTGCTTCAATTGCGAAAAGCAATAAGCAGTGGGTGGGGACTTGCTTGTATCAGGAGGAGTGCAAGCTCCTCCTGATAAACTGCGGAGCAGTTATTTGGTGTAGAGCT
>ENA-OQAX01000413-OQAX01000413.1-human-gut-metagenome-genome-assembly--contig:-NODE-413-length-10247-cov-1.988834_pt1 | contig 10247 bp, 14 predicted proteins | sample MGYA00242741_ERZ504539 | MGnify/ENA primary metagenome ERZ504539 (study PRJEB26092, sample SAMD00036277) | human gut metagenome | host: Homo sapiens | study: EMG produced TPA metagenomics assembly of... | reverse complement strand
TATCCAGAAAAGCTTTCAATGGAGAAATCCCCTTCAACCGTTCCCATATGCATATTGGAATAGCCGAAAATGCTTAAAACAGTTCGTCCATCTCAGGATAAAGTTCATTGGCAACATGCTCTGTTCCATGTCCCATAAATAAGAGAATTTCATCAGAATCAGGGTGATATTCCTGTGCCATAGCCTGACAGACCTCTTCTTTGTCCTGTTTTGTAACCATCAGAGAATCACAGATAATGACAGAATCGAAATCCTTTTTATGTGCAAGAACTTTTTTCTTTCATAGCATCACTCTCAAATCCGGTGATCACATAGGTTGGCTGTACAATTACATTTCGAATTCCGTCCGCTTTCAGCTGGGTCATTGCCTCATCAATATCCATAATGTGGATCCCGTCCCGCTTCCGGAGTTTGGCGCGGATACGGGGACTTGTCCATGCGCGGTATAACGGATATTCCGGAAATGCATGATGCAGGTCAGATTCAATCTGTTCAATTTGTTTTTTTTCGTGTTTTCTTCATAACTTGTACCGAAGCTGATAACAAGAATTGCTGTTTTTTCAGTTACCCCCATTTTAAATCTCCTTATAATCAGTATATTGGCATTTACCACAACTGCCACTGACAGGTTTTCCGCAAACAGATGTAGTGGCGGTAAAAGGTAATTGACTGCGCACTCATATAAAAAAGATGTCATGATAATAGACATTGTTTTTTATTATACAGGGAGTTATAGGGAAACACAAGTAAAAGCTAAGATTTTGACGTCTGAGTATCTCTGTATGCAGATTGGAGTGACATTCATTTTTTTCTTGAAGCTTGTGCTGAAATAATATTGATTGGCGTAACCGCATTTCATACTGATTTCCTTCAGAGTCATGTTTGTGGCTGTAAGATAACGGCAGGCGGCGTTGATTCGCTGAGTAGTGATATAGTCACTAATACTCACGCCCTGTTTCTTTTTAAAGAGGGCACTCAGATAAGCCGGGCTGACATTGGCTTCGCTGGCGATATCGTTCAGGCACAGAGTATTGCTGGCATAGTTTTCGTCAATATATGAAGTTACAGATTCGCATAATTTCTGGTGATAATCATTCAGAGAAGAATCCAGTTTCCGGCAGAGAAGGCGGCAGAGTTCGTTGAGCCAGCCACATAGTTCTTCTGTGGTATGAAATTCTTCCAGATGATTGTATACATACAGGATCTTTGCTTCCAGATCATGGGTATCCAGGTTTAGTTCATAGAAAAACTTCAGAATCCTTCCAAGCAGAGAGTAGATCTGGATAAATGTGAAACTTTTGGTGCGGAAGTTCTCAGTAAGCCATCTGGAGAAATCCTGAAACCAGGAGTCAATTGCAGAAACATCCTTTTTACACAGAAGGCGGATTAATTCCTCCTCTCTGGAATCGGAGAAATCAGTGGCAGATAAGTCATGTCCAAGAGCCTCACGTCCGTCAAATACGTTCTGGTGTGGGAAAAAGAAACGATAATCCAGTGCATGAACTGCACTTTCATAAGAACGGTTCAGATCCCACAGATCCTGTACAATGGCACCGATTCCGGCATTCAGAACCAGTCCCTGTGAATTGCAGTTATCTACAAGTGCAGAAATGATTTTATAGGTAAGCTGGCGAAAATTTCCGGACTGGCAGCCGCTTTGTCCGATCACACACAGATAACCATCAATATCCTGCAGGGGATAAATATAATTTAATTCTGAGGTTTGTTCTGTGATCAGATCACGGAGATTCAGCAGTTCCATCTGAAATTTCTCAATGCCATAGGAATCCCTGAGAGACTGTGCATTTTCCAGTTCAAGAATCACTACGTTATAAAAATCATAATCCAGTTTAAGGTTCAGGTAGTTCAGATAAGGTTTGAGACGATAGGAAGCCTCCTGCCTGGAACGGTGAGTGATATCACGGAAAAATTTTTTCGATAAGCAAAGGCCTGCTCTGTTTAAGCAACTGCAGATTTTTCTGCTCACGTTCCATCAGGGCAAAAGCATTTTTTTACTTTCTGGATCAGATATGCGTAATCCAGAGGTTTTTCAATATAATCCAATGCACCAAGAAGCAGAGCGCGTCTTGCATATTTCAAATTTATCATAGGCACTGATCAGTATGATTTTTACCATTGGATTAATATCCAGTGCTTGCCTGCTCATTGAAATTCCGTCCAGATCCGGCATTTCAATATCTGAGATGATCAAATCTACAGGTTCTTTTTTCATAGCGTCTATCGCAGAGGTTCCGTTGTAGCAGATATGTACGATTTCTGCGTTCAGAACTTCCCAGTCTATGTTCTTTTCAATTCCTTCTGCTGACAGATAATTGTCATCTACAATCATTATTTTCCTCATCTGTATCCTCCATTTGTTGAAATTCAATTGTGACATAGGTACCGTTTCCGGGATGGCTGTCAATACGCACAGAGCCGTTACCGTACAAAGGATTGGAAATGCGGGCGCTTACATTTGAAATTCCAAAATGTTTTTCGTAATTTATGACTTTGTTGTCTATGGCATATCGGAGCTGTTCCAGTGTCTCCGGAGACATTCCGGCTCCATTGTCTTCAATGGATATCACTACGGTATCATCACCGTAGAGTACCTGAATGGAAATAAAAACTTCAGGTGTATCGGCTGAAAGACCGTGCAGGATAGAATTCTCCAGGAATGGCTGTAATGTAAATTTGCAGATCGTGAAATTTTCTATTCCGTCTTCGGCATTGATCTCCCAGTTAAGATTATCTTTATGGCAGAGTTTCTCCATTTCCAGATACAGGCGGGCAATTTCCAGTTCGTCTTTGATCGGTATCAGTTCTTTTGATTTTCTCAGCGTCAGTCGGTAAAAGGCAGTCAGATTTGTCAGCATCTGATCTGCAATATCCAATTTGCCAAGTGCCTGGCAGGTTTCGGATGGTTCCAAGGATATTGTAGAGAAAATGTGGATTGATCTGTGATTGTAATAACTGATATTTCAGCCGTTCTTCATTAATGGAGAGACTGACAATTGATTCAGATTCTGGGCAATTGTGTGCTGCATATCTTCAAAGGTAATCCCCAGATTGTCTATTTCATCATAATTGGAAGCATCAGCCGGATGCGGGAGTGTGATGATGGAAAGGTGCTCCGGATCATGTCCGAGATGAAAGGATTCCATGGCATAGGACAGTGCGGCAATTCTGCTTGTCAGTTTCCTGGAAAAAAAAGATTACAAATAAAAATAGTCAGCGGCAGAGAAATAATTACAGTGATCAACAGTGTTTTGATCAGTACCTGTGTATTGCTTTTGATATAGTTTTCCGGGATTTCCGTAATATGCAGCCAACCGTTATCCAGAGTGCGGCAGTTATAGTAGATGTCATTGTCTTTAAAGAAGGAATTGGTATTTTCCAGAAACATCTGTTTTATTGAATCTGAAATCCAGGTCTGATTACGGGAAGAATCACTGTGAGCTGCAATTTGTCCCTGTGGTGTCAGAATGTAACTGGAAATTGCGGTATCAGAAGCAGAAGTCTGAAGATACCGGGAAAATTCATCGCAGTCAAGTGCAATACAATAAGCATATTCGAGAACATTGCTGGATTTGTCCTGAAGAGCACGAAAACACAGCAGTGTATTTGCGCTTCTTTTGGAAGCAGATATAACTCTGGGTAAGGTGGTATTTTTCTTTAACAGCCACAGGGAAGAAGAACCTATGGAATGTAATTCAGATTCGCTGATTCCATAATTGAAAAGTTTATCTGTGGAAAAGAAATATATACCCTCATCAGCTCCGGTTTGTTCCGGTTTTAAAAAAACATATATATGAAAGAAATCAAATGTAGATTTATATAATGAAATTATTGCTTCTCATGGATGTTAATGCCTGCATGGTGCTAACCTGATCTGGGGAAGAGTGTTCAAAAGCGTACATCTGATACTGGATGGTGTCAGCAACGTTTTGGTCTGGTTCAGACGGCTGTTAAGCTGAAAAATAAGCTGTTCATCAGACATCAATGCAGAGTTTGTGATTCGGTCTCTGGCAAGATTATAGGAAACATGGTAACTGACCAGTGCAACAAGTGTCAGAGGAAGCAGGGTTGCAACCAGAAAGGCAATCAGGAGTTTTTGCCTGAAATGAGGAAAATCTGGAAGGAATCCATTTATGATAATTTATTTTTTTTCAAGTTGAGTTTCATTACACATAATACTCCTTATATGAATAGGTTTGATTTTATCAGGTATCTTTTTGAAGATTGCCATATTATACAGCAATTCTGTAAAGATGCAACACAGTGTTCATCTGCTATCTGTATTATAAAAAATCAGAATGAAAAAAACAATAGAACGAAAAATAATATAAATCAATCAAAAGAAATTGTATTTAGTAAAAAGAGTGTTTTTTGTTATTCTTTAAATTACCAAATAACACAGAACAGTTGATGCGAGAGAACTGTTCGGAAAAGGAGAGAATATGAGGAAAAAAAGTGTTAAAGTGCAGTTTTTAGCTGCAACAATGGTGGCAGGAATGATGGGGAATGTTGTAAGTGTATCAGCAGAGGAGAAATATGATCTTACTTTATACAGCGTTAACACTACTGACCCGGATTTTGATGACTGGCTTGCAAATGTAGAGGAGGCAACAGGTTTAAATATCAATGTTATTGCAGCTCCGACAGATACAGACACACGTCAGCAGAAGATTACAACGATTCTTTCTACAGGAGATTCTTCCGTAGACATTGTCGAAATCAACGATGAAATGAGTGCTGCATTCAAGAATTCCGGATGGCTGGAAGGTCTGAATGACACGGTTATGACAGATGATATCATTGATCAGTTTGCGCAGGGTTATATTCAGGATATGATCACAGATAAGGATGGAAATATTGTAGGAGTTCCGGGATATACAGGATATCTTGCATTTTGGGTAAATCAGGAAATTATGGATGAGGTGGGAATCGAATCCATTGATACAAAAGAAGATTTCATGAAATACATGGAAGCAGTTTCAAAAGATGGACGTTTCGGATACGGCGGTTCCTGGGAAAAGACATATGCATTTAATGAAATTGCACAGTTTGTAAATATGTTTGGCGGTGACTACTTCGACTGGACAAAAGAAGAAAATAAAGAAGCAATTCAGTTCCTTCATGATCTGGTTGCCAACAAAGAAACACCTGTTGATCAGATCGCAGATAAATATGATCAGATGAATCCAAAAATCAATGATGGCAAATACGGATGCTGGTTTATGTGGGGCTTAGGTACGGATTATGCAAAGGCAGATATGCTGGGAGCTGACAAGATCCACATGGCAATGGTACCTGATTTCAGCGGCAATGGAGAGCGAGCAATCTTTACAGATTCCTGGAACTATGTGCTGAACAGTGCATCCAAAAACAAAGATGCAGCCATTAAATTCCTGCAGTATATGGCAGATGAAGGTGGAATGGAAGCATCCTATAAAGCATTTGACAGATATCCTGCAAGAAAGGATGTTGCAGAGAAGGTAGTTCCGGATTCTGACCCGGCAAAAGAAATGTACAGCAGATATGCAAATGAATGCAATGTACAGGGACGTCCACTGGTGGCACAGACAATGGAATTTATCAGCGATATGGGAACGATCTTCCAGTCCTGTATGAAAGACGAGATTACAGTTGATGAGTTCTGCAAGAAGGCTCAGGATGTGTAGATATGTATAAGTAAAGATATAAAAAACAGCAATGTAAAGCAGAGGTAAAAGTCTGCTTTACATTGCTTGATGAACAGGGAGGAAAGTTCCATGACAATAAGTAAAAAAACTATGAAGTGGATACCATGGCTTTTGATCCATGCCGGTTGTACTGATCAGAGGCTTTACAACAGTATATCCCATTCTGATGACTGTGAAAAACAGCTTCTTTAATATCAGTATCCTTGCAGGTATCAATGAATTTATAGGCTTCAAGAATTACCTGAAGGTATTTTCTGATCCTAAAGTGCTTACATCGATCAGCTTTACGGCAATATTTGTGGTTGTTTCCATGATCCTGCATGTGATCCTCGGAGTTATTCTGGCACTGATCCTGAATATGAAATTCAAAGGCCGCCGTTTTCTGAGGACTATTGTGCTGATCCCATGGGCTATGCCAGCAGTAGTAGCCGGTATGGCTGCAAAATGGGCATTTAACAATGATTATGGTCTGATCAATGATTTTATCCGCTGGTTTGTACCGGGATACCAGAACAGCTGGCTGATCAATACAGGTACTGCAAGAGCAGCAGTAATTGCAATGGACCTGTGGAAGGATCTTCCGTTCTTTGCAATTCTTGTACTTTCCGGACTTCAGTTTATTTCCGGCGATATCTATGAGGCAGCAAAGGTAGACGGTGCAAACGGGATTCAGAGCTTTTTCCGGATCACACTTCCGCTGATCGCAAAAAATGTCCTGACTTTATGTATTCCGTTCACACTCTGGAGACTGACAACCTTCGATCTGGTTTATTCCATGACATCCGGAGGTCCTGGCGAGGATACTGCGCTGATCGCATATAGGATCACAACAGAAGCATTTACAAATCTAAACGTAGGATATGCTTCGGCGCTGGCTATGCTGCTGTTTGTTGTAATGGCGATCTTCAGCTGGCTGAATATACGTGTTATGAGTAAGTTTGACAGTTAGGGGGGAATTATCGTGAAGAATACAGGAAAATATAATGTTTATCATGGAGTGATAGCTGTTGGAAGATGGGTTCTGTTTGCCATTGTGGCTTTTCTGATCCTGTTTCCGGTCTACTGGATCTTTATTTCTTCGATCACACCGGCAGGAGAACTGTTTAAAACACCGATTGATTATCTTCCGGATCATCCCACACTGGAAAGCTACACATTTCTGCTACAGAATGTCGGACTGCTTTCAAAGATTGGAAACACCGTACTGATCGTCGGTCTTACTCTTGTGATCAGCACCGTGCTGTGTGCAATGGCAGCTTATGGCTTTTCAAGATTTAACTCAAAGGGAGTTTCTGTTGCATTTGCATTTGTTCTGGCTACCATGCTGATCCCTGAGGTTGTTACAGCCCGCCCGCTGTATGAGTTTATGCAGAAGGTAAAGCTGTATGATACATATCCGGGACTTATCCTTCTTTATATCAGTACCGTTATACCGTTTACGGTTCTGATCCTCAGAAACTTTGTCGGTGAGATCCCGATCTCACTGGAGGAGGCAGCTGCTATTGACGGCGCATCTTTTTCACAGAGACTGTTTACGATCGTTCTGCCGCTGATGAAGCCGGCGATCGCTACGGTTTGCATCATCAACTTTATTACCTGTCTGAATAACTTTTTCACACCATTGTTTTATTCAAATGGTATTCAGGTACTTTCTGTTTCCATCGTACAGCTTCCGTTACGTGACAATATGTATGGAGTTCCGTGGGATCTGGTCAGCGCCATGGGATGGATCATCCTTCTTCCGATCATTATCTTTGTAGCTGTTTTTGAGAAACAGATCATGGATGGTATCATGGCAGGTGGAGTAAAAGCGTAAATATTTTTAATTTCCAAAAGAGAGGAGAAAACAGATATGTATCAGGCATTTACAGGCGGACTGGGAGGAATCGCACTTGCAAAGCATGGAAAAAGCCGTGCGATCAACGCGGAAAATCCGCATGGAGAAAAAGGCAGAGGCGGTATGGCTGCAAGTCATCTGGGACCATCCAGAAAAGGAAGCCCGTGTCTTAAGGATATTGAGCCGGGAACTGTGGTAACTCTGGCAGAAATGGAAGGACCGGGACAGATCAATCATATTTGGATCACCGTTGATAACAAGACTACAGAGGCAGATTGCTTTGTACTGAGAGATCTTGTGATCCGTATGTACTGGGATGACGAGGAAACTCCTTCCGTGGAAAGTCCTCTGGGTGATTTCTTCTGCTGCGGATTCGGAAGAGAATGTTTTGTAAATTCTGTTCCGGTGGCTGTTGTTCCAAACAGGGGCTTTAACTGCTATTTTCCGATGCCGTTTAAGAAGAAAAGCAAAGATCACACTGGAAAACCAGCATGCAAATAAAAATCCCGGCTTTCTTTTATCAGGTAGATTACTGTCTCTATGATGAGCTTCCGGACGATATTGCTTATTTCCATGCGCAGTGGAGACGGGAACGGTTGACAGAAAAAACAAAAGATTATACAATTTTGGATGGAGTAAAAGGAAAAGGCCATTATATAGGAACCTACATGGCACTTACCACACTGGAACGTTACTGGTGGGGCGAGGGAGAAATGAAATTTTATATTGACGGAGATGAGGAGTATCCGACCATCTGCGGAACAGGAACGGAAGATTACTTTGGGGGTTCCTGGAGCTTTGCCAAACAGGTGGATGGAAAAACCGTGGAACAGAATTATAACACACCATATCTGGATATCCGTATTATTCTGCCCATGACGAACTGATCCACAATTTTTTATCATAATGATGACTGCCCGCCAATGAGAGGCTTTTACAGATGGCACTTACAGGATCCGATCTGCTTTGAAGAGGATCTTCGCGTTACGATCCAGCAGATAGGCGTCGGATACCGTGGCCTGTTTGAACGACAGGATGATGTGGCAAGTGTAGCGTACTGGTATCAGACACTTCCTCATGCACCGTTCCAGCCGTTGATGTCAAAAGAGGATAGATGGCCCAGATAAAAAGGGTGGTAGAGATTGAAAAAACAGGTATTTTGCGGGGTATTTGCCCTGGCTCTGGCAGTGACAGGATGTGGAGCCCAGAAGAAGGAGACTGCATCTGATATTGTGCCGGAGAACAGACAGGAACTGACGATCCTTCATATGGATGCAGACACAGAGGGCTTTGATTCTTTTATCAGTCAGGCGGAAAAGGATCTTGGAATAGAGATCCATATCGAAAAATGTCCGTCTAATGCGGACAATCGCCAGGCCAAAATAGCAACTCTTCTGACATCAGGAGATGATTCTGTTGATCTGATCACAGTAAATGATGAGATGATATCCGAATTTAAGCATAAGGGATTTCTTCTTCCGCTGGAAGATACGGTTATGACAGAGGAGACAGCGGCGAATTTTCCACAGGAATACCTGAAAGAAATATGCATGTCAGACGGACATATTTTTTTCGGTACCGTTCAGGATGGATATCATGGCATTCTGGGTGAACCAGGAATTGCTGGATCAGGCTGGTCTGGACAGACTCTCCTGTCTCAGTGATCTTGAGATCCTTCAGAAAAAGCTTCAGAATACGGGAAAATATGCATACGGGGATGCATGGGAGATTTCTTACATATATAATAGTATCAGCGAGTATGTCGATTTTTCGGAGGAGATTATACAGACTGGACGGATCCGAAAACAAGAGAAGCGGCAGAATATATGAAGCGAATGCTGGATACAGGGATGATATCAGAGGAGAATCTGATCGACCAGCATGACCAGCTGAATGAAAAATTTATAAACGGCCAGTATGGATGTATGTTCATGTATACTGGTGCGTTGAGTACCTTTCAGAATGCAGGCGTGTATGGAAAAGATAAGCTCCATATGGCACCATTTCCGGAATTTGACGAGAAGGTGACCAATATCGCAACCTGGCAGTATGTACTGAATAAAAATTCTGATCATAAAGAAAGCAGCTCTGAAGTTCCTCCAGTATGTGTCCGGATATGAGGCCAGTAAAAATTACGGACAGCTGACAAAAATGTGTCCGGCAAGACTGGATGTGATCGAGGATAAGAATTTTGATCTGGATGGCATTGAAATGATCCGGCAATATCTGAAAGATTATAGCTGAAGGCAAGACCACTGTGTGCCGATTCCATAGAAGCTGTTTCGTCCATGGGGACGGAATTTCAGAAATATGTGCTGGGACAGAAAACAGAAGCGGAATTTTTTGCTGGGGCACAGAACTGCATAGACCAGTATTACAAAAAAAGCATCGTACTGATGCTTTTTTTTTGTTTTGAAAAAATAAGAACTTTTTTTTTTTCAAAACAATATTTGACAAAATATTTTTACATGGTGATATCTTAAAAGACTGTAGATGTTAGCACTCCACTAAAAATGAGTGCTAACAGATATAAAAAAAAGAATCAACATCCGTCAGGAAGAATAAAAAAGGAAAGGAGATGGCTTCATGGAAGAAGGTGTTGAATGAGCGCAAAGCAAAAAATCTTGAAAGCAATCATCAAGACCTATATGGAAACCGGAGAACCGTTGGCTCCAGGACCATTTCCAAGTATGCGGATCTCAATG
>ENA-OQAX01000412-OQAX01000412.1-human-gut-metagenome-genome-assembly--contig:-NODE-412-length-10283-cov-1.736117_pt1 | contig 10283 bp, 14 predicted proteins | sample MGYA00242741_ERZ504539 | MGnify/ENA primary metagenome ERZ504539 (study PRJEB26092, sample SAMD00036277) | human gut metagenome | host: Homo sapiens | study: EMG produced TPA metagenomics assembly of... | reverse complement strand
TGGAAGACCTCAGGGAAGCAACCTGAGGATGATTTGGCCTGATGTTTCCCACAGCATCCATCGACGACGCCTCTGGAGGTGACGAACCCAACGTTCTTGTATATTCCGTTATACGTTGATGAGGTGCTTCGCGGTTCGAACTCGAATGCTGGAAGAGTGGCAAGGGAATACTTATGGGAGCCGCCTTGGAAAGGGATGATCACAGATCGGTAACGGATATCGCCGGTCGCGTTGATGGTCTGGCGCTGATGCCAAGTGGATATTAACGATACGCTTCCTCTTTCCATGTTGACGAAGACCATTCCGCTTGTAATGGTGGGTGTGGGCGATGAAAAACTGCCTGCCGCATACCTGCAATGCGATAACGCATCGGGCATGAGGCAGATCGTCGACCATCTTGTCGAAGTCCACCATATCAACGATATGGCATTCGTCGGTGGTGTCATGGTGGAGCGTGCGCGAGGGGTACCGACGCTGATGACGTCGTCTCGCGCTATGACGCGTTTAAAAAATGCCTCGAGGAACGTGGTCTCGATTCCAGCGACGCGCTGTTGGATGACTCCTTCGCCACGTCCGATGAATACATGGTGGGTTTGTGCGAGGCGATAGGATCCGGCAGACTGCCGCAGGCCTTGGTCTGCGGCACGGACCAGACCGCCTTCGGCGTGATCAGACTCCTCGAGGAGGCCGGTGTCCGGTTCCCGACGACGTCATCGTCACCGGATTCGACGGAATCTCGCCGGACGGCTGATGGAACCGCAGCTGACGACCGTCCGCCAGCCCATGGAGGACATGGGGCGCGAGGCGGCTCGCATGCTGCTTTCCAGGAACGGGGAGCCTTGGGAGAAGGCTGAAAGACGAGTACTCCCGGTCCGCCTCATTGTGCGCGGCAGCTGCGGATGCAATCAAAAATCTAAGCGCATAAATCATATGGGCGTGTCGCCTTGACTTCCTTAAATCTAAGCGCTTAAATTGTAATATCAATCATAAGCGGTTAGATTGATATGAATCAAAGGAGATTTCAATGAGGAAGCCATTTTCAAAGCGGTCGTGGCCGGCATGGCCAGTGTGGCGATGATTGCCGGTATGTCCGCGTGCGGACGGTCCGCGAACAACGCGGATTCCGATTCCGATGCGGTCAAGACCATCGATTCAAGCAAGGCCACCGGCGACCTGACCATCTGGGCCATGGGCAACGAGGGCGATCTGCTGGGCGATTTCGTCAAGGGATTCGAAAAGGAGAACCCGACGCAAGGTCAAGGTCACCGCGATTCCGTGGTCCTCCGCGCACGACAAGCTCCAGACCGCCATCGCCGCGGGCAATGGCCCCCGACCTTGCGCAGATGGGCACCACCTGGATGGCCGATTTCTCCAACTCGTTCTCCACCGTGCCTGACAACCTCGACATGTCCGACTTCTCCGACGGGTCTAGGGCTGCCGGCCAGGTCGACGGGAAACAGCTCGGCGTGCCTTGGTACATCGACACCAGAGTGCTGTACTACCGTACCGACATTGCCGGGATGGCTGGTTGGAACAAAGCTCCGAAGACTTGGAATGAGCTTAAGCGGATGGCCAAGGACATGCAGAAGGTCGACGGGGTCAAATATGGCATGAGCCTCAATTCATCTGGCACTGACGCGTTCCTCGGAACTTTGCCGTTCTCCTACTCGGCCGGGGCGTCCTTGACTAACGAGGAACAGACGAAATGGACTTTCGAAGATACTGGCATAAAGAAGGGACTGAACTTTACCACCAGTCTCTACAAGGACGGCGTCGCGAACGTCAACGCGACGTAAGCTCCGGTGCCGACATAGCGGACTTCGTGTCCGGTGACACTCCGATGATGCTGCAGGGGCCGACCGCCGTCAGCCAGATCAACGAATTGGGCGGCGACGGATTCGAATCCAAGTACGCCACCGTCGTCCTGCCGTCGATGGACGAATCCTCGGGTCCCGCCACGTCCTCGTCGGAGGCTGCGACCTTGTGACGTTCAAGGATTCCAAGAACAAGCAGTCCGCGTGGAAGTTCATCCAGTGGGCCAGCAAACCCGAGGTGCAGGCCGAATGGTACAAGAAGTCCTCCGATCTGCCCGCTTCCCAGAAGGCATGGGACGATGACGCGCTCTCCGGCAACGACAAGCTTTCGGCATTCGGCGACCAGCTGAAGAACACCATGGCTCCGCCGGCGTGTCCACCTGGGCCCAGGTATCCTCCGCCGCGGATCGTATCCTCGAGCAGATGAACAAGGGACAGGTCACCGTCGACGAGGGGCTGAAGAACCTGCAGTCCGAAGCCGACTCCATCGGAACCGGGAACTGATCCCATGAGCCTCGGAACAAGAAAGACGAAGACGGAGGGCTCGGGCAACGTTCTCCGCCGCCGTCGCACGATTCTCGCATGGGGATTCGCGCTGCCCTTCGTGGTCGTGTTCTGCGTATTCATGCTGATCCCCCTCCTGTCCTCGATGGCGATGTCCTTCACCGACATCACCTCCAAGGACCTCCGCACCCCGTTCAACGTCAACTTCGTCGGACTGGACCAGTACATCGCACTGTTCCACGATCGTCGCTTCCTGCACGCGTTGGGCGTCACCGGAATCTTCGTGCTCGTCGGCCTGCCGATCACCATGGTGATCGCCCTCGCGTTCGCGGTGGCCCTCAACAAGGGATCCAAGCACCTCAACGCGTTTCTTCAGGGCGGTGTTCTACGCGCCGGTCGTCGCCAGTGTGGTCGCAGTCTCCGTCGTGTGGAGGTACATCCTCCAGAAGGACGGCCTGCTCAACTCGCTCTTGGCCGTCTTCGGCATTGCCGGACCGGACTGGCTGCACGACACCCGCTACGCACTGCCCGCGCTGATGGTCATGACCATCTGGCGCAACATGGGAACGCTGATGATCATCTTCCTCGCCGGCCTGCAGGCCATCCCCGAGGAGCTGAAGGAGGCCGCGGCCATCGACGGCGCGGGCAAATGGCGCACCTTCCGCAGCATCACGCTTCCGCTGCTCAAGCCCACGCTGCTGCTGGGAGCCGTGCTCCTTTCCGTCGCCTACCTGCAGTTCTTCGAGGAATCCTTCGTGATGACTCAGGGAGGGCCGCTCGACTCGACGCTCTCCGCCGCGTACTACGTGTACCAGAAGTTCGGTTTCGGACAGTACGGAATCGCTTCCGCAGCCAGCTGGGTGCTGTTCATCATCATCGCGCTGGTCAGCGTGCTTCAGTTCCGCATTCTCAAGGAGGATTGAGATGACAGCCACGACAGTCGCGGCCTCGAGGCCGCAAAGCAACAAGCAGTCGCTCTGGCGCCGATTCGTCAAGGGGCGTGGACTCTCCTACTGCGTCCTCGCGGTGATCGGAGTCTTCTGGATCTTCCCGTTCCTGTGGATGGCGCTGGGCTCGTTGAAGACCCAGAGGGAGATCCTCGCCAAACCGCCGAAGCTCCTGCCCGAGCACGCCTCGCTCGCAAACTTCGCGAAATGGTTCGGGGAACTGAACTTCGGCACCTACTTCACCAACAGCATGGTCGTCGCCGTGATCACCGTCCTCGGGAACATGGTGCTCTGCTCCATGGTCGGATACGCCCTGGCGAAGATGGACTTCGCCGGCAAGAACATCTTGTTCGGCGCCGTCATGGTGACGCTCATGGTTCCGAGCGTGGCCACGTTTGTCCCCCCTGTTCGTGATCATCTCGAACATGGGACTCGCGAACTCCTACGCGGCGCTCATCCTGCCGTTCCTGTGCCAGCCCATCGGAGTCTTCCTGATGAGACAGTTCATCTCCGGAATCCCCGACGCGCTGATGGAGGCCGCGAGGGTCGACGGCGCCGGTGAGCTGCGCATATTCTTCCAGATCGTCCTGCCCCAGTGCGGGCCGCCGCTGGCGACGCTGTCCATCCTCACGTTCCTGTCCTCCTGGAACAACTTCCTGTGGCCGTTGGTCGCGGCCCAGACCGAGGAGAAGTACACGCTGCCCGTGGCACTGTCCCTCTACTCCACCGGCCAGAACGCCACGAACTACAGCGTCCTGCTCGCCGGAGCGGTACTGGTGGTCACCCCGATCCTCCTCCTGTTCGTATTCCTGCAGCGCTACTTCATCCAGGGCGTCGCCGGAACGGGCATCAAATAGAAAGACATGTCATGAAAGAACAATACGAGTTCCCGCCGGAATTCATCTGGGGCGCGTCCACGGCCGCGCACCAGATCGAAGGGAACAACGTCGCGAGCGACTGGTGGGCCAGGGAGCATGCCGAACGCACGGATCTCAGCGAACCGTCGGGAGACGCGGCCGACAGCTACCACCGCTACGGCGAGGACATCAGAATGCTCGCCGACGCCGGATTGGGCATGTACCGCTTCTCCATCGAATGGGCCCGCATCGAGCCCGCGGAGGGCTGCTTCTCCAAAGCGCAGCTGCTGCACTACCGCCAAATGATCGACGCGTGCCACGAGAACGGCGTCGAGCCCATGGTCACGCTGAACCACATGACACTGCCGCTGTGGCTCGCCACCAAGGGCGGATGGCTCAACGCCGATGCCATCGACTACTTCGCCCGGTACGTGCGGTACGTGATGCCGATCCTCCACGACGTCACCTGGGTCTGCACCATTAACGAGCCGAACATGGTCGCGCTGACCCGTGGCGGAACCGAAGGCAGCGACTTCGTGGCCGCCTCGCTGCCTGCGCCCGATCCGGACATCTCCGCCACGCTCGTCAAAGCGCACAGGAAAGCCAGGGAAATACTGTCCGAGAACCCGCGTATCAAGTCCGGGTGGACCATCGCCTGCCAGGCGTTCCACGCCATGCCCGGATGCGAACGGGAGATGGAGGAATACCAGTACCCGCGCGAGGACTACTTCACCGAGGCCGCGGCCGGGGATGACTTCATTGGGGTGCAGGCCTATCTGAGGACCTTCATCGGCAAGGATGGCCCCGTACCGATCCCCGAGGACGCGGAACGCACCCTCACCGGCTGGGAGTACTTCCCGCCGGCGCTGGGCATCGCCATCCGCCATACTTGGAACGTCGCCAAACGCACGCCGATAATCGTCACCGAAAATGGCATCGCCACTGCCGATGACCGCCGGAGGATCGACTACACCTTCGGCGCCATAGCCGGCATGCACGACGCGATGGACGACGGCATCGACGTGAGGGGATACCTCCACTGGTCCCTGCTCGACAACTACGAATGGGGCTCGTTCACCCCGACGTTCGGCCTGGCCTCCTGGGACAGGGACACCTTCGAACGCCATCCGAAGCCATCCCTGGACTGGCTGGGATCAATCGCGAGAACGGGGGTCATGGCCAGATAGAAGCCGTTTCCTCTCCATCCATTACATGAAAGGGCGCACGTTTGAAACGTGCGCCCTTTCGTTTGATTTGGCGGATTCAATAGAAAACGGGTATAGCCCTCGATCTGGAAGAACATGTCCGTCCGGCGGCCGATGCTCGCGGCTGGCATACGCCGAAAACGCAGCACTGCTGTTCCCGTAAGGTCGCATCTCCCTTAACGTGTCAAGCGTCTCCTGATACGTTGCTGTATCGACGCCGGTTTCGTCATTCCTTGCCTTTCCCGAGTGCCCTGTCGGCCAAGTGCGTTTCAACTCGAGAAAATAGCCGGGTTATGGCGGGCCGGCGGGGAGGGGCGTGCTGGACGCCTGCGCGAACTCGGTCTGACCCGATTCGCTGGATGTCTAGCCACAATGGAATGACTTGATGCGTATTCCAAGCCGGACGGAGGATGGAATGCATCTCCACGCGGATGGCGGCCGAATTCTTAAGTGTTTGCACCAGCGTTACATAAAAACGCTTAGCGAACCGAAATGATGTCCGGCGGAGCGTGTCCTTGCGCGTCTGGAAACGGATATCCGTATTCGTTCGAAGGTTTCTCGACCAGGGGATGGGCTTTGCTTTTTCAGATTGACAGTCCGTAATCATTTCGGATATGTCGGAATTTAGACAGGAATCCCTTGGATGCGCCGCGGGCGATAAATACGGGCCGTGGTGCGGGAAGGACCTCGAACATGACGATTCGAAGAACACGGTCGCCTATTTCGGCGAGCGTGCCGCTTCCCACCCTCGGCGAGGTCACGGCCGGCACCGCGAGCCTCAGCCGGTAGGAGCTACCCACAGGATCATTCGTGTTGGTCGGAGTTCTCTCGTTCGGCGACGGAATTGTATCCGTGGGGTACTTCGTCGTTGTTTCTACGGACGGATCCGAGGGTGCTCCATCCACAGTGTTCGCGGTCGATGATCTCTTTGGGTGACTTGTTCATGTCGAAGATCTCCAGGATCGAGTACTGGAAGTTCTTCTCGATGTATCCGGCGCCGAGGTTTCTGAGCTGCTTGTTTCCCCCGGAGTGGTCTCCGGACGCGTATTCCTTCCAACGCGACAGCAGACCGTGCGAGGCTCCTTTCCGTGAGTAGGCGGACCCCACGTAATGCCATCCCGTTCGTCTATCGGTCTGCAGATAGACCGCCTGGACGCTGCCGAGGGCCGCCCGCCATTCCTCGTTGTTCACGGCCGCCACGAGCTGCCGGTGCGTCAACCGAACGTTCTCGTATCCAGAGAACGGTAACGCGGATACGGGGGATTGAGCGATTTTCTCAAGGGTCATCGTCTTGAGAAATCCCGGCGCGTTCTTCATTGTTGGACAGGTTAAAGACGACTCCCGTGTAACCCGGATCTCTTTTGTAGTACACTACCGCCCTGGCCTTTAGCGAGGCGTATTCCGGGATCTCATTGTAACGGTATAGAATCTTGCCGTCGTTCTCCGTGTACTCGTCGAGGACGTCGTAGGCTCCGACGAACAGCCATTGTGTGGGGTGGGGATTCTCTGGCTTGAGCTGAATGAACTGGAGGACTTTACGTGTGTGAATCTGCGCTGTTGCCTTATCCTTATCTGCCATTTCTTCGTGAAAATCCACTTCATCAGGTCATCATAGGAGAAATAGTAGCGTCGGAAGATCACTCCATTTGCCCATTCCGGGTTGCTGCCATTCAGACGAATGCTATAGCCGGCTAGGTCCTCTTCGTCGAGTCCCAATAGTTCGAGGAACCGGATCGGTTCCGTATCCTGGATTCCGTCTTCGATGCGCGTCATTGCCATCGCCTTTCCATTCCCGATTGCCGCCGGACGGTATGATTTTCCGGTTTGTAAGACAGTCTAGCGTCTTGATGATGAGGATTATGGAACCGGCTGGCTCCTTGCCAGGTGGACGTGGAGTCCGACGAAGGGTTGCGGGTCCGGCTGTCTTCGTGGAACGACGACGGTTTGACGTGGCCGGGTGATGGGAATGAGACCGGTCGCGCGGTGTCTGGGCGTTATCTGTTGTCATGTCGCCATGTCGCGAAATCGGTTCGTTGTTGGATGAGTGTGGTCCTGTGAATTCTTAAATGTTGTACCGAATGCAACATGCAACACTTGGTGAATCCGACTAGGACCATCGGAATGCGTCTTGGACCATTTCGAAACGGCGTTTTCGGAGCGTAAACCGGACTGGGGAGTTGTCTCCGACACTCCGGCGGAAAGTGTCTCAAAACCCGTCCCGTAATCAACGTTCCGAAACTCCATGCCTTTGACGGGTAATGGTACGGTCGGTCAAATTGCGGTGATGATGGGCGTTGGGCAATCCACTGTATATCGGTATCTGAATGAAGCGGATGGCAAGCGCTGAACAGTCGTTTCCTAAAAATATGTTCATATGTCGCCGGCGTTTGGCGAAGGATCGGCCGTGCGGACCATTGTGACCATGGATGGGGACGGCAGGCTCGCCATAGACCTGCGTCACAAGGTGAGGGCATTGGCGCGATGCTGCTGAAGGGCGCCGCGGAATAACGCCTCGACTCCATTCCGAACCGGCCGGTCGCCGCGCGACGTTTTACCGTTAATCTGTAGAATCAGTCGGAATCTGGCGTTGATGCAGTCGCGCGGTCAGAACAGTGCGCTCGGTATCCGGAAAAGTGCGGAATCGGGTAAAATGTTTTCAAAAAGTGCGGAAATCGGGAAACCAGGGATGACGGCCATGTTTTGACGGGGTGCGCAATGCCATGCTCGGATGAGGGGGGTGATTTCATGGCGGAATGGCGCCGTTTTTTTAAGGGGGTCATAGATGCGCAGGTGGCCATGGAAGGGCGGCTCTCCCTCATGAAATGTTACGGAAGGGCAAAAACTCGCTCATAAAAGTGTGAGATGAGGATGCCGGATGTTTCAGAGAAAACGATGACAAGGTCAGCCATGGCCACATCGCCGTATCGCCATTCGTCACAGCAGCTCGTCTCTCTTAAGCGCTCCGAACGGGTCTTCCTCCGTCTGATATTCCATTGCATGGTCTTTGAACACGTTTGATATACAGAACATATTTGTTGCGGACTGCAAGTGCGGAACCGGGCTTATAGAGACAAAGTGCGAGCGTATTGGACGGTTCGTTGTCGGACGGCTTGTATTAGAGAGGTAGTTCCCGATAGACCAAATCGTCACGGACCGCAAACCCTGATGCTCCCAGAAATCGTTGCCGGCATCGTTGTCTGCGGGCACACCGACGGCGACTTTTGGCAGGCCGATCGCACGAAGCGCTTCAACCACTCGGCCCACCAAAAGCGAGCCAATGCCCATACCGCGCGCGTCGGGATCGACCGCCGTGTGGTAGATGCGCGACCGTCTGCTATCGTGACCGGCAAGAATCGCTCCAATAATCCTTCCGCCATCGTCCTCGGCTACGAAACAGGTGTCGGGATTGCGTTTGAGGAACGTCTTTATCGCATCCTTGCAATCGTCTATATCCCTCATAGTGAAACCTGTGCATCGCGTCCACAGTCCGTATACCAGCGGATAATCCTCGATTTTCATATGGCGTATGGTCAGTGCTGTCGGTTCGGTCATATTTCTTGCCTTTCTTTTTGAACGCCAACTTCGATTCTCGCATCGTTCCGGTATTTTCTGTGCGGGTATGCCATATTTGCGTTGCACGGCCGTTCGTGGCGTGCGTGTCGGGGAAGCCGTGGAAGTGCCTTGAAGGACAATCCGTCGTTTTTTCGGGGATACACCGGATGTGAACACATGGCAACGGCACGGTGAACTATGCTTAACTGGAATTATGCATATGAAGAACAGAAGGATCGCGAGAGCGGCGGCTGTGGTAATCGCAACCGCCATATTGTGCGGCATTGTGCCTATGATTGGCGTCGCACTGCGCAATTCGGCAATCGCGACAATGCGTGAAACCAATATTTTGCAGGCTTTAGCGGCGCTGCCAGAAGGGTTGCGCGACTGCTCTACGGTACTTGCGTATTTGTTTTCAACGGTAGGCTGCATCGCAATCGTCGCCGCGCTTGCCGCTGTCGATTTGCGTATTACCGGCAGCAGGCGCGTCGTCATCCGCGATGTCGTCGTGTCGGCGGCGCCGATACTGTACGTGACCGGTGTCAAATGGCTGGTCGAACGCCCCCGTCCGATTACTTCCGTCGGCAGTGATCTATTGCCAGGCGATCCAAGTTTTCCGAGTGGTCACACGGCAGCCGCGGTGATCGTATCGGTCATGATGATTCTTACCGTACGTAATTTCGCGCGCAAATGCTTCCCCGACGGAGAAGATGACGGGCGTGCAAACCGAAGACGGGTGTTCCTCCGCAGGGCGATCATTGGCGCTGTCGCGCTTGTCGTGGCGGTTGCTGGTTCGCGACTACTGCTCGGCTTGCACTATCCGACCGACGTGATTATTTCCGCCACCATCTGTCCGCTCATTTCCTACGCCGTATGGTGTGTATGGAACGCATACGAAAGCGCGGGGGAGCGGTAAAATCGTGCGCTGGGTCGACGTCGTCGATCAGATGCCAATTCCAAACAGAGTGCTATCTGCCATGTGAGTTCCTTTGATTCTGAAATCAGTTTGGGGATATCCGATTGTGCGTGCAAAACGGCAGGTTGTGTAATACGGCAGTGGTGGTGTGACAAAAGCTGGTTCAATCAAACTAGCGGCGAAAACCTGCGTGCGGCACGGCACGATGCAGCGCGGTGCGGCAGCGGGAAAATCGCAAGAAAAACCACAGTGAAGCCGAGCAAGACAGACCTGACGAAGCGGGTTTGCGACATACTTAGTGCAAGGGAGAGCCAATGGAACTCGAAGAACTTTCGGTCGTTGAAAAGGCTGCAATGCTTTCCGGTGGGTCCGAATGGGATTCGCGAGGCAACGCCCGCGAAGCTCCGCTTATGGAAGAACTCCTGCTTGAGACGGCCGAAGAACCCCTCCGCGGCCGCGTTGTCCGGAGAACAGCCTTTCGCGCTCAT
>ENA-OQAX01000411-OQAX01000411.1-human-gut-metagenome-genome-assembly--contig:-NODE-411-length-10285-cov-2.572947_pt1 | contig 10285 bp, 10 predicted proteins | sample MGYA00242741_ERZ504539 | MGnify/ENA primary metagenome ERZ504539 (study PRJEB26092, sample SAMD00036277) | human gut metagenome | host: Homo sapiens | study: EMG produced TPA metagenomics assembly of... | reverse complement strand
CTCTCCCCGGACCGCCTTTTTCTGCCGGATGGGCAGTTTGCAGCCGCTGGGCGTTGACCTCTTTCACCCGCTGAACAGCTTCGAACAGCCGTGCTCTGCGGGTATCTTGTAGGCCTTCAGGGAGGGCGACACCGCAAGGGCAGATGGTTTTCTCGGTGCGGGAGGCATCTGCCACTACGAGATTGGTGGTCAGGGGGTCCAGATGGCGGTCTACGCACTCCACCGAGGCATAGAAGCTTTTCAGGTCGATTGCCAGATAGGTGCGCGGCGCTGCCATACTTCAGCCCTCCTTTGCAGAAATCACAACCATTTATCTTATTATAATAAATCTTTACGCTGTTTTCAAGATGGAACGGCTATTTTATCTGTGATATAGACAACAAAAAGAGTGGCAGCATTTCAAGCTGAAACGCTGTCACTCTGTAGGAACTGCGTAATGACTGACGATTATCCTTCTACTTTGACCGTAGCACGATCGCACTTTGCGTTTCCATCCGCATCCAGCGTGATATGCACAAAATGTTCCGGCTTATCATAATCCTTTGTCTCGCCGTCATCGGTATAGTATTCATAGGATGCACCATCGGGAGCATAGGCAAGCAGGCGCAGATCTGCAAAATCCACATCGGCAACGCTCTGGATCTTTTTGCCGTCCTTGGCAAGGGGCAGAAGGTGCCCCTTGCGCATAAAGAACACCACTTCATCCAGCTCCACCGGAATGTAATGATGGCCTGCCGGCAGCACGCTGGTTTCGATGCGGTTGCTTTCGCTGCACTTTACCCGCACCTGCAGCATCTCCTCCGGCAGATAAACATACCGACCTCGGGCATTTTGCTCATATACCGGGGCGATCAACAGGCTTTCACCGATCATCACCTCATCCTCTACCCGGCGGGCAAAGTCATCCTCCGGGAAGGCGAAAGCCAACGGCATACAGTACATGCCGTCGTGCAGGGCAGCTTTCATGTACTCGCTGTAAATGTAGGGCAGCAGCAGGTAGCGCAGCTGTAAAATACCAGCAAAGGCAGCCTTGTTCTTAAAGCGGTAGGGCTCCTGCCGGCGGGTGCCGTCGGCAGAGTGGTTCCGCAGCAGCGGAGAGAAGATGCCCATGCCGTACCAGCGCAGCACCAGATCCTCCGTGGTATTGCTGCCAAAGCCGCCAATGTCGGGGCCTTCGTACAGGAAGCCGCACATATTCAGGGAGGGCATCATGTGCAGCGCAAGCAGAATGTGGCTCCACCAAGAATGGTTGTCGCCAGTCCAGATGCCGCCATACCGGTGCATCCCGATGCAGGCAGAACGGGAGTATATCAAAATGCGCTTGTCCGGCTCCAGCCGCTCGAAAGCCTCACCTGCCGCACGGGTCATGTTATAACCAAAAAGATTATGTACCTTGTCGTGCCGCATACGCCCCTGTTTGGTGTTGTGGTAGAACAGCTTATAATCGTTTTCGTTATTGGAAAGCTCTGCCACCATGCCGGTAAAAGCACCAAAGCTGGAAATATCCAGGTTTTGCTTGCTGTATTTCTCAATTTGAGCAAAGGTCTTTTTCAGTCTTTCCTCTGCGTAGAAGATAGCAGGCTCGTTCATATCATTCCAGAAGCCCTCGATCCCCTGATCCAGCAGAACCTTATATTGACTGCCAAACCAAGCACGGGCTTCCGGGTTGAGCATATCGGGGAAGTGTACCCGTCCCGGCCACACACCGGCTACAAAGGGGGTGCCATCCTGATTCGTGCAGAAGTAGCCGTTTTTCACGCCTTCCTCGTACACATCATATCCATCTTCGATTTTGACTCCTGCATCGATGATGGGGACAAGATGGATGCCCTGCGCTTTCATCTCGGCGGCAAAGTCTGCAAAACGCGGGAAGCGCTGCGCATCCACCGTAAAGTCCTTGTAATGCTCCATGTAATCGATATCCAGAACCACAGCGTCCAGCGGCATATGATTGCACGGTAATTTGCCACCACCTCGCGGACCTCGTCCTCGTTCATGTAGCTCCAGCGGCTCTGGCGTTGCCAAAAGCCCATTTGGGCGGAATATAACTGCGCCCCACCAACTGGCGGAACTGGTGCACAATATCGGTCAGGCTCTCGCCCTCAATGATGTAGAGATCGTAATTTTCCTCGGCCACCGTGATGCGTAAGGTATCCAGGTCGGTGTAGCCGCAGTCAAAGGTGACCTTGCCCGGGTAGTCGATAAAAACGCCAAATGTATCCTTGCCGGACACGATCATAAAATTATAAGCACCGTACAGCGAGGATTTGCCCTCGGTATGGTTGCCGTCATCGGAGCATTTGCTTTCGTACACCCACCCGCGCTTGTTGATACCACGGACGTTTTCGCCAAGACCATACAGGACATCCTGCGGTTCCATGGCATAGGAGAAACCATCCGGCTCCTTGGTCAGATAGGGTATCGTTTCCATCATGGGCAAAAAAAGAACCCACTACACTTTCGGTATCAAACGGTTGCCCGTATTGCTTTTTGTAAATCATAGCAAAACACCTCTCCTTTGTTTTTTGAATCGCATGCTGATCCTGTCGAGATAAAAATTTTCTTTAAATCCAAACGATGCAAAATCATCTCGCCCGATGCACCGCGAAACGAAACACCACCATTATGATAGATCGTCTCCCGCATGGCCTGAAACGCATTTTTCCCAGCCTTACCGTATCGGAAGTGTAGATTTCATCTGTAAGCCTTCTATCAAATTTCATTTTCATCCTCGTAGGGTTTTGATTCTGCCGCGCACTTCAATTCTGGTATGTCTTTTATGGTCAACTGGCATACTGATTTTTGATCAAGCTTGTACAGCATAGCTAGTATAGTATACTTGCGCAGCATTTCGATTTCAAGCGCTAATTGGCATTGGCTGTGTAAAAAAAGAGAGGCCAATCTGCGTAAAAATTTGCGCAAGTTGATCCTGTGCTTTTTCACAATCCGGCTATCCGTATAGACAGTCATCTTGCGATGCGGTATACTCGAACCAGATCAACATTTTCAGGAGGAAAATCATGGCGGGAGAAAACAACAAGGTCGTTATTGTTACCGGCGGAAGCTCCGGCATCGGACGGTGCACGGCATCCGCTCTGAAAGAGAATGGCTGCATCGTCTATGAGTTCAGCCGCAGAAATATCCCTATGGAGGGTGTTACCCATCTGTCTGTCGATGTGACCGATGAAGATGCGGTCAACGCCGCTGTGCAGCAGGTCATCCAAAAAGAGACCAAAATTGATGCAGTGATCAACTGTGCAGGCTTTGGCATTTCCGGTGCGGTGGAGTTTACGTCCATGGAGCAAGCCAAAGCGCAGTTTGATGTGAACTTTTTCGGGACAGTCACTGTAAATAAAGCAGTTCTCCCCTTCATGCGCCATCAAGGGAAGGGGCATATTGTGAACATCAGCTCTGTTGCTGCCGTAGCGCACATTCCGTTCCAGACCTTCTACTCTGCAAGCAAAGCCGCCGTTTCTTCTTACTCTTACGCTCTGGCAAACGAAGTCAAGCCCTACGGCATCCATGTTACCGTCGTAGAACTGGGTGACATCTGCACCGGGTTTACAAAAGCACGTCAAAAAAGCATTCTCGCGATGATGATACGGTGGACGCATCTCCCGGAGCGTCAGCCAGATGGAACACGACGAGCAAAACGGCATGGACCCGGCACGCATTGGACGGTACATCGCCGGTATTGTGGAGAAAAAGGACCCGGCAGTCGTTTATGTTGCCGGTGCACAGTATAAATTCCTGAGCCTTTTGTGCAAGCTCCTGCCTGCCGCAGCACGCGGAAAGATCGTGGGGAAAATATATGGGTAACAGGCGCATGCTCCGCAAAGCTGTATATCCGTCATTTGTTGGATGCAACGAAGCAGAGTTGTTCTCCTCGGAGTCCGGAAAAAAGGCAAGCCCTCCTTCATAAATTACAGTAACCGTTTATGATACTATGGGGAGGGGTCGGCATGTTTTTATCTCTTCTGCAATTTTTTGCCACAAAGTTTCTGGTTCTGGCGCTTCATCTGGAAAGCGGCAGCTTTCCGCGGCCCCTCTCTGCCCGGGAGGAAACCGAAGCCTTTTCCGCACTGCGTGCCGGTGACCCTGCCGCACGGGAAAAACTGATCCGGCACAATCTGCGTCTGGTGGCACACATCGTAAAAAAATACTACGCCCTGCCCGGCGATCAGGACGACCTTATTTCCATCGGCACCATCGGCCTGATGAAAGCAGTGGATACTTTCGACTCTGTCCGTCGGGCACGCTTTTCCACCTACGCCAGCCGGTGCATTGAAAATGAGATCCGGATGCAGTTCCGCCGGAACCGCAAAACCGGCGGGACCGTCTCGCTGCAGGAAGCGCTGGAATCAGATGGTGACTCTGCGCTGACGCTGGCCGATGTGCTGCAGGACAGCTTCTGCATGGAGGACACCTGCGAAACGCAGGACGATATCCGCCGGATGCGGCAGCTGCTGGACGGCCTGCCCGCCAGGGAGCGACAGATCATTCTGCTGCGGTATGGTCTTTCCGGCCAGCCGCCGCTGACCCAGCTGGAAACTGCAAAACTGCTGGACATCAGCCGCAGCTATGTTTCCCGTCTGGAAACTCATGCGCTGGAACTTCTGCGCCAGCGGTGGGATGTTCCGAGCACAAAAACAGCGCAGAGGTGAACGGTGTGCTCACCCCTGCGCCATGCAATCAGCCATCCAGAATTTTCAACTGCAGTTCGTCCAATTGTTCAAAAGTATACAGTCGATTCAGCGCTTCCACCAGCTCCTTTTTGGAAAGACGCGGCGGCAGGCCCAGCGCGTTCAGAAGCTTTGCCTTGCGCTCGGCGCTGCCCGGCCTGCCGGAAAGCCCCCACTCCGTAGGAGGTCGGTATAGGTGATTTGCCGTCCTTCCGGGCGGGCCGCTGCGGCACCCGCCTCAGCGCCAAGGGCATCCCGCCAGCGCCCGTAGAACAATGGCATCGTCCACACCCTCGACCCCCAGCAGGCCCTCCTTGCCGGGCTGCTCCTTGCGCTTTTCCTTGCCGTGGATCGCGGGCACGTAAGCCTGAACCACATTCTTTTCTCCCACCAGATTGGTGATGTAGGTGCGGATGCGGAAGCTGCCGCGTCCGAATCCGTCAGCAGGATCAGGCCGTTTTTCTGCGCCAGCGCTTTGAACAGCTGCTGGCGCTTTTTGTCGCTGTAAATGCCAAAGCCGTCGGTCAGCAGGATCATGGCATCGGTCAGATGGGAAAGCCGGGCCGCATCGTATTTGCCTTCCACAATGAGCACCCGGCTGGTATGGATCATTTCGTTTTCCTTCATCGTCCGCTCCCCGCCAATGCCAACCGACACAGCGCTGTTTCCAGCAGGATCTGGTCATCGGTAGGCTGGCTTTTCAGGCTCTGGTCCAGTTCCAGCAGCACCTGCATACAGTTTTCGATCTGGCCCAGCGTGTAATGCGAGGCTGTTTCGGCCGACCGCTTGAGCCGGTAATCACTGCCCTTATAGCCAAAATCCTTGAATACCGTGCTGTAATTTTTCCGTTTTGCTGCCCCCAGCTTGACCCGGTACAGATCCACATAGCTGCCGATCATGGCCGCTGTAATGGCAATGGGCTCCTGCTGCAGGCGCAGCAAAGTCTGCAGCTTTTTGCAGGCACCTGTGGCGTTTTTTGGCCGTGATCATGCGGATCATCTCGAACACGTCTGCTTCCAGACTGACCGTGCCCATTTCCGCCACCATCGCTGCCGTGACCGTCTGATACCCGGACAATGCACAGAGCTTGTCCACCTCATTTTCCAAAAGGAACGGATCCTCGCCGCAGCGCTCCAGCAGCGCCGCCGCTGCGCCGTCCGGCAGGGTGGTTTTCTGCTCCTTTGCGCGATCGATCATCATCATTTTCAGCTCAAAGGGCTTGGGCTTAGCCAATTCTTCGGTGTAGCCAAGCGCCTTGCACTGCGCGATCAGCTTCTGTGCGCGCTTGCCTGTTTTGAGCTTGCTGCGCTCCAGTTCAAACACGCTGCCCAGCACCACCACAGCATTTTCCAGACTGGAAAGGGTGCTGTTCAACTCTTCCAGATCCTTGTCACTGTAAGCTGCAGGGTCGATCTCCGGCAGCACCACCACACGCCGGGTACCAAAAAATGAGATGGTGCCCGCCGCCATGATGAGCTGTTCGATCTCCGGCGCAGCTCCATCCAGAACCGTGGCATCCTCGTCGCTGTCTGCGGTCAGGATGCGGGTGGCCGCTGCTACAGCCTGCCGCACCAGATACCGCTCACTGGAATAAAAATAGTAGACCGGGCAGCCCTTGTCCGCCAACTGCCGGAGTTTTGTCTCGGTCGCCATGCAGGCACCTCCCTTCTCTTATGGTGTTGTTCTATTGTACCACACTCTGCCCGGATTGCAAAGCATCACTCCGTTTTCAGCCCGCCGTGCCGCCGCAGGCTGATGGATGCCGCCAGTTCTTTTCTGTTGTCCATCCAGTCATAGCTGCGCAGGGCCAGAACATTTTTATACTGCACAGCATCCGGCTTTGCAGGGGGATGCCAGCAGCCACTGCACTGTGACCTGTTTTGTCAGTTCTACAGTTCCATTGACCACGGCAAACTGCCGGTTGCCCACAGTCAGCCGCACAAGACAGCCATTCCGGGTGCGCAGCATTTCCACCAGAGCCGGTGTGCACCGCAGCTTTTGTGCTGTGTTCACCGCCATTTCTGCTGCCGGAAGTGTCCGCTCTGCTTCCAGTGTACAGGCCGTTTTAGGGTTTGTGCGCAGGTCTGTCACAAGCTCCACAGTCTGCACGCCCCGCCGGCAAGCTGGTTTTCCACTGCGTTCTGGGCAGAAGCTCCGCCCCGGAACAGCACCACGGCGGTATCGTTCTGGGTGACGACCACTGCCGGCGCGTTGGCGCTGCCTACAAGGTCGATGTGCACCACATCCCGGCTGAGAGCATTGCCCAGCCCGATGGAAACAGCTGCCGCCAGCAGGATGCATGGCCCTGCCACCCGCAGCCGTACCCGCCAGTGAACGCCAGCCAGCACAACAGGATCAGCACCAGACACACGATGGCTGCATAGGCCGTATCGAAGTAGATTCCCGCGCCCGGTTTTGCAGAGATCCAGACGGCCCAGCGGTCGAGCAGGCCGGTCAACGCCGCAGACGCTGCGGACAGCACCCCATACAGCGGAGCAAGAGCGGGTACCAGGCCGGCAAAGGCCGTGCCAAGGCCCAGCAGCATCATGGGCTGGATGAGCCACAGCACCGCCACACTGGATGCCACCGCATAAATGCTCACACTCAGCCCGCGCAGCACCAGCACCGGGAATGTGGCCACCGAAGCACAAAACGAGATACAAATGCTTTCCGCAAGGCCCCAAAGACGTTCCGGCAGTTTGAAATACCCTAGGCGCTTCACCGGATTTTTCGCGTTTTTCCAGAACTGGCGGTACCACGCATCCCGGCGCGGCGGATGCACACACCGCCTGCCACCGTGCCCACCACCGCCGCAAACGAAAGTTCAAAGCCGATATCGCACACTGCATAGCTGTTGCCTGCGGTCATAACGATACCTGCCACCGCCAGAGAGGTAAGGGTATCCGGCGGGCCGTACAGCCACACACCCAGTGCACCGACCCAGACCGCCACTGCGGCGCGGCATCCGAGGGTGTGAAGCCGGTCACGCCCATCAGCAAAAAGGCCAGCAGACTTCGGAATACCGCCCGGCGTCTGCGCCTGCGGTAGCTCTGCTCCCACTCGTAGGGCAGGAGTGTGCTGAGGATATCACCGCACAAATGGACACATGCATTCCGCTTACCACCAGCACATGGGCAAGACCCGCGCCCCGGTAGGCGCTGCGCATGGCCGAAGACAGATAACTCCGGCGCCGGTAGTCATGGCAGCCAGCACACCGCCGGTCTTGCCGTCCATACGGCGGCGCAGCGACGCACTGAGCCTTTGCTGCAGGCGGTGGGTGCGGGCGCGGAAGCTGCCGCTTTCGCCCAGAACTGTAAGCTCCGGCCCGTCCTCGTCCATTTCCGCCTGCAGAGCGATGCCGTCCGCATACAGGCTGACCCGGCTTCCGGATGCCGGGGCCGACAGTATAAATCTTCCCTGCACCCTTTCCCCGGCTTTGCACTCCGGCAAAGCACTGCACTCCACCCGGAAGGATGCCGCGCTGCCGTTCACTTTCTCTACATGCAAAACCGCATCCACGATACCGGGATCGTAGGAATCCGCCGTGCTTTCCACCTCTGCGGTCAGCACCAGTGGACGGCCTGCATATTGCACCCGGATGCGCTCCAGCCGGTTTGCCGTGTGCAGCACCGATGCCATACCCACAGCAGCACCCAGCAGGATGCAGAGCGCTGCTTTGCGGGCACATCAAAGATGCACAGCACCAGACAACGGCAACAAATGTCAACAGGCACAAAAGTTCCGTTTGCGGCAAAAACGCACACTAACTCCACACCCAGCATTCCAGCGCAGAAAACGCAGAGCGGGCGTCGCATTGCAGCTTAGTGGAAGAACAGAGGCAGCGGCTCCAGGAAGATGATATCCTTGCGCTCAGCTGCATCGCCCTCGGCCAGAACAGCGGCCTGGCCCACAATGGTGCACTGGGTCTGCTCAGCCAGCGCGTCCAGAGCCTTGAGCGAACCGCCAGTGGAAATGACATCGTCCACCACCAGAACGCGCTTGCCGCTCATCTTGTCCAGCTCCTTGCGGTCGATGACCAGCTTCTGCTTGCCTGCGGTGGTAATGGACTGATCCTCCACCACCACGGGGTCGGTCATATACAGCTTTTCGCCCTTGCGTGCGCAGACGTAGGGCTTGCCGCTCTGGCGGCTCATCTCTGTGCCAGAGGGATGCCCTTGGCCTCGGCGGTCAGCAGGATATCAAAATCCGGGCACTTCTTCAGCAGTTCAGCGGCAGCAGCCACGGTCAGCTCGGCATCACCCAGCATGATAAAAGCAGCAATGTCCATGTGGTCATTCACCTTGCAGATGGTCAGCTCACGGGTCAGGCCTGCAACGTGCAGAGTATAGGTCTCAGCCATAATTCAACGCTCCCTTTTTATTGGAATCAGACAGGCAGCTTTTCGCCGCCCAGAACATGGAAATGCAGATGTTTCACGGTCTGGCCTGCGTCCTCGCCAACATTGGAGATGACGCGGTAGCCGTTGTTCAGGCCCTGCTCCGCAGCCAGCTTTGCGATCACTGCAAAGATATGGCCCAGCAGTGCGCCGTCCTCTTCGGTCAGCGCAGCGGCAGAGACAATGTGCTTTTTGGGCACCACCAGAAAGTGCACCTTGGCCTGCGGGTTGATGTCGTAAAAACGCCACCACCTGCTCGTCCTCGTACAGCTTCTTGGAGGGGATTTTCCCCTCCGCGATCATACAGAACAGACAATCTTCCATGGGAAACAACTCCTTCCTGATATTTTATAAAACGTCCCCGCCCTCTCAGGCCGCTTTGCGTCCAGCTCTCCCAAAGAGAGAGCCCTTGGCAAAACCATAAACTTTGGCAGCGCGTCAGCGCTGACGGAGAGGGCGAACCCGTTTTCTTATTCGCCCAGAGCCTTCTTGACGATGGTGCCGACAGCAGCCAGAGCTTCGTCGATCTTGGTCTCGTCCTTCAGGCCGGCCATTGCAAAGTCCGGCTTGCCGCCGCCCTTGCCGCCGGCAATGGCAGCGATCTCCTTGACCAGAGCACCGGCCTTCAGGCCCTTTTCCTGTGCCTGTTTGGTCACAGTGACAGCCATGGTGATCTTATCCTCAGCCTTGCCCACCAGAACCGCCACAGCGGGCTTCACAGCCTTGTCGCGGATGGTATCGCACATGCCGCGCAGGGTGTCGCCGGTGGTGCCGGTGAAGTATGCAGAAGCGATCTTCACGCCGCCGATCTCTTCGGCATTGTCAAACAGGCTGGTCACCTTGGAAGCGGCGACCTGCGCCTTGATCTCTTCCAGCTCCTTGGCCAGAGCCTTGTTCTCAGCCATCACGGCCTCGGCACGGACGGGCAGAGCGGTCACGTTGTTTGCCTTCAGGGTGTTTGCCACGGTATGCAGCATAGCCTCCTGCAGGTTTGCACGGATCAGCAGGTTGCGGCCGGTGACAGCCTCGATGCGGCGGATGCCCGCAGCAACGGAGGCCTCGCTCACGATCTTGAAGCCGCCGATCTGGGCGGTGTTCTTCACGTGGGTGCCGCCGCAGAACTCGGTAGACCAACCCTCGATGTCCACAACACGCACGACCTTGCCGTACTTTTCGCCGAACAGAGCCATTGCACCCAGCTTCTTGG
>ENA-OQAX01000410-OQAX01000410.1-human-gut-metagenome-genome-assembly--contig:-NODE-410-length-10304-cov-2.449543_pt1 | contig 10304 bp, 15 predicted proteins | sample MGYA00242741_ERZ504539 | MGnify/ENA primary metagenome ERZ504539 (study PRJEB26092, sample SAMD00036277) | human gut metagenome | host: Homo sapiens | study: EMG produced TPA metagenomics assembly of... | reverse complement strand
CATGAGCAGCATCACAAGAGCCATGAGCACCATCATCACCACGACGGAGAGTGCGGCTGTGGACATGACCATCATCACCATCATGCAGATGAGGTCTTCACAAGCTGGGGCCGTGAGACAATTAAAAAATTCACACGTGAGGGACTTGAGAAGATCCTTGAGGCACTTTCCGAGTCTGACAAATATGGTATCATCCTCCGTGCAAAAGGAATGCTTCCGGCAGAGGACGGAACATGGATCTATTTTGATATGGTTCCGGAAGAAACCGAGATCCGTGAGGGCGCACCGGAATATACAGGCCGTCTGTGCGTGATCGGTTCCAAACTTGACGAGCATGCTCTGGAAGAGCTTTTTGGAATCGCATAAAAAACAGAACATAAGAGAAATTTTTTCAGATTTTATATTACAGAAAGGAAATGGATACTGTCCGGATTAACGGATAGTATCTTACAGGATAAATTTATGGAAGAGATCAAAGTTCCCATTTATCTGATCACAGGTTTTCTGGAAAGTGGCAAGACCTCTTTCCTGAGCTTTACCCTGCAGCAGGATTATTTTCAGGTTGAGGGAAAAACACTTCTTATCCTCTGCGAAGAAGGAGAAGAGGAGTATGATGAGGAAGCCCTGAAAAAGAGCAACACCGTTGTGGAGGTTATCGACAGCGAGGAAGAACTGACACCGGAGAGACTTGCGGCAATGGATATCCTGCATCAGCCGGAACGTGTGATTATTGAGTACAATGGCATGTGGCTGGTAAGCAAGTTTGAAGAGATGGAAAAACCGGCGGGCTGGGGTGTGGAACAGCACATTACCTGTGTGGATGCCAGCACATTCCAGGTTTATATGGCCAACATGAAGTCCCTTTTTATGGACATGGTCCGTAATGCAGATATGGTTATCTTTAACCGCTGTCAGGAAGAGGATCCGCTTCCTTCCTACAGAAGAAGCATCAAGGTGGTAAACCAGCGTGCAGAGATCATCTTTGAGGATGAAGAAGGCGAGCTTGGTGATCTTTTTGAAGATGAGATGCCGTTTGATATTGATGCACCGGTGATCGATATCCTTCCGGAGGATTACGGCATCTGGTTTGTAGATTCCATGGATCATCCGGACCGTTACGTCGGAAAAACTGTCCATTTCAAGGCACGTGCCCTGAAACCGCGTGGAATGGGAAGCAAATTCTTTGTTCCAGGAAGAACAGCCATGACATGTTGTGCAGATGATACCACATTCCTGGGATATATCTGCAAAGCGCTTTGCCCCGAAGATTGCAGAAGGACAGTGGGTGGAAGTTACCGCGAAGGTTGCTTTTGAGAAGAGAATGGAATATCAGGGAGAGGGTATTGTACTTTATGCAGAGCATGTGGAAGTGTGTGAGCCTCTTGCTGATGAGATGGTATATTTCAACTAACTGAGGAGTTTTTATGTATTTAATTGCAGGTTTGGGAAATCCGGGAAAGCAGTATGAGGCTACCCGCCATAACATGGGATTTGACACCATCGACTGCCTTGTGGAGAAGCATAATATCCCACAGGGCGGCGTAAAATTTAATGCCATGTATGGAAAAAGCATCATCGGCGGTGAAAAAGCCATTCTGATGAAACCGCTTTCCTATATGAATTTAAGCGGCGGTCCGATTCAGGAGATGTCCAGCTATTTCAAGATCGATCCGGAGACAGAGCTGATCGTGATCTACGATGATATCGATCTGGAACCGGGACAGCTTCGTATCCGCAAAAAGGCAGTGCAGGCGGACATAACGGGATCAAGGATATTATCCGTCGTCTTGGAACTGAGAAGTTTATCCGTATCCGTGTTGGTGTTGGTGCGAAACCGAAAGACTGGGATCTGGCAGATTTTGTGCTGGGTCATTTTTCGGACAGCGACCGCAAGCTTGTGGACGAGGGAATCAACGATGCGGCGGAAGCCGTGGAAATGATCCTGTCCGAGGGCGTGGATGCGGCGATGAATAAGTATAACAGGAAAAAGCCTAAGAATTGAGGTTTGTATGGAAGCATTTTTGCAGCCTCTGCAGGGCCTTGCAGAGTTTGAAGAAATAAAAAAGCGCTGTGGCGCAAACCGCGGAATTCTTAATGTTTCCGGATGTATGGAGTCCCAGAAAGTCCATCTGATGTATGGACTTTCCGGGCTTTTTCCATGTCATCTGATCCTTGCGGATGATGAACGTAACGCAAAGGAAATTTATGAGGATTACCGCTTCTATGACAAAAATGTATATTTTTATCCGGCAAAAGATCTTCTGTTTTTTCAGGCAGACATTCATGGAAATCTTCTGATCCGGCAGCGGATGCGTGTGATCCGGGCACTTCTGGAGCAGGAAGAAGTGACGGTGGTTACCAGCATAGACGGATGCATGGATTTTTTGATGCCTCTGGAAAAGATCAAAAAGCAGCCTTCTTCATTTTAAAAAGTGACAGTGTGATCGATCTGGATCAGCTGAAAGCAGATCTGGTGGATCTGGGATATGAGCGGGTTGGCCAGGTGGAGCTTCCGGGACAGTTTTCCGTGCGGGGAGGGATCATTGATATCTATCCGCTGACGGAGGAGAATCCATGGCGTATTGAACTCTGGGATGATGAGATCGATTCCATCCGGAGTTTTGATGCAGAAAGCCAGAGATCTCTGGAAAATATAGATGAGATCACCATTATCCGGCTACAGAAAAAGATGGACTGCGAGGATATGGTATCTTTCCTGGATTATTTTCCGGAAGAAAAAACACTGCTGTTTCTGGATGAGCTGAACCATCTGGCAGAAAACGGCGAAGGTGTGGAGGAAGAGTACCGTCAGAGCCGCATGCACAGGGAGGAAAAAGGCGAGGCAAATCTTCCGGAACAGTGGCTCTGTGGTTTTCAGGAAGTGCAGAAGAAACTGAACAGACGGAACTGCGTGGCTGTGTCCGCACTTTCTCCGAGACGTTCCGGCTGGAAGATCAATGAGGAATTTGATCTCACGGTGAAATCTGTGGATTCTTACAACAGCAGTTTTGAACTTCTGGTAAAAGATCTTCTCCAGTATAAAAGCCAGGGGTACCGGATCGCCCTGCTTTCCGGTTCCAGGACAAGGGCAGAGCGTCTGGCAAAGGATCTCTCAGAGGAAGGCCTGAATGCTTTTTACAGACAGGATACAGACCGTATCATAAGCCCCGGTGAGATCATGGTTGTTTATGGCCATGCGCGCCGTGGTTTCCAGTATCCGCTGATCAAATTTGCGGTGATGACGGAAACAGACATTTTCGGCAAAGAGCAGAAGCCGCGTAAAAAAGAATAACTATAACGGTCAGAGGATCCAGGACTTTTTCTGAGCTGTCCATCGGGGGATTTTGTTGTCCATGAAAAGCATGGTCTTGGTATTTACCGAGGAATTGAAAAAGTTGAAGTAGACAGGATCGTTAAAGATTATATTAAAATTGAATACAGAGGCGGAAGCAATCTCTATATTCCTGCTACTCAGCTTGACTGTCTGCAGAAAATATTCAGGGGCAGATGCTTCAAAGGCTCCGAAGCTGAACAAACTTGGTACTCAGGAGTGGAATAAAAACAAAGAGCAAGGTTCGTGGGGCAGTTAAAAATATTGCAAAAGAACTGGTAGAGCTTTATGCAGTGCGTCAGGAAAAGGAAGGATATGTCTGTGGTCCTGATACTGTATGGCAGAGAGAATTTGAAGAAATGTTTCCATATGAAGAGACAGAGGATCAGCTCAGTGCTATTGAGGATGCCAAACGTGATATGGAGAGTACCAGGATTATGGACCGGCTTATCTGCGGGGATGTGGGATACGGCAAAACAGAAGTGGCGCTGCGTGCCGCATTTAAGGAAGTACAGGAGAGCAGACAGGTAGCTTATCTTGCACCTACAACGATCCTGCGCAGCAGATTTATAATACCTTTGTGCAGAGGATGAAGGAATTTCCGGTACGTGTGGAACTGTTGTGCAGATTCCGGACCCCGGCACAACAGAAAGAAGGCAATCGAAGAATCTGAAAAAGGTCAGGTGGATGTGATCATTGGAACGCACAGAATCCTTTCCAAAGACGTACAGTTCAAAAAATCTTGGCCTGTTGATCGTTGATGAGGAACAGCGGTTTGGAGTTACGCATAAGGAAAAAATCAAGCAGTTAAAGAAGAATGTGGATGTCCTTACACTGACTGCAACGCCCATTCCCCGTACTCTTCATATGAGCCTGATCGGAATCCGGGATATGAGTGTCCTGGAGGAGCCTCCTATGGACAGAATGCCGATCCAGACATATGTTATGGAATATGATGAAGAGACAGTCCGAGAGGCTATCAACAGGGAATTGCGCAGAGGCGGACAGGTTTATTATGTTTATAATCGAGTGACGGATATTGCAGATGTTGCCCTGCGTATTGCGAAGCTGGTGCCAGACGCAAGGGTGGATTTTGCTCATGGCCAGATGAGTGAGAGGGAACTGGAGAATGTGATGTATTCCTTTGTAAACGGGGATATTGATGTGCTGGTTTCCACCACGATCATTGAGACAGGGCTGGATATTTCCAATGTAAATACTATGATTATCCATGATTCAGACAGATACGGGCTTTCTCAGCTTTATCAGCTTCGGGGAAGGATCGGGCGTTCCAACAGAACTGCCTATGCGTTTCTGATGTACAGAAAGAATGTGATGCTGAAGGAGACGGCTGAGAAGCGTCTGGCTGCGATCCGCGAGTATACGGATCTGGGAAGCGGATTTAAGATTGCAATGAGAGATCTGGAACTTCGAGGTGCCGGAAATCTGCTGGGTGCGCAGCAACATGGACATATGAATGCGGTTGGATATGATCTTTATTGTAAGATGCTCAATGAAGCAGTGAAAGAGGCGAAGGGTATTCATACAATGGAGGATTTCGAGACATCGGTTGATCTGAATGTTGATGCGTATATTCCTGATTCCTACATCAGTAATGAATTTCAGAAGCTGGATATTTATAAAAGAATTGCGGGGATTGAGACACAACAGGATTATGATGATATGCTGGAAGAACTTCTGGACCGTTTCGGAGAACCCGGAAAGGCAGTGCTGAATCTTCTGGCGATTGCGAAGTTAAAGGCGATTGCTCATCAGGGGTACGTAACGGAAATAAAGCAGACTGGAAAAACAGTCCGGTTTACCCTTATGAGAAGCAAGGCTGAATACAGAAGGCTTTCCGGCTCTTATGCAGAAATACAGAAGAGGTCTGCAGTTTAAGAATGAGCAGGAACCGAAATTTATCCTGGAACCACAGGGGAATCTGATCTTGGCATTGACGGAATTTGCAGAGGAGCTTAAGAGCATGGCGGAAAATATGTGAAATATACTACATATTTTTCGATTTGCCTTGCCCTTCGCAGGAAAAAAGTTTATACTCTAATAACAGTACATTCTGGGAAAGTGGTATGGAAGAAAGACCAGATTGATAATATGGAGGAAGAAATGAAAAAATGTAAAGAGAACAGCCGTTGTGACACTGGCAGGTGTGATGTCAGTTGGTATGCTTTCCGGCTGTGGAAGTAAAACATTAGATGGAACAAAGACAGTGGCTACTGTTGACGGAACAGATATTCCGCTTGGAGTTGTAAGTCTTTATGCCCGCGAACAACAACAGCAGACAACAACCATGTATTTAAATTATATGGGAAGTGCAGATAATATCTGGGATCAGACAGCAGGTGATGATTCAGATGAGACTTATGGTGATCAGGCAGTGACAAGCAGTCTGGAGTCTGTTGAGAAGATGTATATTCTCAAAGAGAAGGCTGCGGATTATAACGTAGAGCTTACAGATGATGATGAAGCAGCGATCGCAGATGCAGCATCACAGTTTATGGCTGCAAACAGTGAAGAGACAATTAAGGAACTTGCGGTAACGGAAGATCAGGTAAAAACACTTCTGGAGCTTCAGACAATTCAGAAGAAGATGTATGATCCGGTTGTAGCAGAAGGAAAGATCACAGTTTCTGATGATGAAGCGAATCAGACAACCTTCACTTATGTAAGTATCTCTACAAGCGGTGATGATATAACTGATGAGGAGAAAAAGACTAAGAAAGAACAGGCTCAGGAGATTCTGGATAAGATGAAAGAGGATCCTACAGCAGACATGAGTGAGATTGCCAAAGGTGTAGATGACAGTTATTCTGCAGTACAGGGTAATTTTACAACCAAAGAGAGCAAAGATGAGGATAAAGATTCCGGCAGCGAGGCATATCCGGATGAGGTTCTGAAGGTTCTGCGAGGACTGAAGGACGGAGAAGTTGCAGACAATATTATTGAGACTGACACAGGATACTATGTAGTAAGACTTGACAAGATTAATGATGAAGATGCCACAGCTTCCAAGCGAGAATCTCTTCAGAATTCCAAAGAAAGTACCTATTTTACAGATACAACTGCTAAATGGCTGGATGAGGCAGATGTAAAGGTAGTTAAGAAAGTCATTAAGACACTTAAGATCACTGACAAACATACCTTCATGGCACCGACTCCTACCCCGGTTCCGGAAACACCGACACCTGAAGTGACAGAAGAGGCAACTCCAACACCGGAAACAGAGGAAGTTACAGAAACACCTGCAGCAGAAGATACAGAGACAACAGAGACTCCGGCGGCAGAGGAAGAAGCAGCAGAAACTACTGAAACACCGGAAGCAACACCGACAGAAGCAGCTAAATAAGAAAATCCGAACTGTCAGTAGCCTGCTGATAGGAATTGAGTATTGTAAATTAAAACAGCTATGATGAAAACCTGAGTGTTTTCACATAGCTGTTTTTAAGTTTAAATAAAATCCGAAATCATTCTCCTAAATATGCAAAAATAACACAGATAAATAAGAGATATGATAATACGTTATTTTGTATGTTCTGCTAAATGAGATGGAAATGCTTCAAAGCATTGGCAATTCCGTTATCTTCGATATTGGTTGTCTGGTAAGTGCAGTGAGGCAGGATCAGGGGATCCGAGTCGCCCATTGCGATGCTGTTTCCGGCGAACTGCAGCATAAGAAGATCGTTCGTGCTGTCGCCGAATGCATAGGTGTCTTTGACCGGAACCCCAAGGCGGTCTGCCAGAAACCGGATTCCGGTTGCTTTGCTGAGATTTTTCTGAGTCAGTTCCCAGGCCTTGTCTTCATGTATGAAACACAGAAAAATGTTCATCTGCAAATTTGCGGAAAGTTTCCATATCAGAATCAGCAGACGGAAAAGCCAGAAACTTGTCAAATGTAAAATGGTTGTATGTTTCGGGCGGGTAGAGAGCCAGATCTTCTACTATAACTTCTGCTTTCAGCTTCTGAACAGTTTCAGGAACAGCACATGAACTGCTGTCATATAAAATTTTATCCGGGCGTTCAAAAAAACGCAGGAATTCTGCATTCCCGCAGTAATTCTGTTGTTTTACGGCAAAGCGGATTTGGAATAGAACTGGAAAACAAAAGCTCTTCATTCATATAAATCTGGCTGCCGCATCCGCATACATAGCCGTCGAATCCCATTTCTTTAATGATTTCCGGAATCATTGTATAGGTACGTCCGGAATTGATGAAAAGGAGATGACCATTATAGCGGGCTTCTTTTAAAGCCTGTTTCGCACTGTCCGGAACTGTCCATGGGTAAGGGGTTAACAGGGTTTTGTCAATGTCAAAAAATAAGAGTTTACGATTATTCTCCATCAGATGTCTCCTCTGTCTCAGTATCTGTATTGTCATAAAATTCGTCATCAGAAGGATTTTCATTTCCTGTATGTACGCGGATTCCGTTCAGTTCAACTTCGCCTTCCATTGGAATCACAAGGCACTTGCGTCCGTCAATTACGCGTGTTTCCACAAGATCGGCACGTTCAGGATCTACGTGGACTACAACATCCGGGGTTTTGATCTCGAATCTTTTTGTATTGGTGATGTTGGAAGCAACCAGAGAGGATTTTTCCCCGGCTGTGATCTCGTATTGTTCATCAAATGACTGTAGTTTTTCATCTTCTACGCCGCATTCTTCAAGAGGCGTTTTACCTCAGATTTGGTCAGAACTACAGGTTCCGGCTCATCCTTCTGTGATTCGATCAGGTCGTTTAATTTCTCGTGAATGCTTAATACAGTGTCATATCTGCAGTCGTCGCCCAGAGTATCTTCAACCAGTGCGTTAAAGGAATCACGCTGTCCTCCTGCAGAAAGAGGTGCTGTACATCCAAGCAGTTCATCGATAAAAATATCCCGAAGCTCGTTTGCATTTTTACTATAATAAAGGACACCATGGATGTCAGTGCTACGGTCGTTAAACTGCGGGAAAAGGAAAGCAACATCCGGAAGTTCCACGATCCAGTCGCGGATACGGTCCTGGATGCTGTTGGTTTCGGCATTGTAGCAAAGACCTGCCTTAGAGAGTTTTACAGGACAGATACAGCACATGATGTGCTCATAAATCTCATCAGATGCATCAAACATTTCTGCACCGTCGAAGACTTTCCGGGGATATCATATACTCCATGGATCAGGATGATGTAGTAGTTTTCGGGATAATCATAGTTTTCAATGATCTTATCGTAGAAACTTTCTACCAGTGCATCATCGGTCAGTTTGCTTTCTCTCAGTTTCATAAGAAAATGTTGAGTTCCACCCTCAGTTTCCTGCTCGAGAGGAAATTCCATGTTCATCAGATTTTTTCCTATTGTTCCGGAAAGGGATTTGCGGAAAATTTCAAAGTATTTGAACATTTCTTCTTCTGATAAAGAGAGAAATGCTTCTTTCAGTTCGGTTTTTTTTATTCTTTTTCTCCGTCAACGTAACATCCGCAGATGCGGGTGAGAGAACAGTTCTCGGGAGTGAACTGTTTCTTGATTTCAGAAATTTCTTTTTTTGTTCATATAGTTTATACCTCATGTTAGTCTGTTCTTTATTATAGACCAGTTGTGATGCAGGGGCAAGGAAAATTGCCTGAAAATTATGGGAAATACAGGTGAGTTTTGGTAGATGTAGTGCTATAATATAGGAAGATATTGTTGCCTGACTGTGTTGCTGAGAACGTGGTGGACAGTAATGTTGCTTTGACAGTGATGAAAATAAATACAGGAGGATATGAGACATGAATGAAACAATAAAAAATCTTTTGGAGCGAAGAAGTGTACGTGGTTATAAAGAAGATCTGGTGCCGGAAGAAGTGTTGAATGAGATTCTTGAAGCAGGGGAATATGCACCAAGCGGAATGGGACAACAGGGTACACTTATGGTAGTGACACAGAATCCGGAACTTGTTGCGAAGCTTTCTAAAATGAATGCGGATGTGATGGGGACTGAGAGTGATCCGTTCTATGGGGCACCGACAGTTGTTGTGGTTTTTGCAGACAGTAATATGCCTACCTGTGTGGAAAATGGAAGCCTTGTTATGGGAAATCTGATGAATGCTGCTCATGCCCTTGGGGTTGATTCCTGCTGGATTCATCGTGCAAGAGAGGTGTTTGCTTCTGAAGAGGGAAAGGCATTGAAGGCAGAGTGGGGCGTGCCGGAGTCTTATGTTGGAATTGGTTACTGTGTTCTGGGCTATCGCTCCGGGGAATATCCGAAGGCGAAAGCGAGAAAAGATGGGTTTGTGATCAGGGTGTGATTGTAGTGTGGCGGCAGAGTGATTCCTGAAACAGGCTGGCAGGAAAGGATGTGAGAGTGTTTGGGAAATCAAGTTGCCGGCACAGTAGCTGTGAGAGAGGGTTGCTGTTGAGTATATTTGATTTTAAGAGAAAGAAGTATAGAACGTTTCTGCAGGATTCTGAGACGGGTGAGGAGATTGCTGAGGAGTATGAGAAAGGCCGGGGAGTCTGGAAAAAGCATGATGTTCAGGATGGGAAGGGTTCGGAGATGAGAGAGGATCTGATAAGGAAGCATTATTGGTTTTCGGGGAGAGTGCAGGGAGTTGGATTTCGCTATCGGGCCTGTTATATTGCCAGTTCTCTGGGGGTTACCGGTTGGGTGAGAAATAACTGGGATGACCGCGTGGAGATGGAGGCGCAGGGGAGCAGGGAGCTGGCTTGCGCAGATGGTGGAGATGTTGGGGAGACAGAGGTTTATTGAGATTGAGGGGATTGAGGAGAGGGTGATTCCGGTGGAGGTTGAGAGTGGGTTTTATTCCAGATGAAAGGGACGCAAGCTCAAATCATTCTCTTCGGCTCGGTTTCGGGTCTAAGAAAAACTAAGCCCGGGAAGATCACTAAGAGGGACGCAAGCTCAAATCATTCTCTTCGGCTCGGTTTCGGGCCTTAAGAAAAGCTAAGCCCGGAAATCTGCTAAAAGCATTACAACAGA
>ENA-OQAX01000409-OQAX01000409.1-human-gut-metagenome-genome-assembly--contig:-NODE-409-length-10310-cov-1.850633_pt1 | contig 10310 bp, 13 predicted proteins | sample MGYA00242741_ERZ504539 | MGnify/ENA primary metagenome ERZ504539 (study PRJEB26092, sample SAMD00036277) | human gut metagenome | host: Homo sapiens | study: EMG produced TPA metagenomics assembly of... | reverse complement strand
CCGGCGGACAGGATTCGGCAGGTACAAATAAGTTTGAAGCTATTTGTCTGGGATTGGGGGTAGAACCCGAACATGTACGAGTGGTGGTTCCGTTGCCTAAGAATATGGAGGAAATAACTCGTATCATTCGTGAAGAAATAGAATATAAAGGAGTGTCTGTTATCATTCCGCGCCGTGAATGTGTGCAGACTTTAAATCGTAAATTGAGACAGAAAAGAGTAGAAAAGGCATGAGAAAAGATATTATACTTTCAGGGGTAGGAGGACAGGGTATCCTCACTATCGCTACTATTATAGGCGAAGCCGCAACTGTTGCAGGTCTTAACTTGAAGCAGGCCGAAGTGCACGGTATGAGTCAGCGGGGAGGTGATGTGCAGTCTAATCTCCGTCTTTCGGACGAAACAATCCATTCAGATCTCATTTCATTGGGGGAAGCGGATTTGATTATTTCTATTGGAGCCTATGGAGGCTTTGCGCTATTTGCCTTATTTGGAAAAAGAAGGATGGGTGGTTACTTTCTGCAAATACGTTTAAGAATATTCCCAATTATCCCGATGAGGAAGAATTGATGAAGACGCTGAATAGTCTTCCGCGTGTAGCCAAACTGGAAATAGAAGATATAGCGAAGGAAAATAATATGCCGAAATGTGCGAATGTCATCTTGTTGGGCATGGCTGCTAAATTTATTGGAATTCTGTCACCTGAACAACTGCGCGAAAGTATCGGTCGGGTGTTCGCTTCTAAAGGTGAGAAGATAGTGGAAATGAATAAGCGGGCTTTTGATATAGGTTTGGAAGCGGCAAAGAATCGGTAGGATGCTATGAAAATATTTAGTGAAGAATTGGTAGAAAGAGCTGTGTCGGAACTGCATATTGCCGACCTCTCACAGGCAACTATCGGCGATGTGCTGTTGGTTGCTCAATATTTGGAGAAAGAAACCGGTATTCCTTTTATTCGGATGGATCAAGGCTCTCCGGGGCTTCCTGCCAATCAAATAGGTATAGAGGCCGAGAAAGCAGCGCTCGACCGGGGGGGTCGGTTCACAATATCCGGCCGCTGCGGGTGTGGCTGAATTAAAGAATGAAGCTTCTCGTTTTGTAAAGGCATTTATGAAATGTAGAAATTTCTCCGCGTGCCTGTGTGCCGACTACGGGTTCGGTTGCAGGTTTCGTTTGGTTCGTTTATTGCTTGTACGAGCGCATTCCGGAAAAAATAAAGTATTGTTTATCGATCCCGGATTTCCGATTCAGAAATCCCAGCTTCGCATTATCGGCGTGGAGTGGGAAGAGTTTGATATCTATCATTATCGTGGACAGGCCTTGCGTGAGAAATTGGAAAGTTTCCTGAGTAAAGGCGATATAGCAGCGATTATCTATTCTAATCCGAATAATCCGGCATGGATTTGTCTGGAAGAGGAGGAGTTGCAGATAATCGGTGAACTGGCAACCCGGTATGATGTGATTGTCATGGAAGATCTGGCTTATTTCTGCATGGATTTCCGTCGGGATATGGGGCATCCTTTCGAACCGCCTTATCCGCCCACTGTGGCAAGATATACGGATAATTATATCCTGATGCTTTCTTCTTCCAAGATATTCAGTTATGCCGGACAGCGTATGGCATTGGCATGTATCAGCGACAAACTGTTCGACCGCCAGTTCCCTGCCTTGGCAGAACGGTATAAAGATGCAGGGGTGTTCGGTCCTACGCTGATTGCTTCCATTCTTTATATGATTACTTCGGGATGTACGGCTTCCACTCAGTATGCATACGCTGAAATGCTTCGTCTGTCTACCGAAGGTAAAATCAATTTTGTGGAAGATACCCGCGAATATGCCCGTCGTGCGGAACGCATGAAGAAAATATTTACCGACAATGGTTTCCATATCGTATATGACTATGATGCTACCCAGGTGGTGGGAGATGGTTTCTTCTTTACCATTGGTTACGGAAATATGACAGGGGGTGAATTGCTCCGGGAGTTATTGTATTATGGGGTAAGCAGCATCTCGCTTTCTACTACCGGCAGCGAGCAGGAAGGTGTCCGCGCCTGTACGTCACGGATGCGCGATGAACTTTATCCGGTGATGGAGGAACGCATGAGAGCTTTTCATGAAGATCATTGAAAATAATGTGCTAATAGGATAATGTGCCGATTGCCATACAGTGGGTTTGTGTGCCAGTACATTGGCAGATTAGCACATTGAAAAAATTATTTTATTATGATTTGGAATAAAAAATAAAAGAGTGCATGAGTCGGGGACAGATGAGCGCTCTGCAGGGAAAACGTCTGAACAAGTTGGTGAACTTGGTTTATCATAATGTTCCTTTTTATCGTAACAAGATGCAGGAGATGGATTTGTCTCCGGATGATATCCAGACTATCGAAGATATCGTAAAACTTCCTTTTACTACCAAGCAGGATTTACGTTGATAATTATCCATATGGTCTTCAGGCTGCTCCTGCTTCGGAAATTGTACGTGTGCACGCTTCTTCGGGAACAACCGGGAATCCTACCATTGTGGGATATACACGTCGTGACTTGTCCGTATGGTCCGAAGTAATGTCGCGTTGTCTTTCGGCCTATGGGGTTACTCGTAATGATACTTTTTCTGTCAGTTATGGTTATGGATTATTCACTGGTGGGCTGGGTGCACATTATGGGTGTGGAGAATCTGGGGGCGACTGTTATCCCGGCTTCTACAGGAAATACGGAAAAGCATGTCCGTCTGATTCGCGACTTGGGTATAACGGGAATTGCCTGTACTCCTTCATACGCTCTTTATCTGGCAGAAGTGGTGGAACGTATGGGATTGACCAAGAATGATATCAATCTCCGTATCGGAGCTTTCGGAGCCGAGCCATGGACGGAAAGTATGCGTAAGGAGATAGAAGAGCGGCTGGGATTGAAAGGGTATAATATTTATGGATTAAGTGAGATTATGGGACCCGGTGTTTCCTACGAATGTCAGGAGCAACATGGTTCGCATATCAATGAGGATCATTTTTATCCTGAAATCATTAATCCTGAAACGCTGGAACGTCTTCCGGATGGAGAAGTGGGAGAATTGGTGTTTACTACCTTGACAAAGGAGGGGATGCCGTTATTGCGTTATCGTACGAAGGACTTGACTTCCCTGATGGAGGGTGAATGTCCGTGTGGAAGAACCAATATCCGTATGTCGGGTATTGTAGGCCGTAGTGACGATATGCTTATTATCCGTGGCATCAATGTTTTCCCGTCTCAGGTGGAAAGTGTTATTTTGGATATGCCTCAGTTTGAACCTCAGTATATGCTGGTGGTGGATAGGAAGAATAACCTCGACTCTTTGCAGGTACAAGTGGAAGTCCGCAAAAGACTTCTTCTCGGATGATATGGGAAGTATGCTTGCCATGAAGAAAGCATTGAGCGACAAACTGAAAAGTGTCCTTTCCATCAGTGCCGAAGTGAAGCTGATGGAACCTAATAGCATTGCCCGTAGTGAAGGTAAGAGTAAAACGTGTGATAGACAATCGGATTTTAAAAATAAAAAAAAGTATGCGATATGACAATCAAGCAAATTTATCTGTTTTTTCTGGAAAAACAAAAACCGGAAGAATAAAATGACGTAACCAAGACATTGGCAAAGTATGATATCAATATGCATGCGTTCAGCATGGCGGAATCTACTGATTTCGGTATACTTCGCCTGATTGTTTCGGATGTGGAAAAAGCGGTGGAAGTACTTCGTGCCGAGAATTTTGCCGTGATGCTGACCGATGTGGTATGTATCAGTTGCCCGAATGTGGCAGGTTCTTTGGCTAAAGTTTTGGACTATCTGGCAGCAGAGAATATCTTTATTGAATATATGTATGCTTTTGCTCAGGGAGATACGGCACATGTGGTTATCCGTCCGTCTAATGTGGAGAGATGTGTGGAGATATTGAACAAATTTAATTGTAATGTTTTTGACTAAGAACAGTCTGTAATGAATTTGACCTTGTGGGTATGAATGCATCACAAGTCTTTTTTATCCACAGGTTACTTGGGCTCACACGGGTGTTTTAAGCTGAAAACTTTAAGATTGAACCTGTGCGAATCCGGGTAATCTGTGGCTGTTTTGATGGAACAGTCTATCAATAACAAAACCTGTTTGTTGGAGAATGCAGAATGTTATGAGCGTTCTTTGACAATGGGACACTCGAACCGATAAAAAATACCGAAGTATTGTACATGATTACATTGGATAATTTTGAGAACTTTGTTCCCTATAAAATATGGATGCGTGGGGAAGAGTATTATGAAACAGACGCTGTTTCCGAATTGGAAGAAATCTCACCCGTGAATGGACTGCGACTGTAGAAGGAACAGACGATTATAATGTGGAGATATCTATGGATGGAAACGAGATAGAATCTTGGTACTGTGATTGTCCGTATGATGGAGAAATCTGCAAACATGTCGTAGCGACATTGTTGGCAATTCGCGACAATAGAAAAAAGGCGGGTAATAGTATTTTCTCGAAGATGAAAATCAAAGCGGAGGAAACCCCTGTTTTGGAGGAAATAAAAGAAGTGGGTAAGCAGCCTTGTCCGTCTTTGGTAGACATACAGCGACTGTTGTCTTTCATTGATCCGCAGGAACTCTCGAAATTTATCTGTGAGTATGCTTCAACGAATCTGGAATTTAAAACGGCACTTTCAAATCATTTCATAGCTAAGGAGCTATCTTTGTCATCAAAGGGAAAAGATTACAGAATTGAAATTCAAAAAGTTTTTAAAGGATCTGGTTACCATAAAAGGTCTCGTTATCACAATCGTTATGATAATTACGATCGTGACTGGAAAACTATTTTCAATCAGATGGACACTTTTTTTGGAGAAAGCGGATTTCTTTTTGAATTTGGAAGCTATGGATAATTCTATTGCCATAGCTCTTCAAGTACTTCGTTTCATCGGTGAAAACTATGATGATGAACTTTTGTATGATGATGGTATTTCTTCTTCTGACTATTGTGAACAGGCAGGAGATTTGCTCCTGAAAGTGATTGAACATCCTAAAAACCACTCAGGCACAAAAGATGGAGATACTTCAGGGCTTGCGTGAGATTGCTGAAATATCTATTTTTCGTGAATATGATCTTTATGATGTAGACGAATTGATGATGCAGATCAATCTTTCGATTCAATCGGCAGAAAAAGCGTTGGAATTGATTGATGAACTTCTTGAAGTAAGAAAGGGAACCTGTGATATCTATAAGTTAGTCCTTCGTAAGGTCAATCTGTTGTTAGAACAGAATGAAGAACAAAAGGCGGATGATACGATTCGTCAATATCTTTATCTGACTGAAATACGAAGAATGGAGGTTGATAAAATTGATTGCCCGTTGCCAATATGATGAAGCCATTTGTTTGCTGAATGACGGAATAGAAATAGCGGAAAGAGAAATGCATTCTGGCACTGTGGTGAATGGCTGAAAATGAAATTGGATATTTATGAAATAACTCATAGGGTTTCTGAGGTAATTGATACATGTCGTCTGTTGTTTGTGGTGGGTAGTGATAAATTGATATATTACAGCAAACTTAAAACTCTGGTACCGAAAGAACAATGGAAAAGTTTTCTGGATAGGATGATGAAAGAAGCCGAGTTAAGTGACTATTTTTCTTTTGTCGGAAATGATAAGGCTGAAATTTATGTGAAAGAAAAGGATAATGACAGCTTGTTCTCTTTGCTGTCGTCAGTCCGATACAATCAGTTGGAAGCATTGATGAAATATGCCCATTATTTGAAGGACACTCATTCTGAGAAATTGATTGCTATATATACTTCTTTATTGAATGATTATGCTGAACGGAATCTGGGACGGGAGCATTATGAATTTATAGCACGGGTATTATCCTGCATACGTAAACTAAACGGTGGACAGGCTGTTGTGAAAAGCTTGGTGGCAGAGTTCCGGATAAAATACAAACGTCGTCCGGCAATGATGGAAGTGTTGGGGAAGTTTTAAAAATAGTTTATCAGAATCTTTTTTAAAATTAGAAAGCCGCCTCCTCCGAAGCGGCTTTCCGTTTTTCTATCAGAACAAACTCCAAGCAACTGTCAGTCCGGCCATTACAATGGCGACCATACTCATCAGTTTAATCAGAATGTTCAAACTGGGTCCGGATGTATCTTTAAACGGATCACCTACTGTGTCACCGGTAACCGTTGCTTTGTGTACTTCGCTTCCTTTACCTCCGAAATTACCTTCTTCTATAAATTTTTTCGCATTATCCCATGCGCCTCCCGCATTGGCCATAAAAATGGCAAAGAACGAAGCCCGAGGACAAACCACCTATCAGCAGACCGATAACACCGGGAACACCAAAAATCAGTCCGGTAGCGATAGGGGCAATGATAGCCAGTAGAGAGGGGAATACCATTTCACGTTGTGCTCCTTTGGTGGATATTTGTACGCAACGGGCATAGTCGGGTTCTGCCTCTCCTGTCAGAATCCCTTTTATTTCACGGAACTGGCGACGCACCTCCTCTACCATGTGAGCGGCTGCTCGGCCTACGGCGTTCATGGTCAGACCGCAGAACAGGAATGCCATCATACTGCCCAAAAACATGCCGCTTAGCACTTTGGGGTTCATCAGGGTTACATCGTAATAAAGCATATAGTCAGTGAAACTGGCGTTATGAACATCTACGGTAATGCCGTTTGGTAATTCCAGAATGGTTTGCCCCAACCGGGTTAATCCGATACGGATTTCTTCTACATAGGATGCCAGCAGGGCCAGTCCGGTCAGAGCTGCGGAGCCGATGGCAAAACCTTTGCCTGTAGCGGCAGTCGTGTTACCTAACGAGTCGAGGGCGTCAGTACGTTTGCGTACTTCTTTGCCCAGTCCGCTCATTTCAGCGTTACCGCCAGCATTGTCTGCAATCGGTCCGTAAGCATCGGTAGCCAAGGTGATTCCTAATGTCGAAAGCATACCTACGGCAGCGATACCGATGCCATACAATCCCATGGAAATATTGGCAAAATCAAATCCTGAAGCGAGCCAGTAGGACAAGATGATACCGGTTACTACTGCCAGTACAGGGATGGTGGTGGAAACCATACCTAGTCCGATACCGGAAATGATAACGGTGGCCGGACCGGTCTTTCCACTTTCGGCCAACCGTTGTGTGGGTTTATACGATTGAGAAGTATAATATTCGGTGGAACGGCCGATAACGATACCTACTATTAATCCCACTACCACAGCAAAGGAAATGTTTACCCAATTTTCCAAACCTAATGCCCAGAGGATAAGGAAAGTGGCAACGACAATCAGTACCGAACTTAAATTGGTTCCTGTGGCCAATGATCCGAGTAATTCCTTCATCCTGCATTTTCTTTAGTACGGACGGCAAAAATACCGATGATAGAGAGAACGATACCCACTGCCGCAATCAGCATAGGTGCGATAACCGCTTTAAAACTGCATCACGGTATCATCCGAGCCAATAAAAGCGGCAGCACCTAAAGCGGCGGTAGCCAGAATAGAGCCGCAATAGGATTCGTACAGGTCGGCGCCCATTCCGGCTACGTCACCTACATTGTCTCCCACATTATCGGCAATGGTTGCGGGATTGCGGGGGTCATCTTCCGGAATACCGGCTTCCACTTTACCTACCAGGTCGGCACCTACATCGGCTGCCTTGGTATAGATTCCACCTCCTACACGGGCGAAAAAGTGCTTGTGTGCTGGCTCCCATACCAAAGGTAAGCATGGTGGTTGTGATGACACATAATTTAGCAGAAGGGTTCAAGCGTCTGTGGGAATGCAATAGTCCAATAATATGTACCAGAAAGAAATATCGAGTAGTCCCAAGCCGACAACGACCAACCCCATAACAGCTCCGCTACGGAAGCTACACGCAGTCCTTTGTTCAGGGAGTGTTGGGCGGCATTGGCGGTACGTGCAGAAGCGTATGTAGCCGTTTTCATTCCTAAAAAGCCGGACAGTCCGGAGAAGAAACCGCCGGTAAGAAAAGCAATGGGCACCCACGGATTTTGTAAGTTGAAGCCGTATGCATGATAGAAAACAGAATAACTAATCCCAGAAATACCAGCCCTACCACCTTGTATTGTTGTTTCAGATAGGACATGGCGCCCTGGCGCACATAAGAAGCGATTTTCTCCATCGTCGGAGTTCCTTCGCTTTCAAGCATCATTTGTTTGTAGAAATACCATGCAAGTACCAATGCCGAAGAGGGAGGCAATGGGCACAATCCAGAATAGATACGTTTCCATACGCAGTATTGATTTAAAAGTTGGTTTTGCCCAAAGATAGCAAAAAATAAATGATATTCAATAGGATAGGTCGTATTTTTATCAATTAATATTTGCGGTGCTTTTCTAATTAAGTTTAGGGGGGAATAAATATCAATATCTGTAACTTGGAACACATGTACCTGTTCCTGTGTTTCGTCAAAACACGATGAAAGGTAAACAAGACGTTAAAAAACAGTTTCACCACAGATCAAATCTGTATAATCTGTGGTGAATTTAAAACTCAGGCTTGTATTTACCATACAGCTTATCTATCAGATCAGCGCGTCCTATTTTGCGCAATTCATTGATGATAGCACGTCGTTTCTTCGGGTTTATACCAGAAAAAGAACATCCGTTGAGCCAGTTTTTTCTTTTGGTGTTTTAGCGGAAAATACCGGTTGCAACGTATATGGATGATAACCTGTGTACCAGGTTTCAGTGGCTACAGTCATCGGAGTAGGAGTAAAGTCCTGTACTTGTTCCAGATGGAAATCCAATTTCTTGGTGATCACTGCCAGTTCTGCCATATCTTCTTCCGTACATCCGGGATGGCTGCTTATAAAATAAGGTATAATCTGCTGCCGCATATTCAACTTCCTTATTTATTTTGTCGAAAGTCTTTTTGAAGTCATAAAATTGTGAAAACGAAGGTTTCCTCATGATTTGCAGCACTTGGTCGCTGGTATGTTCCGGAGCCACTTTCAAGCGCCCGCTGACATGATGGGCTATCAGTTCGCGGGTATATCCAGCCGTACTTCGGTTTACTGCCGGATCTTTGCTTTGATATTGTAACAGGTCATAGCGTACACCGCTTCCGATAAAGCTTTTCTTGATACCGGGAAGTGCGTCTACCGAATGATAGATATCCAATAAGGGGCGATGGTCCGTGTTCAAATTGGGACATACTTTGGGATGGATACATGACGGCCGTTTGCATCGCCGGCAAATTTTCTCATCTTTACCACGCATGGCATACATGTTGGCGCTAGGTCCTCCCAAGTCACTCAGATAGCCTTTGAAATCAGGCATTTCAGTTATGGCTCTCACTTCTCTTAAGATACTCTCTTTACTTCGGCTTACAATAAATTTCCCTTGATGGGCGGAAATGGTACAAAAGGCGCATCCGCCAAAACAACCACGGTGCAGATTGACTGAGAATTTAATCATGTCGAATGCGGGAATGCGTTTTCCTTTATATTTAGGATGAGGCATACGCGTATAGGGCAAATCAAAAGAATGATCCAGTTCGCCTTGGCTCATTGGAGGATAAGGCGGATTGACTACTACTGTTTCATTGCCTGTATCTTGCAAGATGCGGGAGGCTTCGTACTTGTTGCTTTCCTCTTCAATGAAGCGGAAGTTCTCGGCTTGTTTTCTTTTTTATCTTTCAGGCATGCTTCATGAGAGTGTAGGATGATATCTGGCTTTTTCGTTCACACACTCAATTACAGAGTGCTCGGACGGAACTGATCCTTTCTTACAGATAAGGTAAGCCGTTTTGTGGTATATCGTGGGGAATATCCTTTTGTAAGGGTAAATGGGCTCCGTCCTGACTGTCTTTGCCTTCTTTCATTCTCTTGCAAAGTTCCGTAATCGGTTTCTCTCCCATTCCATAGATCAATAAATCGGCTCCGGAATCTATCAGAATTGATTTACGCAGCAGTCCTGCCAGTAGTCATAATGGGTGACACGGCGCAAAGATGCCTCTATACCTCCCAGAATGACAGGTACGTCGGGATAGATTTTCTTTAAAATCTGTGTATAAACGATGCTGGGATATTCGGGACGCATGTCGTGGCGGCCGTCGGGAGTATAAGCATCCTCGCTGCGCAAACGCTTGTTGGCAGTGTATTTGTTTACCATGCTGTCCATACATCCGGCGGACACACCGAAAAAGAGGCGTGGACGTCCCAGCTTCTTAAAATCGCGCAGGTCATCAACGCCAGTTGGGTTGAGGCACAATGGCCACTTTCAAACCTTGCGCCTCTAATAATCGTCCAATTCTGCCGGACCAATGAAGGA